>Ga0208283_10164_pt1 | contig 29101 bp, 28 predicted proteins | sample AntRauMetaRauer1_FD_184785 | JGI IMG/M metagenome (GOLD analysis project Ga0208283, IMG submission 184785) | Saline lake microbial communities from Rauer Lake, Antarctica, in enrichment culture - Antartic Rauer Lake 1 Metagenome Rauer1 (SPAdes)... ...
TCTATATACCGTATACTTACTTTTAATTGTAGGTTTATTCTTCGTATTTGCGGGAGTTTTAGTACCTCAACCCCCGGTTGAAGTTACACAGGTTCAATTGTATGAGGAATCTATAGATAGTGAGTATATGAGTGCAGATGAAATAAAAGAACTTCAAGAACAACAAGAGGAATATACACCTAATTTGCAGAATGAGAATAATGTAGATATAATTCCAGACTATAATATAAGTACATTTTCTGAAGAAACACAATCTGATATCATGAAACTTGTGAATAATGAAACAGATACTATTCAAAATACAGAATTATATCAAGGTGAATTTATAATAAATATTGAAGGTGAAAGCTATAATTTTAAAGGCGAAAACATATACTCTGACCCAATTTGGATATCTTTGACAGGTTATATTGTTATATCAACAGCCGCTGTATTATACATTCGACGCGATAGACATTCAAATAACACAGATGGGGATAAGGAATATTATAATAACGGTATCATAAAAGGTGGAACAGATTCAAAATGGGAATTTATTATTGATGATGATGAGTACAACGAAAAATAGTACAAAACCTAATAGTAAAATATAAATGATAGCGGTGTTATTTATATATACGAATGAGTACAGATAATCCTGATGATGCTGATACGCCCGCTTTAGATGCGATTTATGACCAAGCTAGAGAATTGCAAGACCAAATTGAAGATGGTCAAGTTCCCACGCTTGAAATGCCAACCCGAACAAAGACAAATATAGAATATGATGATGATTCGGGTGTGTGGGTATTTGGTGATAGAACATCCACACGAACGGCAAATAAAGTAAGGGAAGCAAAACAGATTTTAAAATCTGTATATGTTCTTGATTTTCTTACAAATCAACTTGAAGAAGAACGTTCATCTACACTTCGTGAACTGTACTATTTAAGTGAGTCATGGGGTGAGGAAGACGCACAATTCTCAGACCAAGATGAATCGAATAAGATTATTGAAGAATTAGAAACGATTACAAAACAACGCCGTGAAGATTTCCATATGCGTCCTGAAGAATCTGGTGCTACTATTATGGGGCCACTAGAACTTCGTGAAAAAACGCGTCGAGGTGACCGTATAATTCATTGTCAAGAAAATGTTGGTGAACAAGGATATCAAATCCCAAATAATCCAGATACAATCGAATTTCTAAGTTCTGAGGCAAATTTTGTTCTTGCTGTTGAGACCGGTGGTATGCGAGACAGATTGATTGAGAATGGATTTGATGATGAATACGGAGCATTGATTGTACATCTTAAAGGACAGCCTTCAAGGGCAACTAGGCGCATTATTAAGCGACTTCATGATGAACTAGAACTCCCTGTGAATGTATTTACAGATGCTGACCCATGGAGTTATCGTATCTATGGTTCTGTAGCATACGGTTCAATTAAAAGTGCTCACTTGTCAAAATATCTTGCAACACCAGAAGCCAAATATCTAGGTATTCGACCACAAGATATCCGTGATTATGACCTTCCGACAGACCCTCTAAAAGATTCAGATATCAAAGCACTTGAAAGTGAATTAGACGACCCGCGTTTTGATACAGAATTTTGGCGAGATGAAATCGAACTACAATTAGAACTTGGTGTAAAAGCAGAACAACAGGCACTTGCATCTAGAGGTCTTGATTTCGTAACAGAAACATATCTTCCAACTAGATTAAAAGAAATGGGTGTTATTGACTAATAATATAATTACTCATCATCTCTCCGATAGCTTTTATTATTAATTGTATCTCTATCTCTCCGAGATGCTTTATATCCAGTATAGTCACCAATTATCTTATTTGCTTCTTCTAAATCTGGTATGTAAGTTAGTAAAATATCTTTACTTGTTGGTGTTGCTGTTACAATAGTCATATCTCCGTATTTTAAAATTCGACCGATAAGTGTTTGGTCTGTTTTCACTTTGTCAATTGAATCATATCCTACCTCCCTTGTTCTATGACGAAATACACCCTTCTTTCTGAATACACTATCATCTGTAAATACATAAAAAACAGTTATGTATCTAGCATGTTCTACAGCTACAATAAATATTCCTAATGGTATAAGTAATAGAACTAACGCTAATACCGTCGTACTCACATCGATAATAAAGGGTAAAATTAGTCCAGCTAACACCATCAAGAAACCCATAATATATACTGGTATGTATGGATATATACTTGAATGGCACCATGCTCTTACTTCTTCGTCTTTACTTAAAGATATCCATTTAGCATTTTCTATAGTCTCTTGGTCATATTTCATATAAAAAACAACGTAGTAAGGTCTTAAAAGACTAATGTAAATAAGATATGTTATTTAATTGAATCAATATCTGGAGATGTTTTTCTACTTCTATCGGTTGTGAAATTATCACTATTTTGAGAGCTTGTTGAATTTGTATTCTGTGTATTATCATCTCGCCCAATAATATTTGAACTTTCTACGCCTGTCATAATAGCCATTACACGAACCTTGTCTTTGTAATCATCTTGTATTCTTGAACCCCAAATTACCTTAGCATCATCGTCAAGACGCTCTGTAATTTTTGATGCGATTCCGTTAGCATCTGTAAGTGACAAGTCAGGTCCACCCGTAATATGTACAAGACTCCCACTAGCACCACGGTAATCTACATCAAGAAGTGGGTGATTAAGAGCTTCTTCAACAACTTGTGTTTTATCTTTATCACCTGATTCACCAACAAGCATTACAGCAACGCCACCTTCTTCCATAATTGAACGCATATCAGCATAGTCCAGATTAATCAACGATGGTTGGGTGATTGTCTCACTAATACCCCGGATTGTTTCTGATATAATCTGGTCCATTACGGAGAAAGCGTCCCCAATTGGAAGATTTGGAACGTAATCTAGTAATCTATCATTATCTAAAACAATAATACTGTCTGCATGATGACTAAGTTCATCAATACCTTCTTCTGCTTTCTTTACACGAGCACGTTCAACACGGAATGGCATTGAAACCATACCTACAACAATTGCACCTACGTCTTTTGCAATATTAGCTACAACTGGTGCTGAACCTGTACCTGTACCTCCACCCATACCAGCCGTTACGAAAACAAGGTCAGCGTCTTTAAGAACTTCATTTTTGAGCGTAGCACGAGCTTTTTCTGTAGCTTTTTTACCGACATCAGGGTCTCCACCAGCACCAAGACCATCCGTTAAATTAGAACCTACAAGAATTTTATCATCTGCTTCAATCATATCCAAATGTTGTTTGTCTGTGTTAATAGCAACGGTTTCTGCGCCTTCGATACCAATATTGTGTAATCGATTAATCGTATTGTTACCTGCACCACCACACCCAACGACAACAATACGCGGGTCACCAAATTGGTCGAAGTCTTCATCATCTGTCCTAACAGCTTCTTCTTGAGCCGAATTTTCAAGGGCTTCATCTATAAGAGATTCCATTTTTATTATACAAGTATTAATATATAAAAACATAGATATAAAAGCTCCGGCGTTTTCATACAAAATAACTAATAACTTAAATATTATTATATCCTATAATATAAGTCATTTTTATATGTAATATACAATTATATATCACAATAAAATACAACAGTCCATTCTTCACCAGAATCCAACGTTATATCAATATCAATTTCTAATTCACATAATTCATCATATGAATATATACTCCCACATTGATTTACTACTTTATCATTAATATAATAACTATTATTCCGTAATTTTTCTTTTATTTTATAGTCACAATCTGTTAACTTTTCTTCCGATAATTCATCAACTTCATCATATTTTTCAAATATATATGAACTTATAATCTTTTTTACACTACTGTTACCTACTTTTATTTGTATCATATTTGCATAAAATGATACCGTTCTAGTATTTGAATTATTTCCTTTTTCATAAATAACATCTCCATCTTCATCCTTAGCATTTTGAGCAAATTTTTCACGATAAGTTAATAAAATTTTACCGTCATCATATGTCCCCCTTTCAAATACATATCTTGAATCCATATGAGATAAAACTATTTTTTCGGTTAAATATGTACCGAAAAAGGCGATGGTAATATTAATGACGAGTATTTAGTATAGGTATGGCTCAATGTGAATTATGCGGAAATAATGTTAAAAATCTTCTTGAAGCAAAAATATCCGGCGCTACTTTGAATGTGTGTCCAGATTGTACCGACCTTGGAACGATAACAGACAAACAAAAAGAGGAAAATAAAAAAGAAACAAAAACAAAGTATAATACTAGTAAAACAAGTAATAATACTAATAAAATGAACACATCTAACCAAAATAAGAATAGCGTAGATAACACGACAAATCGTAATAAAGAAGAAGAAGAAAACAACTATTTTGATGAAGTTAATGATTTATCTTTAAATTACGGGGATAAAATACGTGATGCAAGAAACTCTAAAGGATATACTCGTAAAGAATTATCCAACAAAATGAACATTAAAGAGAGTAATTTAAGAAATATTGAGGATGAAAAAACACAACCTGTTATTGAACTACAAAAGAAACTTGAGAATGAACTAGATATTGATTTAGGTGTAGAAGATATTGATTATTAATAACTTAATTTGTAAATCTCGTACTTATCATTCGTTTAAATATTTTATATCCGTCACTAAATGAATTCAATTCTGATTCACCTTCTCTTTTATAATAAGACGATGGAATGACTTGTATATTATGATTTGCTAAAATAGATTTAGCTGTAATTTCTGTTTCAATATCAAATCCTGTGCTATTTAAATTTAGTTCTTTAAATGAATCTACTTTTATTGCCCGATAACCTGTTAATAAATCACGTACAGATTGTTTATATAATAAATAAAATGTATAATTTATTATCTTATTTCCAAATAAATGTAATTTTGACATAGCTCCCGGTTCTATATTATCAAACCGGCAAGCAAGCGTATGGTCAATATTATCAAATTTAATTGGTTTGACTAGTTTATTAATATCCGATTGTTTATAAGTTGAGTCACCATCTACAAAAACAATAATTTCTTTTGTTATTATATCTACGGCTTCTCTCATAGCAGAACCTTTCTTACCTGATTTTTGTACCACAACTTTTGCTCCTTCTTCTCTTGCAGATTCTCTTGTTCCATCTGTTGAACCCCCATCTATAATTAATATATTATCATATCCGATATTTTTAAATCCTATGATTACATCTTTGATAGACTCATTTTCATTTAATGTGGGTATACATATACAAACTTCATTATTCATGTATTATAAATACCAAAACTACATAATAAATATATGGGTATTTAACACCCGTTTGCCGAAAGTATAATTAATCAATAAGGTTATTATATAGATATGGGTAAATTATTAGATACACTTATAGGTAATTCAAATACATTAGATGAATCAGAATATAAACCGTTTGACCATACAAATTCAGCATTAAAAACAGAAGCTACAATGGAACTTAAGACAACGAAAGTTAATAATAAATCTGATATGTTGAATGTTGAACAAGCATTACGGAGTGGAGATATTATAATAATGGAAATTGGTAAACTTACAGGAGGACTTACACAAAAAGAATTATTAGAATTTATTCATAATTCTGTTACGGAAACGGATGGTGATATTGTACGAAGAAAAGAAAATGAAATTATTATAACCCCTAGTAGTGTACATATTAGCCGTTCAAAATTGTAATATTTAGTTATCTTATCCGAACATTTCTACAATCTTATCAGCACCTTGTCTAACGATATTTGCAGCATATTCTAGTATATTCGCAAATGCATTTAATCCTTCTTTTGCTAATTCCCACCAATTTACACTTTCAAATTTACTATCTGCTGTGGCAGAAACAGGTTCAACAAATAATATGAATAATGCAACGAATGTTATTATTAATAAGTATTTACGTTTTGTATTTATTTTTATCATTAATTATATCGATACTTTCTAACCCTAAAATATTATGGTCTTATAGCCAAGGCTATATAGTTAAAAATAAATAAAATAAAATTAATTTGCGTTTTATTCTAACATTCCGAGCGATTCACGAACATCGTTTTTAAGAAGGGATACGCGGTCCCCATGACGTTCATCTGCTTGGAGTACATATTCCCCCGTCTCGTTTTCTAATCGATTGATGGTATGCTCAGCCGTCTCCTTGATGAAATTATTTCGCTGTTCTTCTGAAACGATAGCAATAGTCTCAGGCTGAATATTGATAAGAATTTCACTCTCATCATCTTCAGGTCGATATTCCTTCGTCTTACCAATTACAATTACGTATGCTGGTGGCATACTTTCATCTTGTTTGACACCTTGAAGGACACTAGCGGCTTCTGGGCTATACTTACCAGCGAATGCTCGAAACTCACCAGTTCCATCCTGAATAACAGCTTTCCAGAATGGGTCATTTCCTTCATTACTCACATCTTCAACAGACATGAGCGTACCACCCATCATAACTCGGTTAGCCTTATCACCGCTTGGGAGTAGAAGATAATTTGGCGCTCTATCTTCATCAGTTTCCTTGAAATGATAATCTGCTTCGTTTAGTTCTGCTGCGAACAATCGTTTTGCCGGTTGTCGTTCTGCGTAATTTTGACTCATATTTAATCACCTTTTAGTTTGTAACTTCTTCTGCTTCTGATTCATCATCCACTGTTGTTTCTTCAAGAGCATCAACCTTCGTGATTAACTCTGAAATACTATACTCACCAACTTCTGTGGATTCATCTGCTTCCGTTACCATCAGAGTATCACGGTCATTCACCCATCCACCAACGGTGAAATAGTTACCAAGAAGAACTTTAGCTATTTCCACACCTACAACGTCTGTATCGAGTGCTTCCTGTGCCATTGACTTTGCTTCTTCAAGATTAATTCCTGTGAGTGCTTCCGTAATTTCACAGCCAAAGTTAACATTTTGTGTGTCTGTTCCATTGTCAAGAACCCCTCGAACACGAAGGTCAAACACACCGTCAACATCACCATGTTCAGTACATTCTCCACCAGAAAGAACACGGTTACAATCATCATTAGGGCAACGTCGGATTAATCCACTACCATCATGGATATGCACGAATGACCCGGTGAATTCTTTCGTATTATCAGGTGCTTCGAATTCTTCATCAATCATCTCAACTTCTGTACTACTGTTAAGTGAAATTGACATTCGTCCCTTGTACTCATTAGTTGCTACAGAAGTGAGTTTATAGGACTGCCCTTCAACTAAGATAGGGACCTCACTCTTTTCCCACGAAACGAACTTGATTAGGCCCGTGTCGTCATTGACAATTCCAACCTGTGAAATTGAATCTGTATCATTATCGTCCCACAGGTCATGGACGGTAACTTCAACAGTTACGAATACCTCTGGTTCATCAATGTCTTCGATTTTGACAAGTTCACTTCCGCCGCCACTACCTGTACTACCTCCCATTGCTTCACTAATTTCTACGCCAGCTTCACTAGCTAGATTTCGAACAATCGTACTTCGCGCACTATCTGGATGCACGTCGTACTCGATATATTGTTCAAATTTTGCTTCAAGTTCATCTACGGTGACATCAAGTACGCCTTCATCCATGTCATCGTATAATTTCTCTGCAAGTTCTTGTGCGGTGTCTTGTTCATTACTCATTGTTTAACACGTTATTAATTACTTAGTCCGTACATATAAAAGCGTTTTGATTGCGTTCTATAATTCCTATTTAGTTAACACTACAAAAGAAATTTGAGACGAATTAAATAATAATAAACAGGGAATTTATTATTTTTATTCTCTTTGTACTATATAAATTATTTACATTATTTTGAAACCAAATAATAGATATCTTTTTGTGAATGGAATACAATTGTTTAGTCGAAAGACTAATGAATGAAGTACGAAAAAGAGTACTATACGCACAAATCAATTGGGGTCATGTATGGTAAATAATAAAAATATTCAATCTAATACGGGAAAGTCGCAAAATGATGTTGATTTAAGTGAAATCTCTATGCTAATCGAACGTGTAGACCAACTAGAAAATACAGTAAATCATATTACAGAACAACAAGGAACATTAACACATCATATACGAGAACATTCAGAATCACTCGAAAAACATTCTGACTCTATTGAGAACGTAAATGATACTGTTTCAGAACTTAAGAATATGTTCGAAGAACTTCAAAGTGATACAGAAATCCGCGAATCTCGTGTGAATAGTATTACACGAAGTCTTGATGCACTGGAAGAAAATTTACAGGATACAAGAAGTGATATTGACGATACATCTGATAAACTTGGAAGACGACTCACTGCAATTGAAAATATGTTAGAATTAGATGAAATGGATATTGCTCAAGCCGTTAAACCAAATGCGTGTGAACTAGAACAATTAACGACAATTCCTAAAGTCGCAAGAGAAGAATCATTCGATGTTCGTGTTCAACGTGCTATTGCTGTATATGAAAAGTTCAACGAAATTTCAACACCTGTAAAAAGTGGTGGGCGTCGGATTTTATCCCGTGATATTAAAACATTTTTAAACGGTTATTCTAATTCTGATATTGCTTATTCACAAGTTCAACGTGTTATTGATTCATTTGATGAAAAAACAGAAGATGATTACATGAGCGTTCAAACAGGAGATGGTAGAGCTATTGTTTGGAAACCGAAAGATAATGAATCATAGTCCGTGATAAACAATTCTTTCATCATTAGGGACAATTATTGCTGTATCTAACAATAAATGTCTCTGTAAATTATTACGTTTAGCTGCGATTCTATTAGCTTTTAAAACTAAGTCTATTTCATAGGGATGCCAATCGTATTTTTCTCCCGTATTATATATTAATGATTCTGCACCACCAAATATTGTAAATTGTCCTGATTTTCCAGCCTTTTTATCTATAATATATAACATTGTATCTACATCCGCTCCTGTTACACTACCATCTTCTTTTTCTTGAATTCGTTCTATTTCTTCTACAAGTGAATCTCTGATTAATGCAAATTGTCTTTCAGATTCTAATATAACAGGTTGTGGGTTATCAAATGGAATTTTATCTCTATTTTCAACCTCATTTAATAGTTCCGTATATGCTTCTTCAACAATTTCTTTTGCAGATGGTCTAACAATAAATGTAACTTCTCTTTTACTTTCAATATCTAAATCATCTTCTTTACCCCGAAGTTCATTGAGTAACCGAGTATATTCTGTTATGGTCGAAGACATTTTAGTTAAAAATCCATCTTCTGTTTCAATATCTTTAAATTCATTTTCTGACATATATATACAAATATATCTATAACGGTTTATAAATTACGACAACACGGAATTTATAATTGAGCAACAATATTGTGTTCTTTAATCATTTCAAATTCTTTTCTTATTTCTTTTTCTTCTGTTCTGTAAACTCTATATTTTTCAACTCTCATATCTTTTTCGTCACTTATTGCAACATGTAGGTCATGATTTAATTGATTTTCAAGCGTTTTCTTAATTAAGTTTATTATTTTCTGTTCAAATTCTTTAGATACACTCGGTGTTAAAAATATAATTTGATATTTTTTATCAAACATTAGTTTATTTCTATCTTCTAGTGAGTATTCCATTTTAAAATCCATTTCAAATAATCTATCGGTGTGTCTTTTTGAATACATTGACAAATCTATTTTTTTCATATATAGATATCGTATTAATTGAATAAAAACATATCGTAGAATTATAAAAATTAGAAATATATATAAGGTTGATTTATAAAAATGTACTATGGAAGAAGATATCAAAGAATCACAAAATAAAATACGTTCATTTTACGAAAAGTTTAAAAATGATAAAAAATTACAAAATTCATTAAACAAATATTATCCGATTGTAGATACAGATGAAAAACATGATGAAGTTTATCGTTCAGAAGAATCATATTTCGATGTTTCTATGAAAGGAAAATACGTTGAAGGGTACGGTGATGTATTATATGGATTACGGATACGATTAAACGATAATAATGGTATTAATCGAATAAAACAGATTATGATAGAATCTGGTTATGACCCGAAAGAAGTAATTTCAGATATATCCAAACGGATGGACTATACAGAAATTTCAATAGAATTTCCAAACATCGTAGAACTTATTGAATAATAATAATAATATATTTTAATATATTCATAATACTATGAGATAGGATAAACTATTTTCAAATGATTTCTTCGTCCAGAAACTGTTGCTGCATGAACTTTATGGTGTAATTGTTCATCATTATTTATTAATTTTTTAATATTTTTAATCTCTGACCAAGTTTTACTTGATTTTGATTTTTCTGATAATTTTTGATTATCTTCGTTAAAATCAATCCATACGCGAACAAGTATTTTGTCATCATCTGTATCTGTTATAATCTCTCTCTTATTTTTATCAATTTTAAAATCAGAGGATATATACTCATTAACGCGATTATCAATTGTTTCTAATACGCTAGCCCATTTAATTTCCATATATTAATGTATAATACTATGCCCTAGTAATGTTATTATATTATAGATAGTTTAACGCAAAAATAAATTCGATAAAAATGTTTACTACTCTAACACTCTGACCAGCCGCATGATTCACAGGTTTTACAACCCTCTGAGAAGTAAAGTGATAGACTACTACATTCTGGACATTCAGGATTTTCTCCGTTCTTAATTACATCTTCTTGTCCTTTTGTTATAGGTTCCGTAGAATCATCAATTTCTACGTTTTCATCTTCTTCAACAACTTCAGATACTTCGGAAGTACTATAATCTGATGAACTATCAAGATATCTACGCATTGCAAGAGATATTCCATCTGGAACACTGAATACTTGGTCGCCTTCATCCCACGAAATCTTTGGTGAACGGATGCCATCTATTTGACCAACGATTTCTTCTGGGTCAACACCACATCGAAGACATAGTGAAATAAGTCTCGCTGTAGATTCCGTGAATGATTCTGTATATCCACCGGACTTACCGATATTAGCAATTACTTCAAACGGTTCACCTTGACCGGTTTCATTAATCGTAACAAGTAAGTCACCGTATCCGGTATTAATTTCTGTAGTAGGTCCGTTAAGATTCTTAGGTCTTTTCTTTGGTTGACTAGATGAACCAATTTCAGATGTCTGTATTCCAAGTTCAGATGGTGTAATATCACCGTCATCGAGTTTTTGTTGAACAGTTTCAACAAGTGTTTCTTCGTCTGCGTCTTCCATATTATCTTTTCGTGTCGTAAGAACTTGTTTAGAACGTGTTCCGTCTCGATAATATGTAACGCCTTTACCACCAAGTTCGTATGCGAGCATAAATGCTTCTTGAGCATCTTCTACGGTTGCATCATTCGGCGCATTAACGGTCTTTGAAATCGCACTATCTATACCTTCTTGAGCCGCACACTGTACCTTGGCGTGTTTTTCAGAAGCAAGGTCGCTTGTTACAACAAATAATTCACCTATAGCATCTGGTACAGAATATAATGAATCTACACCTTCGAATACATTATTTTCCATTTGCTTTTGTGCCTCTTTTTTAACGGCTTTTACATCAATATCATTTGCCTCTAATACACGTAGGAAATAATCATCGAATTCGACTAACATTTCATCACCCTGAACATCCTGTGTGACATTTTTATAGTATGCAACTTGGAATATAGGTTCACATCCACCCGAAGTATCACCTATCATACTAGTTGTCCCTGTCGGAGCAATTGTTGTTGTATTGTGATTTCTTACAGGGTAACCATCAGCCCAATCTTCAGCATCTTCTCCTGTATGGTACTCAAACCATTCTTCATAGTCTGTTGGGTTTGCATATTTTGATTTATGCCAATTGTCAAATGAACCTCTCTCTGCAAATTTGTTATTTCCTGTCGCTATTTCACGAGATACTTTCTTTGATTCGAAATTAATATGTTGCATTAATTGACGAATAATTTCATTCGCTTCGTCAGAACCATACTTCGTACCCATTTGTATATACATCTGAGCTAGACCCATAATACCAAGACCTATCTTACGATTTGCATCTACTTTCTCGGTTATTTTATCAACAGGGAAGTCGGACATAGTGACAACATTTTCAAGGAAATGTGTCCCTCGTTCAACACGTCGGTTTAACACATCCCAATCTACGGCTTCTTCTAGGTATGCTTCAACTTGTTCTTCTAATGAACCGTCATTTTCTTCTTTGAATATACGCCAATCTGGTGCGTCTTCAGCAACACTTGTTGAAAGGTTAATATGCCCCAAATTACACGCCTCATACTCCTCTAACGGCTGTTCTCCGCATGGATTTGTAGCTAATATTTCATGTTCTGGGTGTTCATCTGTATCGAATGAATGCATATCATTTACACGGTCAAGGAAAATCATTCCGGGTTCACCATTTCCGTGAGCACCACTAACAATACGTTCCCAAATTTCTCGTGCTGGAATCTCTAACGGTTCTCCAACAGTAACATAGTCACCAAGTCCAAACCAACTGTACAAGTCTTTTGTTTCTGGGTTGGCTATATACGGTTCGTCTGTTCGTGGGTTAATTAGGGCGTAGTCCTCGTCGTTCTGTACAGCTTCCATAAACGCATCTGTAATACCAACAGAAATATTGAAATTAGACAAGTGACCTTCTGCTGCATTACGAAGATGTTTTGCTACACGTTCAATACCATTTTCATCTTTTTCTACGAGTTCTCTTGCTTCTTCAAGAGCTTCACCGAAACTGTTGTGTGTAAAGTCATCCGGGTCATTTAATCGGAGAGATTGTGCGAGAGATACATCCTTATTCTTCGCGTGAATAAATTGAACAATGTCTGGATGTTCCACATTAAGAATAGCCATCTGAGCACCCCGTCTCTTTCCTCCTTGAGCAATCGTTTCACACATCTGGTCAAATGTACGCATGAATGAAATAGGACCGGATGCAATACCTCCTGTTGAGCCTACGCGGTCACCATACGGTCGTAATCGAGAGAAAGCATAGCCCATTCCACCGCCTGATTGAAAGATTTTAGCAGCTTCTTTCTCAGTCTGATGAATATCATCTATATCATCTTCGGGAGAATCAACAAAACATGCGGAAAGTTGTTGGAAATCATCACCTGCATTCATTAATGTAGGTGAGTTTGGCATAAATCCGAGTGTTATCATTTCTTCATGGAATTCGTCTCGTGTTCTCTCTACTTTTTCGCGTAATTCTTCTGGAAGTTTTGGCACGATTGTACTATACGCAAATGCAATAATATTCGAATCTGTAACTTCAACGGTTGCAGATTCATCAGCTAGACCGATTTCTGGTCCGAATATTTCGTCACATAAATCACGACGACGGTTAGTGCTAGCTTCAGGTTTAATATCTAGAGGTGTTGCCTCAATTGTAAAGCCTGCTTCATTTGTATTAAAAACAGCGTCAGCTAGTGCGACATTAGATGCAACACGGTCAAATAAATCTTCAGGTGATTCCACCACATCTCCATTTGTATCTTTCTTAAGATAACGTGCTGGAAGAATATTATTATATGTATTTTCATTTAATGTTTCTTCAAGAGTATCGCCGGTAACGCGCTTAATTGGTAGTTCAACTTCATCTATACTAAAATTTTCTGTGTTTGTTATATTTTGTTCACTCATTTGTCTGTATTCACCTTATTCACTAAGGGGGTAAATGATTTATTATAATCCCTTAATTTTCGTGTAACTAGTATAGTGTTTAGAACTACAAAAGGGTATCGGAAAACGAGAAATATGTTAATATATTTTTAAAAAACGAAGTATCATAGATTATATTACACACATATATAATAAAAAATACAAATTATTTTTGTATTGTATTTAGTTTTAATGTATTAAATAACATATAATTCACTGTTTTAAATATATTTAAAATTTATTATATAATAACAGATAAGTTTTATATTATTTTATTTAAAATATATAATATGAATGATGATTGTTTATTTTGTAATAACAAATTTGAATATTCGTCAATAAAATCGTACAAAAATTGAGACTTACAACTATTTGTTGATGACCAATATCACATAGGACGTAGTGTGATTGTTTTTCATGATGGACATATAACAAATATTGCAGATATTACGCCTAATGAAATAGAATAACTATTTTGAAGACGTTTTTAAAGATATTAATGATGGTTTGGATAGCACTTTTTCACCTGATTTATATAATTATTCTATCATCTGAAATGATTGTTCTCATTTGTATGTACACGTTATTCCAATATATAAAAATAAAATAAAATAAAATTCAATGGTGTGGTTTTTAAAGATGAATATTGGGAATGTACATATTCACAGAATTATGAAAGAAAAGAACTTGATATATAAAATATTAATCAACTAATCAATTTGATTGAAAGTAATATATAAAAAGGCCATATTATATAACCTATTACTATAATAATAAATACATGGATATAAATATAAAACAAATTTCAGAAAATGAATATTATAATTCTAAAGCATATGATATTGTATATAATGGTGTAGGTGAAACGTACGCAAAAAACATAATACCTACAGATATTTCTGAATCTATTTTATTAGTAGCAAAATTAGATAAAGAAATTATAGGTTTTGTGTGTGGTTACAATTCTTCCGAATATACAGATATGATTAATATAAATGAAAATATAAATAGTACATTAAAGATGATTGCTGTAGAACCTGAGTATCGAGGATATGGTATAGGTACTAAATTAACAAAAGAATGCTTAAAATATCTTTCACAACCTACAATTTCTCGTGCTTGGCGTCGTTCTGAAGAACCTGATAGTTCTTTAATATTTAAAAAATTAAATTTTGATTTAATTTCATCCATAGAAAATACGTGGCTTAAAGAAAGTAAACAAGAACAAGATGATAACTTTTGTCCAGATTGTGGTAAAATTTGTTATTGCGATTCAGAAATATACGTACTTAATAATTAATATACTTAATTTTAAAAATATATCTGATATTATGTGTTTTATATTTATCTATTCCAAACATATAAGTAACCCCGATGTATAGTACAGGATGCACAATGACTGATGACTTATCAAAACTACCGGGCGTAGGTCCGGCCACCGCAGACGACCTCATAGATGCAGGATTTACTAGATTTCAAGATATAGCTGTTGCTGGTGTAGGACAACTAACAGCAGATACAAGTCTAGGTGACAGTAAGGCACAATCTATTATTAATGCTGCTCGTGAGGCCGCAGATATTGGTGGATTCACAAATGGAAATGAAGCTCTTGAAGCGCGTAAGAACATAGGTAAAATAACCACAGGACATGATGAAATTGACGAAATTATGAAGGGTGGTTTTGAAGAACAAGCGATTACAGAATTATTCGGACAACACAAAGCTGGGAAGTCGCAGTTCACCCACCAAATGGCTGTAAATGTTCAACTTCCTCCAGAACATGGTGGAACAGGTAAACGGGCCGTATTTATTGATACGGAAGATTCATATCGACCAGAGCGAATTATGGAAATGGTTCACGGTTTAGATGATGAAGTAATTCAAGCTTGTATGGATAGAGATGGTGTAGATGGAACGCCAGATGATGAAGATGCAATGCAGGAAATTTGTGAGATATTCTTAAGTCGTATACATAATGCGACAGCCCGGAATACGAATATGCAATTGATGATGGTTAAGAAAGCAAAGGAAATTGTTGAAGAATATCGAGATACGGATTTCCCTGTTGGTCTTCTTATTGTTGACTCAATTATTAGCCACTTCCGTGCAGAATATATTGGACGTGGGAAGCTCGCACAAAGACAGCAAAAGCTTACTCAACATATTGATGATATTACTGAATTTGCGACCGTAAATGAAGCAACGGTTCTCATTGCAAATCAGGTTATGAGTAATCCAGACCAGTTCTTTGGTGACCCAACGAAACCCGCTGGTGGTAATGTTATCGCTCACCGAAGTACATTCCGAGTAAAACTTCGTGAAGGAAAAGGTGACAAGAAAGTGTTCATGCTAGAGGATGCACCAAACCTTGCTGACGGCCAAACAACATATACTGTTATGGGCGACGGAATTATGGATTAGTATAGGTAATTTTCTAATCTAAAAAACGTATTTTTTAATGTAATTGTATTAATATAAGTAGTAAATACATTTAAAAATTTAATATTAAACAAAATAATTTACTTAAATAAGTTTTATAATACCGTTATTTTGAATTGCATATCCTTTTTGAAGAGTTCTTTCGATAATTCTCCTTGCTTTATCTTCATCTAAACCGTCTTCAACTGATAATTTAACGACGTTCTCCATAGTTGAATTTTCTTGATTATCTACAGCATCTAAAACTATTTCTTTTGGTGACCTATTATCTTCATCATCTGTATTATCTTTTTCTGGATATGCTCTATCTGGTTCATCTAAACCACCTTGTTCACGTATTTCATCAAATGTTGGCCCAGAATCACTCTGTTTAGTTAATAATTGTGTTCTAGCAGCAATTGCATCATTATGATTCTCTGATTCATATGGTATCTTAAATTTTTCCCATGGGTATGAACTATTACATGTTCTACAACTTGGTGTCTTCGTTTTCTTACTTAAAATAGATATACCTCTACAATATTTATCTGGACAAACGACAACGTAATGCATCATTGTTACTATATACTATAGTTCGAACAAATAAATATCTTACTTATTTTTGTAAAATAAATTTACAATATCATTTTTAAACCATAGTATTAAATGTATCTAGTTCTTATAATACTCCAAGAACATGCCGTGGACATCAGAATATAGACCAAACACACTCCAAGATGTGGTTGGAAATAGTAATCAAATTAGTAAGTTAAAAAAATGGGCTGATAATTGGTCTGAAGATTCAGACCCCGTAATACTCTATGGCCCACCGGGGCTTGGAAAGACTACATCTGCTCACGCTCTTGGATTAGATAAAGGATGGGAAGTAATGGAGATGAATGCAAGCGATAAAAGAACAGGTAAAATAATTAATCGTATTGCAGGAGAATCATCTAAAACAGCAAGTTTAACAGGACAAAAAAGAAAATTAATAATTCTTGATGAAGCAGATAACCTCCACGGCAATTCAGACCGTGGTGGTAAAGGTGCAATCACAAAAACGATTAAGAATTCAAGCCAACCAATCATACTAATTGCAAATGATTATTATGACCTCACAAGAGGATTACGAAATGCAACAGAAGGTATTGAATTTAAAGCCATTGATGAAACAGAAGTTGCTAAAGCACTACGTGATATTTGTGAAGATAAAAATATAGATTATGATGTATATTCATTGAAGAAAATTGCTAAGAATTCTAAAGGTGACTTGCGGGCCGCAATTAATGATTTACAGAAAAATGCTGTTGGAAAAGATGAATTGCGAATATCTCAAGTAAATGTTGATGAACGAGATAAAGATACCGCAATATTTCCCTTCCTTGACTTTTTATTAAAAACAGGTGATGTAAAAGATGCTCAAGAAGAAGCTAGAAAATTAGATATGACACCGGAAGAAATATTTCGTTGGGTAAATGAAAATCTTCCTAGAAAATATAGCGAAGAAGAATTAACAAGAGGATTAGATAATTTAGCAAAAGCAGATATTTGGTTGTCACGAACGAGGAAAACCCAGAATTATAAATATTGGAAGTATGCTAATGATGAACTTACCGCAGGTGTAGCGAGCGCACGAGATGGTAAAAAGGGTGGTTGGACTAGATGGCAACCACCAAAATGGCACACTAAAAAAGGTGTATCTGAAGAACTGTTAGGAAGAATTGCAACTAAATCAGGTAGTAGTATTCAAACTGTACGAATGGATATTATCCCATTCTTGTCTGCTATGGTTCCTTACTGTAAACCGCGTGAATTAACAGTTCAAATGGCATCATGGTATGATATGGATGCAAGTGAAGTTGCAGAAATAACAGGAAGTGGAAAAACAACAAATAAGGTTCAGAGCATTGTTGAATATGCTGAAGAAATCAAACAAGAATTTGAAATAAAATCACCAGAAGAATCTCTTATGAATATAAGAGATGAACAAGAATCAACCAAAAATGATACAGATACTATAACAGAGCCTGAAATTGAAGATGATACGGATAATCAATCCGTAGATGAGGGAGATGAGAAAGATGAGGGAGAAGATGATAATCAAGCTGGACTTGATGACTTCTTATAAGGTACTTATATCATCATACCTCTCTGGAACGACCATTCGTATAGGTAAATCACCTTCGGTTTCTACACGCCCTTTGTAACACTTTATACAGCTTCTTTCATCACCTTGTGCATAATACTCTGATTCAAATAAATCTCGTAGTTCTTTTGTTATACAATGTTCTAATACTTCTTCTGTAGTACCTATAGAATTTTTCTTTATATTTACTTCTTGTTGAACAATATTTTGAAATCTTTCAGATGGATGTGTACTTTCTAAATCACCTAAAGAATTTGGTTTATCAATAGGTAAACCATCTGGAATATGTTCATCACAGAGAATAGGTGTATTTGTTGTAAAACGTTGAACTAAATTTTTAATTTTGTTTATAGAATCTCTTGAAATATTCATATAATAAATATTATATGATAGGATATAAACATTAGTGCCTTTACAATATAATTGGCACAAAGAAAATAGCTGATAAACAGGCAAGTAGGATACCTTTTATAATTTTTACTATTCGTGAAATATTTACATCACTAATATGATTCTGAAGAGCCATTTCTGATGAAGCACGAAGAATATGACCACCATCTAAGGCGAATGTCGGTATACAATTAAATATAGCTAAATTAAAGTTCATCCACGCTGTCCAGAAGAACACATTAGCTGTGAAGTATAATCCCCCTACAGAAAATTCTGGTACACCAGACATTACATAGAAGTTTTGTATATAAGGTGTGAAACCGGGGAAGTTTGATTCAATACCCGGAGTTAAACTAGCTAACGGTAATAGAAGTAAACCCAATACATTCTGTAAATTACCTATAATTGAATCTGCTGGAGTTAGAAGATTATAGAACTGTTCTGCAGGATATATGTTAACACCAAGTAATGATGTACTTAAACTACTAATATTAGAACTAATAACGGCTGAATCATCTCCACTATCAACACTTACAGTCTTCGTTACGACATCTCCATTTTTATCTAAGTAAGTTATATTAGCTGATTCTGTATTATTAAATTCGTTTATTAAGCTTTGTCCATCATATACTCTAACGTCATTAACGGAAAATACAAATGTTGATTCACCAGTACTCAGATTCATATCTTCCATCAATCCTGTACGTTTTTCTGATGTAATATATGCACCTACAGGATATTCTACGTCATTTCCATTTTCAAGCGTAAGCGTAGCATAATTATCTTCTACAGATAACATTTTCGTTCTTAGCTCAGACGGGGAATTAACTCTATTACCATTTACTTCTCGAATCGTATCTTTAGGTTTTAGGTCAAAACCATCTGGAACTTTAGTGACATATGCACTACCTTCAATATTAACAACTTTTTCTTCATTTATTGTGAGTGTATTTGCATCATCTTCAAGTAATGATAAGAATTGTTCTTGTGATGTTATCGTTTCATTATTAACTCCTGTGATTCTATCGCCATCAGAAATATCCATTCTTTCTGCTGGTGAATCACCAAGAACATTTGACACGCCAATTCCGGGTGCTGGTGATATTAACAATGATACTATCAAAAATAACCCGATTATGGAAAGAGCAAAAATAGCAAAATTATTCATTATTCCTGCTGCATACATTCGAAGTTGTGCTTTTAATGTTGCTTTTTCAGAACTTTCTTCATCCGGTTCAACAAATGCGCCTAAGGGAATTAAAGCTCCCAAAATAACACCAGTTGATTTAACATTTATATCTCCAACACGACAAAGAATAGCATGACCCATTTCGTGAACGACCATACCAATTATTAAACCTAGTAATATTTCAGGCCCAGCAGATAGTGGTAAAAACCTATTAACGCCGGGTATTACAATCATATCTGTGGGACCTTGGATAGTAACTTCATTTGGCTGCATAATAACACCAAATACAGATACGACGACGAAGAATACACCAACAAATGCTGTTACTATTGAAGCAAAAACACCTAATGTACCCCATGGAACCCAAAATTTATAATATCTATTAGCTAATGATTCTATAGTATCTAATCCTATTTCTGACCTGATTGTTAATATAGGACCCCATATACTAAATGAATCTGGAATCCAATCTTTTTTCTGTACAATTGTTGCGAGAACTGTATACAACAATATAAAACCGAGAACATATTCCCATGTAATCATTCATATATAATATATAATACAATAGTTATAAATTCGTCGGAGAAATGATATCTTCGCGTCGAAGATAAAATTGATATGCGTCACTAACATTTTCTTTTGTTATAATTTCATTAGGTAAAATACTGTCAGGTGGTTTTTCAAACACATTTTCACACACAGCTATAGCATTATCATTTTTTACACTTGTTATTCCACGGATTACACTCATATCTAAATCGATAAAACCTATATTTAGTAAATACTTTAGACATTCTGTTGCATAACCTGAACCCCAATGTGACTTTGAAATAAATATACCTATCTCACAACGTTTTTTACTTGCTTCTATATTCCAAAAACCGGTAAATCCAATAGGTTCATTAGATTCTTTAATATAAATAAGATATAATGCATTTTCTTTATTCATCCACCCATTTTCACAATTCGTAATAAAATTCTCAGCATCCAACATTGTATCTATCGGTTCTATAGATATATATTTATATTCTTCATTTCCTGTATTATCAAACATATCATATACGTGTTTTACGCTAGAGTCGTGACATCCTCACCCGCCCCAAGGGACGGGGTTTCCTGCTTGGTCACTCACGATGATTTCGCATACAGCAATATTATAACGATTTAGCAATATTCTTTAGTTTTTCCACAGAATCTGCATCATCTACGGATTTTGTATCTCTCATTTGAACAACTCTGGGGAAACGAAGACTATACCCACTACTAAATTCAGGTGAGGTCTGTACTTCTTCAAACCTTACTTCGACCACATGTGTAGGTCTAATTTTTACCACGCGTCCATCTTTTTCAATTATTTCATCTTCAAATGTTTTTGTTAACTCGGCCAACAATTCATCACTAACGCCATTACCAACATTACAAATCTTTACAAGTTCATCAGTGTCTTTATCCCAGATTGCAAGTTCGAATGAAGAGATAAAGTCGGAAAGTCGTCCATCACCATATTCTCCTCCTACTACAACCGCATCAATTGTTTCACCTTCGGGTTTTAATTTAAGCCATTTCTTTCCACGCGAATTTGGCTCATAATTTGACTGTGGGTGTTTAATCATTGCACCCTCATGCCCATCATCATCTGCTTCAGACATTAATTTCTGAATATCACTTACAGATGAACATTTTACACATCGTGAACGGATATCTTTTGAACAAACATTAGATAGTACACGCAATCTTCGTTCATATGGCTCATCAAGCTGGAGTCCGTATTCTTCGTGGTGCAATATATCAAAGAAATGTGGTTTAACAGGAATTTCTTCAATCATTTCTTCAATATTATGTTTCCTACGGATTCTCTTTTGCGTTTTTTGATATGTTAAAGGTTGTTTGAAATCGGTTGACTCATAACCTACAATCTCACCGTCAAGAACAACCGTGTGTATATCTATATTATCCTGAATAACTTCAACAATATCTGGGAGTGAAGAAGTAACATCCTGAAGATTTCGTGTATATAATTTAATTTCATCACCTTTTTTATGTGCCTGAATACGGAATCCATCATATTTATATTCACCATATACAATATCAGAGTCCATTTCATTCATTGCATCCAATGGCGTACTATTACCAGCTTTCATAGATAGTAATGGAATTTCACATACAGATAAATCAATATCATCTATCCCTTCTTTACCGTTCTCTGAGGCAATTTTAAGTACCTTTCCAGCATCATTTGTAAGCATTAATGCACGTTCAATATTATCTTCTGGAATATTATGGGCTTCTGAAATACCTTTTCGAATTGTACCCGAACCTACACCAATACTCATATTTCCAAGGATTAATCTCGTAAGATATTTTGCTTCAATTGGAGAACATTTTAACATTAATGATACAAGATAATTAACCTTAACAGCTTGACTACCAGAACCAGACGTATTTGCAATTAAGGAAAGTACATCATATACTTCTGTAACAGTAATTGATGGAGAACCTAATTGCTGTTGCCCAGAATCTGAATTGATACTGAACTTGTCAAACAATTCACCCATATCAGAAACATCTGTCATGGATGATTTAATTTTATCTTCTTCTACACCTGTTGCTTCGGAAATAGCCTGACGCATTAATGACGTACTAATACGTGTTTTACGTTCATCATATGCCGGAAATATTTCACCTTGTATAAATCTAGGGACGATTTCTAAGGAATCATCGTCTACTGTAGAAAACAATTCCGATACATATTCTACTATAACGGTTGTTTTACTTTCATTATTAATCTCATCTGCAACGTCAACAAAATCACTAAATTTCATAATAGTAAGTAGTATCTCTACCCTGTTTAAACTTTCTATATTAATCGAAAATATATATTATTGTCTATCTTGAACCAAGTTCAATATTAACATTTTGTACTGTACCATTACGATATACGTCTAAATTAACCGTATCCCCCGGTGTCGTTTCACGCATAAGATAACTTGTTAATCCTTCATTAGTGTGAATATCGTTTCCATTAATTCCAACGATTACATCCGGTAAATCTGCATCTTCTCGCGTGCGTAATACACCATCATTAAGAGAACCATCTACAACTTCTTCAACAAGTAATCCTTTTTCAACATCTATGTCATCTTGTATATTAACTATTGGACTTAATTCTATTGTTCTAATACCAACGTAAGAATGTTCGTGGTCGCCTGTTTCAATTATACTTTGGCCCATAGCATCTGCTAATCTTGCTGAAACTGCAAAACCAATATTTTCTCCTTCTGTAGCTGTATTAACTCCGGCAACTTTTCCTGTATTAGTCATTACTAATGGTCCACCACTATTACCTTGATTAAGTGCAGCATCTGTTTGGATGGAATCTGGAATAGTGAATTCTGTTTCTGTGCTCATAACTCTGTTAGTCCCACTAATAATACCTGTTGTAACACTCCCACTTAAACCAACAGGAGAACCTAATGCTATAACGGGGTTGCCTCTAACAGGTATATCTTCCATGAGCGTTAATGATTCGGCATATGAAGGGACATTTTGCGGTTCTAGTATGGCTATATCTGTGTATTCGTCAGAACCGACCAGAGTTGCATCTGTCCATGTACCGTCATTATATTTAATATATAATTCATTAGAGCCATCTATAACGTGATGGTTTGTCATAATATAACCGTTATCATAAACAAATCCTGTTCCTTGAGATTTTATACCTTCATTTTGTCCAGAGTATATTGTCACAACACTTTGCAAAGATTCTTCTGCTATTGTTGAAGAATCCAATGTTGAATTTATTAACTTAACTTCTGAAGAATTTTTCTTATCATCACTATCAGAAATTATATCTGAGATTTCAATATTACCTGTTAAATATAAACCACCACCAATACTTATGGACAGTACAATCATACTTATAAAAAGTCCAATAAATATTTGCTTAATTGTCGAATTCATATGTAATATATTTATACCTTTATGAGTATTAGTCTTTCCGTGTGTAAGTCAAATTATATAAATCTTTATCAAAAGGTTTTTTACAAAGGGTGTACTATACATATGTGAAGCTGTATAATACAAATAAACAAACCGACTAATATACTAATATAATATAACTATGATTAATACACGAGATGCTAGAACGGATGACGAAGCGTGGATGTTAGGAAAACTATCTAATGAGAATGCAAAACATGACTCATTTAGACCAGAAGATTTTATTGTAGCGACAAATGATAAAACAGATGAACGGATTGGATTTGGATGTATTCAATATCACCGAAACATTGTAGATGATACAGAATACGTCGAAATTACTAATTTTGTCGTTCTTGACCGAGCAACAAAAGAACAAGGTCGTCTTCTTCTCGTTGAATTGGCTAAAAAAGCACAAAACAGTGGGCATCAACAGGTTTTCACATTCCCACATAAAAACCATGAACTATTTAAGGATGTTGGATTTAATGAACGTACATCCTCAGATATGCCTGAAGTTATGCAGGATATAATCGAAGAACAAAAAGAATTGCATAACGGTTCTGTTCGTTCCTTTTCTGGTCAACCTAAAAATATCAACTATGTAATCGAAGAAAAGGATAAATTCGAAAAGCCAGAAGGAACAACAAAAGAAGAAGTAGATAGTATTAAAGAAGAATTAGGTATTACAGATGATTCTAATACAAAATACTCTACGTAGCTGAATAGATTATAAAAAAATTATTTCTTAAAAAATTTGTTCAATACTGCTTAGTCTTTACGTCTGTACGCAATCATGCTACCTGCCATCATTGCGATTGCTGCTAATATGACACCGAAACCGGGCTGGCTTGGGTCTTCTTCCTCTTCGCCACCTTCTGCTGTCATATCAAGCTGAAGTTCATTAGCTTCACCGTCAATGAACGTTCCGCTTTCACGAGTTTCATATCCATCAACAGACGCCGTAACATTGTACTCTCCGTTTTCAAGTTCAACAACTGAAATACCGTTACCATCTGTGGTTACCGTCTCAATTGTTTCACCTTCTTGACTAACAGTTACAGAAACACCGGGGATTCTTTCACTGGTGTTCGCATCTGCTGCTGTGATTGTAAAGTCATATGGACCTGAATCCGTTTCATTTTCTCCTGCATCTGGGTCTGTGACTTGTACAGTTTTCGATTGCTGTGTGGATTCACCGTTTGAATCCGTTACAGTTACGCTTACATCATAGGTTCCTGCTGAATCATACGACTGCGTTGTACTGATTCCTGCACTTGTTGAACCATCATCAAAGTCCCATGTGTATTGTAATTGATTATTCGAGTCTGAATCATCAAATGCTATTGCTGTAAAGGTTAAATCATCTCCAACTTCAGCGGAATCTGGACTGATGATTTGTTCAATTGTTGGTGGCTCGTTTGGAGCTTCTTCAACAACAATTTCTGTTGTAGCATTATCTGACTGTCCAGCCGAATCTGTAACAGTTACAGTTACCGTATATGTTCCCGGTGAATCATATACATATGCTGGGGAGGACTGTGCCGATGTACCTTCATCGTCACCGAAGTCCCATTGGTAATTAAGTGAATCTGGATTTGTTGAGTTAACTTCTAGATTAAATCCAACTTCATTACCTTCTGTAACTGGAGTATCATCTGAACCGAAGTTAGCTATTTCTGGTGGAACATCTGCTTCCATCATTACAGCCTCTCTGTAATCAGCGTCAACCGGTCTAAATCGAAGTTCCATTGCTCTATCTACATCAATATTAGATAGGTCAAATTGTGTGAATACGGTACCTTCTTCTGTAACTTCAACGCTGTTTGAGAAGAATTCAGATTCTATGTCTTGTGACTCAGAATCTGCGGTTCTAACAATAACATCAATACCTGTTGTATATGGTGCAATGTTTGTGTAACCGGATACTGTTGAATTTTCTACTGCTGCAAGACCGTGTTTCGTTTCAAGTGTTTCTTCATCTACAACTACACTTGGAAGATTCGTTACAATAACACGTTCAACAAATTCAACAGATTCGTATAAGTCTGCACTTTCATTATCTGCATCATCGTCAACGTATTTGTAATCTTCTGTGATATTTAAGTCAACATCGAATTCCGTTTCTTTGTTCACATCGAAATCACTATCGAATGTATCATATATGTCATCATCACCAGTATTGAAGAACACGTAGAACGTGTCATCTTCTGGAACAACTTCAACATGTTCTGCTTCTTCTAGTTTGAGTCGTGTTGCTTCTGAATGTCTATCACTATCTGTTTCTGTAATGTGAAGACCAAGTTCTGGTAATGTATCTGTTAGACCATTTGCGTCCGTACGTTCGTAGTGGTCAACAAGGTCTGCTCCTGTAGTATTATTTGTAAGAAGTGTATCAGAATAAAGACCAGATGCCTTAACTTCTACAACAAATTTATCGTTTAATGCAACTTTATCCTGCTGCGTACCGAATTCTTCTACATTCTCCATTGTTGGAGCTTTATCCATTGGCATTACCCATGTGTTAATCTCTTCAGATGCTCGGTCTGTAACATAGAGTGTACCCATATCAGTATCTTGGTTGTTAACGGATAACTCCATTGTATAGAGACCAGTCGCAAATGGACCAGATACTGCTGGTAAGCTTGTTTGTGAATTTTCTATTTCTGTACCTTCATCTCCTGCTTTGAATACTTGGTCAAAGGTATATCCTTCTGTTCCATCTCCTGCGCGGTAAGTATCCATTGTAATTGTTGCTGTACCACTATTATCTGTATCTCTTACATCAAATTCAAGTTCGTAATCGTCTTCTGTAAACTTAAATGTAGAAACAGATGTATCAGACATAGTGATTTCGAATGTTACTTGGTCACCTTGGTCCTGAACATATGTTCCCTGATTAAATGTTGCGTCACCTTCATCGAAGAATGCAACATCTACTACACCTGTGCTTGCTGCCGCAGTTGCGTCAGCAACACTTAGTGAAAATTCATATTCTTGTTCATTTGAACCGTCGAATTCAAGAGGTACTGTGAATACATTTTCACCACTGGTTTGAACGTTTGTTATTCGGACTTGTTCATTATCATCATCCTCTGCATCTTCTACTTCAACACCACTGTCAAGTTTAGATTCATCAACTAATTCAACAAGTTCATCTGCAGTTACATTTTCAGCACTAACCAATACATCGTATGGTCCAGACCGAATACTTGTAACATTAAGGTCAACTTGTGTATTTTCTGTGTGTAAATTCACAACAGATTCATTGAGTTCTGCATTCAAATCCTGCTGAACGGCGTTCCACATAACTTCAGTCCCTGATGGACCTACAATTTTGAAATCACCTTCAGCTTCAACATCAGCATTAGGGAATCCTGAATCAATGTTGAATTCATGAATGTTTGTTGTATTACTTTTTACAGGTGCAATCTCTCGAACTAACGAGTAACCTTCACCATCATTATCTTGACGCATTAAGTCGTACGTTGCATCAGCATCAAGACTATCACCAGCTAATACAAGTTGTTGACCAACCCAAACACGAGCAATTGAACTTTCCGAATTTCCATTGTCAAGTGCATCGAGTTCTACACGGTCATCTGTAACATCTAGTGCATCAACAATACTAAATGTATGTGATTCTCGTAGGTAATCACCAGTTATAGACGTGTTTGTAACTGGTGTTGGTTCACCTTCGTCTGAGGTAACCGTTATTACATCAGATGCATCAAGAAGGTCATCTGTATCATCTAAGGTTGCCCCTTGTTCGGAAACAGCAATTACTACATCATCTGAATTACCATCAGCAATTGGGCTATCTAATGTAATATTACTATCTTCAACACGTTCACCGGCATTAAATTGTTGTGAACCAAGATTACTGGACACTACAACATTACCTGACGCGTCGATTTCGTGAATGGAAACAACGTAATCAACATTGGCTCGTACCATGTCAAATTCTACAGCACTCCCATCTGTTGTTTGGGACGTGCTAGCTGTAACTTCACCTGCTTCTAGTGCTTTAATATCCCAATCACCTTTTGGGTTATAATCATCACCAAGTACGCTGGTATCAAATACAACAATACCATCAGCGTCTGCGGTGGCAGTTACGCTTGTTCGAACATCACTGTTATTATACAATACATATGTATCTCCGTTATTAATACTTGCACCGGTAACTTCAACTAACGAATTATATGGAACATCCACATCGTTCACATCATCAACGTCGTATTCTACAACGTTTTGGTGGTCGTCAGCATATGCTACCATACTCATACTTGCGACTAGTACTAGTAGTGATAGAAGTAGAGCGGCGGTCGTATTCTTTGTTAAATATTGGCTATTTTTCATAATATCCTCAACATAACAACTATCATGAATGTCTAAAAGGGTTACCCCTGTCTGACGGATATTTCAATGTATTATAATATAAAAATGTGACTATACAGTGTGTTAGTTATTCAATATTAAATTTATTTACAAGTTTCTCATATTCGGATTGACTAAACTTATCTTTTATACGACTACGTAAATCATGAGATTGAAATCCTGTATTATATTCTCCAGATAACCATTTTACAGCCTGTTCATTTGTCTCTACATATTTTACTTCGCGTTTTATTTTATCTAATTGTAATTCCCATTTATAACTATCAATATCTCGCATATCTGTAACAGGCTTATCTACATCTTTATTTCCATTGTCTATTGTTTCTTTTTCATGTATAATATCGGATTCATCTTCATTTGTTGTAATTTTCGTTTTATCAAAATGATTACCCTCCCACGTTATGAAATATGTATCATTTTTAAAAACTTTTCCTTTTTGTTTTTCTTCTGGTGGTAAACGAACTTCAACATATTCTTCCGTAGGTAAATGAATCAATACTTTTTTACTACCTAGAATACTCGGAGTATGTGATGTTCTTAAACCTTGATTCATATCTAACCATATAAAATTATCTGAGGAATATAATTCATAACTTTTTACATTACCTGCCAAGTATGTTGTTTGATTTGGTGCTAAATTAATAATATGGTCTTTTGCTGAACCCTTTTTGCCAACAAGAATTTTCTTAGTACCGTTCAATTTATACATACCATGAAAACTAGCCGTCATATTTTTAGTAGACCATCTTTTTGTATCAATGATAAAATTGTTGTTGATGATGAAGGCGAATCATTGTCAAATGGTAATATGATGGCTTTTGTTCCTATTACGACGAAAGAAAATACGGCAATTGTTCGAGATGATTTTCCATCTATATTAGATT
>Ga0208283_10168_pt1 | contig 28600 bp, 26 predicted proteins | sample AntRauMetaRauer1_FD_184785 | JGI IMG/M metagenome (GOLD analysis project Ga0208283, IMG submission 184785) | Saline lake microbial communities from Rauer Lake, Antarctica, in enrichment culture - Antartic Rauer Lake 1 Metagenome Rauer1 (SPAdes)... ...
CGGTATCGTCGCCGGCGTCCGGGTCGTAGAACTCCGACGTGGTCGCAATCGCTCGCTCGATGGTCTTCTCCCCGTACGTCGACCCGTCAGCGTAGTGGACCTCGTCCCACTTCTCCCGAAGCAATCCTGACTGGCGGAACAGGTGATCCATCTGCGTCCGGTCGCCGCCGGTCCAGAACGCCAGCAGACAGCACAGCGCCATGTCGGCCTCGGACTGACTGTCGTAGCCGACCGTATTCCCGTTCCAGAGCCGCTCGAACTTCTCGCCGTTCGATGCGTTTCGCGCTTTCTCGAGGAGGTCCTCGTCTTCAAGGTCGACGTCAACGTCGGCTGCATCGGTCGTCGGTGACTCGTCGTCAGCGCCACCATGGTGTTCGGACTCGGATGCTGTGTCACGCTCGGTGTCCTGGACGTACTCACGGTGAATCGCCACAAGCGCGTCCTGACGGCGTGCAACGCGCGTTGGTGTCCGCTCGACGTGGTCGCCAGTGACGGTGAAAAAGCGTGCCGTGTCGTACAGTTCGACGCTCCCGCGGCGATTCCGCCCCTCCGGGAGTTCGCCCCTGATGAGCACGTGATAGCCGGTACCGGACGGCGATACCTCCGTATAGGAGTCGAGTCGCTTGATGATGTCCAACGCCGCGTCGTCGACGTCGCCGCGTTCGCCGCTCGCGCCGACCCCGAGATAGCCACGATGCTGCTCGTCCGGGGCTGTTACGTCTTCCTCGCGGTGCTCGTCGCGGCCGTCTGGTTCAGGCCGCTCGCCTGACAGTTAAGTGCCGGGAGGGACCCCTGTGCGCATGGACCGGGCTGTAGTCCTCGGTGGTAGCGCCCTCGCCGCGACCGCCGTCACGCTCGCGATCGTCGACGTCGGAACGCCGGGGGGCGTCGCCGCCGCCCTCCTGCTCGCGGGCGTCCTGACGGGCGCTGGGAGTCGGTCGTTCCAGTCGGAGTTCCTCGACGCGTTCGCCGCCGGCACGCTCGGGTTCGCGGTCGCGGTCACCGTCGTCTCGTTCGGTCTCGGCGGCGTCGACGCGGCCAACGACCTCTACGGCACCATCTACAACTACGGCGTGCTGGTGTACCTCGCCGCAGTCGCGTTCTCGCCCGTGCCAGGGCTCTGTGCCGCCCTCGGCGGTGGCGTGGGCGCGCGCGTCCGGTACGCGGTCCTCGACCACGCCGACGGCGCGTAGACGGTGCGCTCAAGGGAGTGTGGCCCCACGCTCCCGCCATGACCGACTGGCTGGACGACGACGCGCTCGCCGACCAGTACGCGGACGCGTCGAACCTCGCCGCCCGACAGGTGCTACACGCCCGCTTCTCCACCGCCGACCGGTCCCGCCACGTGTGGCTGTTCGACCAGTTCGACCTCCCCGAGTCGGCCGACGTGCTCTCCCTGGGCGCCGGTCAGGGCGTCCTCTGGGCGGCGAACGCCGACCGCATCCCGGAGGGCTGGGACGTCACCGTCACCGACACCTCCCAGGGGATGATGTTCGACGCGATGGAGGCCCTGGAGGACGTCGACCGCGAGTTCCACTTCGACGTCGTGGACGCTCGCGACGTCCCCTACCCGGAGGACTCCTTCGACGCCGTCACCGCCAACCACGTCCTCTCCCACCTCGACGACGCAGACAGGGAGACCGCACTCGCCGAGATACGCCGCGTCCTCCGGCCCGGCGGCGTCTGCTACGCGTCGACGAACGGCGAGGTGCACCTCCGGGAACTGTTCGACGTCGCGAGCGAGTTCGGGGACCTGCCGGAGTCGCTGGCGTTCTCCCTGGAGACCGGCGGCGACCAGTTGCGCGGCATCTTCGACGACGTGGAACTGCGCCGCTTCGACGACGAGCTCAGGGTCACTTCGCCGGAGCCGCTGGTCGCCTACGTGCTCTCGCTGCCGGGATACGACCCGGACGACGCCCACGAACTGGGGCGCGCGTTCCGCGAGCGTATCGGCGACGACGCGCTGCACGTGACGACGGACGTCGGCGTCTTCGTGGCGCGCTGACCGCCGAAGACTTTTCCGGCGCCCGTCGGCAACCCCACCCATGCGCAAGACTCTCCTCGGCCCGGGCGCCGGCACCGTCGACTCCGAGACACTCGACCACGCCGTCCGCTCAGTCGGCGTCGCCACCGAGCACGACGGGTACACGCACGTCAGCCTCTCGGGCGTCACCTCCGAGGCGTCTGGACTGGAGACGCAGGCCAGGGAGGTCCTGGACTTCGTCGAGCGCGTGCTCTCGGACGTCGGCGGCACGCTCGACGACGTGGTAACGATGCGCTGGTACGTCGAGGCCGACAGCCTCGACCGGGCGGCCCAGGGGACCATCCACGAGGTGCGCTCGGGGTTCTTCGAGGCGCCACACTACCCCGCGAGCACGATGGTGGGCGTGGCGAGCGTCCTCGGCGAATCGGTGCTCGAACTGGAGGTGGAGGCGGAAATCCCGGACGAGGACTGGCAGGTCGACGCGTTCGTCGGCGAGGACCGCGAGGAGATGTCCGAGGACGCCGCCCGCGAGATGCTCACGAGCGAGTCGGACGCCGACGAATAGCAGTAGGCGTCGATACGGCCGCTCGCCCCGAGCTGAGGGTGAGACAGTCGAGTGCCGCCTGCACGTTCGCGTCCGGTCGGTCGGTCATCGTCGGAAGTCGCACCACAGCGGCAGAGAATCGGGGGACAACGTAGCGAAAGTGATCCACCGACCACGTTACTTTTACACCACTACGTTGTTGGTTCATACCATGAGTCTCCCGACACGACGCGCGGTACTCGCCGTCTGCGTCGCCCTCCTCCTCGTCACCGCTGGCTGTACCACCGGGGCAACCCCCACCAGCACCACCACACCCACCCCGACCAGTACCTGGTCACCGAACGCCTCCGTCGACCAGTACCCGCCGGGCGTCGCAGACAACGGCACACTCACGAACGTCTCGGCCCTAGCCGACGCGCACTTCGAGGCGACGGCGAACGAACCGATGGTGTTCACCCAACAGTTGGAGCTTCCGAACGAGACCATCGTCCGCAGCTACGCGCGCGGTGCGAGCCCGACGCCGTACTACAGCACGTCCAACCGTACAACTGACGAAATACATACCACGGAGCAGTTCTACTCCACGGGCTCGCACGGCTACTCCCGAGTGACCATCCCCAACAGAACGGGGTACCAAGTCATGCAGAATGACACCGCCATCGTCGGACCCTGGACGCGTGACGATATTTTCGGCCCACAGATCGCTCTCGAGAACGCCTTCATCAGTGGGAACTACAGCGTCAACGGCACCGTCGAACGCGGCGGTCGAACGTTCGTCCAACTCACCGCCGACGAACCCTCGCCAACCGATTGGGGCACGTCCCTCACCTCCTACGAGGGAACCGCGCTCGTCACGCCCGACGGCGTCGTCTACGACACAGAGCAGTCCTTCGTTCGGGACCGTGACGACACCACTAAACGCGTCAACTCGTCGATCACGCTGGAGACGGGCATCGACTGGTCCGGCCCGCCGTCGTGGGTCGGCGACGTCCCCCACCTCTCGCTCTCGATCGTCGAAGACGGCCACGCGTTCGAGATCCGGAACACCGGCGGGGTCACTCTCCCGGCGAACGCGTCGTTCAGGGTCGGCGGAAGCAACGAGTACGCGATGGACCATGTCAGCATCGGCGACGAGTTCGGGACCGTCACGACGGACGCGCCACTCGAACCTGGTGACGCCGTCTACGTGACTGCGAGCGCCGACGGGAACTCGAAGTCGGTGACGCTCCACGACGACCCCACACGTGGGGAGTACACCTTCGTGACCGCCAGCGTCGCCGGGACGCACGAGCCGTTCTACTACCAGTTGGTGACGAGCGACAAGAGCCGTGAACGAGCGAGAGAAACTACATCCAGTAGCAACTAACCCTCTCGATACGGCTACCGGAACCCACCCACCCGATATTCGACGCCCAACGTGGGATAAGCTGTCCCACTTACCGATTCCGCTGTTCCAGTTTCTGGTACCTTCTGAACCGAGAATCCGCGCCACAGCTTCTGGAGAACCGTCCTACTTCGCCGTCGAGACGATCTTCACCACGTCGCCCTCCTCGAGTTCGTAGCTCTCGCCGACCTCCCGCTTGGTCTTCGCGTTCACCGCGTGGAGGTAGCCGTCGCCGATGTCCGAGTGGACGGCGTACGCGAGGTCCACGGGCGTCGACCCGGACTCGAGGAGGAACGCGTCGGGGAGGACGTTGCCCTTCCCGTCGGTCCACTTCGACTGGTCCTGGACGGGGTACGCCGTCACCATCCCGAGCAGGTCGTAGACCGCGTAGTCGAGGGCCTGCTGGACGCCCGTGCCGCCGTACTCCGCCATCGTCTCGCGGAGCGTCTCGAGGGTCTCGCGCTGCTCGTCGCTCACGTCGCCCGTGACGTCGAAGGTCTCGTCTCCCGGGTCGTAGTCGACGACGCCCGCGTCGTCGCCGCGGCGGAGCGCGAGTTCGCCCTGCGCCGTCGCCGGAATGACGGGCTTGTCGAGGTTCAGCAGTCGCTCCACGTGCTCGGGGGGTGCGATGTCTATCTTGTTCGCCACGACGACGATGGGTTTCGTGCGCTCGCGGACGCCGCGGGCCAGCGTCTCGCGGTCCTCGTCGGTCCACTGCATCGGGTCGTCGGGGTAGTCGAACGCCCGGAGGACGGCGGCCACCTCGTGCTCGCTCGCGCCGAACCCAGTCATCATCTCGGTGACGGCCTCCTCGATGTCGAAGCCGGGCGAGCGGGACTGGCGCTCGACGGACTCCCAGTTGTCAGCGACGATGCCCGCCAGCCAGAGGTCCATCTCCGTCTCCACGAAGTCGATGTCCTCGACCGGGTCGTGGCTCCCCGGTTCCACGGGTTCGCCCTCCGCGTTCGTCGCGCCCGCCGCGTCCACGACGTTGACGATGACGTCCGCGTTCGTGAGCTCGTCGAGGAACTGGTTGCCGAGGCCACGGCCCTCGTGGGCGCCCGGAACGAGGCCCGCGACGTCCAGCAGTTCGACGGGCACGTAGCGCTTCCCGTCGTGGCAGTCCTCGTGCCCGCAGCGCTCCTCGCGGGTGAGACACGGGCACTCCGTACGGACGTGGGTGACCCCGCGGTTCGCGTCGATGGTGGTGAACGGGTAGTTCGCGACGTCCACCTCCGAGCGCGTCGCCGCGGTGTAGAACGTGGACTTGCCGGCGTTGGGCTTCCCGGCAAGCGCGATAGAGAGCATACCCACCGATAGCGCCACCGCGGAAGAAGGGCTTTCGGTTGTGTGAGCCCCACCGTCCGGGAGCCGCCAAAAGACGTTTCCTGCCGGTGTGTCAACGTCGAGACGATGAACACTGTCGAGCTCACGGCGCGACTGGTCGCGGGTGTCGGTCTCATCCTGACCAACGGCTTCTTCGTCGCCATCGAGTTCGCGCTGACGCGCGCCCGGCAGTTCACCGAGTCGGAGTTCGTCGACGGGAGCCCCGCCCTGGAGCGCGCCTGGGAGATGACCAACAACCTCGAGATCTACCTCACGACGTGCCAGGTCGGCATCACGGCCTCGAGCATCGCGGTCGGTATCGTCGCGGAGCCCGCGCTGGCCGCGCTGTTCGAACCCCTGTTCGCGGAGACGTGGCTCGCGTCGGTCGGGGCCGGCGCGCTCATCGCGTTCCTCGTCATCAATCTCGTCCACCTCACGCACGGCGAGCAGACGCCGACCTACCTCGGCGTCGAGCGCTCGCGGATGGTCTGCCGGTACGGCGCGGCTCCGCTCTACTGGTTCAACCTGGCCATCTCACCGATCATCTCTCTGGGCGACTACGTGGCGAAGGGGACGCTGCGGCTGTTCGGCATCACGATGACGGGCGCGTGGCTGGAGACCGAGGAGGACGTCATCGAGTCGCGCGCACAGCTCCGGAGCCGCGTCGAGGACGTCCTCGAACGGGGCGAACTCACCGAGGAGCGCCTCGAGGAAGTCATCGGCGCACTCGACGCCGGCACCACGACCGTCGACGAGGTGATGGTGGACGTCGGCGACGTCGTCTTCCTGTCGACGACTGACTCGACGGCGGAGAACGTCGAGCGGCTGGCGTCGGCCAGCTACACGCGCTACCCACTGGTCGGGGACACCCCGGAGGAGTTCGAGGGAATCGTCTACGTGCCCGCGGTCATCGACCACCTGGAGGAGATTCGTGCGGGCGAGATGGACCTCTCTGAGCTCGCCGTCCCGCCGATGACCGTCACCGCGGACGCGACGGTCAGCGACGTCATCGACCAGTTCCAGGTCGAACATCAGGAACTCGCACTCGTGTTCTCCGAGGGGGAGGTCGTCGGCCTCATGACCGCGACGGACGCCTTCGAGACGGTGATGGGAGAACTGGAGGACCCGCTCGACGAGGCGGTCGACGACGAGGACGTGGACAACAGCCGACTGGACGACGGTCGGGGCGACGCCGCGGGCGCCGACGACTGACGCCGCCGGTCCTCAGTCGCGAGCGACCCGCTGGGCCGCACTCCCCACGGCCCCCACGAGCAGGTAGACGCCGAGGACGACCCACCCGAGGTCGAGGAGGAGATTCAGGGGCGTGTACCCCCGGCCGCTCAGCGCGCCGCCGAGGACCGCCAGCCAGCCGTGGGCGCCCGCGGGCAGCGAGCGCAATCCGACGGTGGCCACGACGCTCTCCCGCCACAGCGTCAGGCCGACGAACAGCGGCGTCTCCGGGGTGCTCGGCCTGGGCTCCGTACTGTGTGCATCGCTGGAGGGCGAGTCAGACATGGTGGAGACTGCGTCCAGAACGAACGAAGCTATTCGGGGTCGCGGTCGGCGCTACTGCCGAGTCGCATCTCGCCGGTCGCGCGGATGACGCCGTCGACCTCCGCGTCCTCGTGAATCTCGACGTCGCGGCCGGAGACGTCGCCGAGAATCACGGCACCGTCCTCGACGCGGACGTCGCCCTCGCGGGTGGTCACGTCGCCGTGGATCTTCGTGCCGGAGCCGACGACCACCTCGTCCTGGGCGCGCAGGCTCCCGAAGATGTTGTTGTCGCGGCCGACGTCGATGGCGGTCGCGCGGATGTTGCCGTGGAGCCGGCAGTCGTCGCCGATGGTGGCGGGCGTCGAGACCCGCCAGGCGTCGTCGGGGACGCTCGCCGAGCGGGGGATGCGCAGCGGGTCGAGGTCGCCGTCCGTGGCGAGTTCGTCGACCAGTTCCTGGGCCTGCTCCTCCTCGCCGAGGCGGAGCAGGTGGGTGAGGTACATGACGAAGAACGTGATTGTCGGCATCGGGTTGCGGATGACGATCCAGCCGGAGGCCTCGAACCCCTCCTCGATGTCGACGTCGTCGCCGATGTCGAGGTCGCCGCCGACGACGAGGCGGCCCGTGATGTGGGCGCGCTCCCCGAGGTAGGCGTCTTGACCGGCGAGGACGTTGCCGTCGACCTCGCACCACATGTCCAGTCGGCAGTCCGCCTCCGCTTCGATGTCGCCGTCGACGGAGACGCGCTCGCCCGCGACGACGTTCCGGCCCCGAACCCCCAGCTCCACCGCCGACTGGCCGCCGACGAGTACGTCGCCGTCGGTGACCAGGTCGTGTTCCTCGACGGTGGTGCCGTCGGGGACGACGAGTTCGTCGATGGGGTTCGTGCCGAGCACACGCGCCCCGAGTTTCCGCACGGCAATAAACCCCGCGAGAACGCAAGCCAGCCGTCAGACGCCGGGCCGCCCCGCGGACGGCGGACTTTTGTCAACGCGCCCGGTAGCGTAGGCCATGACTACCCTCTCGTTCGAGGACGACGGCGTGGACGTCGTCTACGACGGCACGGAGTTCCACATGGAGAAGGAACTCGTCGAGGACGCGACCCAGAAGAACTACCACGACGTCACGGACCACGAGGTGCTCAAACTGGTCGAGAAGAACCCCTCGCTGTCGGGCGAACCTCGCCGCATCGGCGACATCGTCGACTGACCACGAGCCACCTGATGGCAACGTTTACGTCGGTCCCCCGGAACAATCCACCATGAGCGCTGCCCGCGACGAGTTCGACCACCCCTCCTGGTCGACGGCACTCGCCACGTTCCTCAGCTACGGCCTCGTCCTGCTGGCGATGACAGTCCTGCTGTTCCTCGTCCCGTACGGCATCTTCCGGTTCCTCTGACGGCTCGGAACCATCCAGCTACGCCCCGACCGGAGCGGTGCGACCGTCCCGACCCCTGGGTTGGCAGACATTAACAATCAGGAGCCCGTAGCACAACAGGTTGTGGCCACGGACGACACCGACCTCAGCGACTACGGGGCGTTCCGGGACGCCCGCGGACACGCCCACCCGGACGCCGAGGAGTACGCGGACCTCGCCGCGGAACTCCGCCAGGCCGTGTACGGAGCGGTACGCTTCGACGAGTACGCTCAGGTGCTCTACGCGACGGACGGCAGCATATACAGCGCGCGTCCCGCCGGCGTCGTGCTACCGAGACACGCCGAGGACGTCCAGCGGACCGTCCGCATCGCCGCCGGACACGACGTGCCGGTACTCCCGCGTGGCGCCGGGTCGTCGCTCGCCGGACAGGCGGTCGGCCCCGGGTGCGTGGTCCTGGACACGAGCAAGTACGTGGACAGCATCGTCGAGGTGGACCCCGAATCGAAGCGGGCGACGGTCCAGCCAGGCGTCGTACAGGACGACCTGGACGCCCACCTCGCCGACCACGGCCTCAAGTTCGCGCCCGACCCGGCCTCCTCGAACCGCGCGACCATCGGCGGCGGCATCGGGAACAACTCCACGGGCGCCCACTCCGTCCGCTACGGCATCACCGACGCCTACGTCGAGGAACTCGACGTGGTGCTCGCCGACGGCTCCCGGCTCCACGCCCGCGAGGTCGTCCTCGACTCGCCGGAGTGGGACGCCATCGTGGAGAAGGAGGACCGCGAGGCCGACGTCTACCGAACCGTGCGCCGCCTCGTCGAGGAGAACGACGCGGAGATAGCCGAGCGCTACCCCGAACTGAAGCGCTGCGTCTCCGGCTACAACCTCCAGAAAGTGGTCTACGAGACGGACGACGGCGAGCGAGCGCTCAACCTCGCGAAACTCCTCGTCGGCGCCGAGGGGACTCTCGGCGTCGTGGTCGAGGCCACCCTCGACCTCGTCACGGTGCCCGAGGAGACGGCGGTGGCGCTCTACTGCTTCCCCGACCTCGTGAGCGCGATGGAGGCCGTGCCGGTCGCCCTCGACCACGACCCGAGCGCCGTCGAACTGATGGACGAGGAGGTGTTCCGTCTCGCTGCCGACTCCGCGGAGTACGCCGCCTACGCCGAGCCGATACCCGAGGACTGCGCGGCCGCGCTGATGGTGGAGTTCGACTCGGAGGTGCAACCGGACCTCCGGGTCGCCGTCGACGCTGCCACCCGGGAGTTCGTCGACGGCGGCGCGGCGTTCGACGCGCTGGAGGCCTTCGACGACGACGAGCAGGCCGACCTGTGGAAACTCCGGAAGGCCGCGATTCCGCTCCTGATGAGCCTCGAGGGCGACCCGAAGCCCTACCCCTTCATCGAGGACGCCTCCGTCCCGCCCGCGGAACTCGCCGACTACGTCCGGGAGTTCCAGGCGGTGCTCGAGGACCACGGCACCTCGGCGGCGTACTTCGCGCACGCCGGCGCCGGGACCCTCCACGTCCGCCCGATTCTGAACCTGAAGGACGGCGAGGGCGTGGAGACGATGCGGGCCATCACCGAGGACGTCACCGACCTCGTACTCGACCACGGTGGTGCGTTCTCCGGCGAGCACGGCGACGGCCTCGCGCGAACGGAGTTCAACCCGAAGATGTACGGCCCCGACCTGTGGGCGGCGTTCAAGGAGCTCAAGTCGACGTTCGACCCGCAGTGGCTGCTGAATCCGGGGACGGTCGTCTACCGCGACGAGAGCGACGTGGCCGACCCGGCGGCCCTCCGCGATGGCGAACCGGCGGACATCCGCGAGCGACTCCGCTACGGTCCCGACTACCAGTCCGTCGAGCCACAGACGACACTCGACTTCGACGACGAGGGGGGATTCTCCCACCTCGTCGAACTGTGCAACGGCTGTGGGACCTGCCGACAGACCGACTCGGACGTGATGTGCCCGACGTACCGCGCGTCCCGCGACGAGGTGGAGACGACCCGGGGTCGCGCGAACCTGCTGCGTGCAGCCATCTCCGGAGACCTCCCGGAGGACGAACTGTACACCGAGCGCTTCCAGGAGGAGGTGCTCGACCTCTGCGTCGGCTGTAAGGGCTGTGCGAGCGACTGCCCGACGGGGGTCGACCTCGCGAAACTCAAAGCCGAGGTCAAACACCAGTACCACGAACGCGAGGGTGCGGGCCTCCGCGAGCGCCTGTTCGCGGACGTCCACCGGCTCTCCGCGTGGGGGAGTCGACTCGCTCCGCTCTCGAACTGGGCGACGGCCCTCCCGGGGACCGACTGGCTCGCCGACCGTGCGCTCGGCATCGCGCCGGAGCGCGACCTGCCGACGTTCCAGCGGACGACGTTCACCGACTGGTTCGACGCCCGGGACGCCCGGCCACCGGCCGACCCCGCGGACCGCGTGCTGGTCGTCCCCGATACGTTCACCGAGTACACCCACCCCGAGGTCGGGACGGCGGCCGTGCGCGTGCTGGAAGCCGCGAACGTTCGCGTCGACGTGGCCGACGCCCGACCGTCGGGCCGTCCGGCGTACTCGCTGGGCTTCCTGGACCGCGCTCGGGAGCGCGCCAGGGCCAACGTCGACGCCCTCGCGCCAGCCATCGAGAACGGCTGGACGCCCGTGTTCGTCGAACCGGCGGACGCCGTGATGGTCCAGGACGAGTACCGGGACCTGGTAGACGGACCGTCCGTGGACCGCGTCGCGGACGCCACGCGTGGACTCATGGAGTACCTCGACCGCGAGCGCGTCGACGAGCGCCTCGACTTCGCGGCCCCCGAGGAGTCCCTCGTCTACCACGGCCACTGCAACCAGAAGGCCGTCGGCACGGACCACCACGCGGTCGGCGTGTTGCGCCGCGCGGGCTACCCCGTCGCCCCCGTGGACTCGACGTGCTGCGGGATGGCCGGGAGCTTCGGCTACGAAGCCGAACACTACGACCTCTCGCAGGCCATCGCCGACGACCTCGTCGAGGACGTGAGGGCGAGCGACGGCGACGCCGTGGTCGCCCCCGGCACGTCCTGTCGGACCCAACTCGGGGACCGCGCGGACGCCGGCGACCCCGACCATCCCATAGAACGAGTCGCCGTCGCGCTCGGTCAGTCCAGCGGCCAGTAGCCAGCGTGCGCGCGGACGGCGTCGTCGCAGTAGACGCGGCGCTCGCTCATCCGGCTACCACCAGCGGTTCTGCTGGAGGCGTTCGACCGCCTCGCGGATGGTCGACTCGTCCCGGGAGAACGTGAAGCGCACCCAGTCGGCGTCCGGGTCGGGCTCCGTGTAGAAGCTCCCGCCGGGCACGACGGCCACGCCCGCCTCGCGGACGAGCCGGTGGCTGAACTCGACGTCGGACTCGTCGGTCGGGTATCGCGCCATCACGTAGTAGGCGCCGTCCGGGACAACCGGGTCGAGGCCCGCGGCTTCGAGCCCCTCGCAGAGGACGTCGCGGCGCCGTTCGTAGGACGCCGAGAGCTCCTCGTAGTAGTCCTCCGGGAGCGACAGCGCCTCGACGCCGGCGCGCTGGAACGGCGTCGGCGCGCAGATGGACGTGTAGTCGTGGACTTTCCGGAGTTCGCGGGAGAGGTACTCCGGCGCGAGGCAGAACCCGACGCGCCAGCCGGTGACGCTGAACGTCTTCGACATGCCAGTGCAGACGACCGTGCGGTCGGCGAGGTCACCGACGGAGACGGGGCTGACGTAGGCGTCGTCGTAGACGATGTGCTCGTATATCTCGTCGGTAACGACCAGCAGGTCGTGCTCGAAGACGATCTCCTCGATCGTCTCGAGTTCCTCGCGCGTGAACACCTTCCCCGTGGGGTTCATCGGCGTGTTCAACAGGAGGATACTGGCCGTCTCGGCGGCCTCGCGGAGCGCATCGACGTCGAGTTCGAGGCTGTCCGTGATGTCGATGGGGACGGGTTCGGCGCCCGCGAACCGGGTTGCGGGGATGTAGCTCTCGTAGACCGGTTCGAAGAACACCACCTCGTCGCCGGGCTCGGCGAGCGCCATCAGGGTCGACACGACGGCCTCGCTGGTGCCGGTGGTGATGGTGACCTCCGTCTCGGGGTCGTAGGTGACGCCCTTCCAGTCACCGCATCGGTCGGCGACCGCGTCTCGGAGGTCCGGTAGCCCCCACGTGATGGTGTATTGGCTCTCCGCGTCGACGGCCGTCTTCGCCGCCTCCTTGATGGACTGCGGCGCCTCGTCGACGTCCGGGATGCCCTGTGAGAGGTTGATGGCGTCGTGCCGGTGGGCCTCCCGGGTCATCTCGCGGATGACGGACTCCGAGACGGCGCCGAGTCTCGCCGCGCCGACCTCGTGGTCGGGTCGTCGCGGGTCGTTCACGACCAACTCACCGACCCCGGCGTCCGGCGTGTCGTCGTGCCCGGTGCGGTCGTACCGGGTGTGCGTTCGTGCATCCGGTCACACCATGAACTTCCGTTCGAGGAGCTTCACGAGCAGCATCGACGCGAGGCGCTCGGTCCCCTCCGTGGAGTCGTAGCGGGGTGCGACCTCCATCAGGTCGACGGCGCCGACGGCATCGTGGCTGCCGAGGACGGCCATCGTCTGGAGCGCCTGGCGCGCGGACAGGCCGCCCGGGACCGGGGTGCCGGTGCCGGGAGCGACAGACGGGTCGACGCCGTCGATGTCGAAGGTGACGTAGACGGCGTCGGTGTCCTCGGCGGCGGACTCGACGGCGTCGCTGACCACGGAGACGATGCCGCGCTCCTCGACGTCGTGCATCGTGTAGAGGTCCAGTCCCGTCTCCTCGGCGAACTCGAAGTACTCGGCGGACTCGTAGCCGCGGATGCCGACCTGGCTGACGGAGTCGTAGTCGGCCTTCGGAAGGTCGGCGATGCGCGCGGTGCTGGAGCCGTGGAAGTCCGTTCCGAACACGGAGCTCTCCGAGACGGTGTCGGTGTGGGCGTCGATCTGCACGAATCCGATCTTGTCGTGGTCGGTGCCCTCGGCGAATCCGCGGAACGCGGGGAACGTGCAGTAGTGGTCGCCGCCGAGCATCACCGGGAACGTCTGTTCGGCGACAGTCGCCGCGTACGCGGTGATGCTCTCGGCGGTCGTTTCGGTGTCCATCGGGAACACTGGTGCGTCGCCGACGTCCGCGATCGAGAGGTCGTCGAAGTTCACCTGCTCGCCGTTCCACATGTTCGTGAGCTGGCCCTTGTACGTGGAGATGTACGCCCACCACTGGCTCGCCTCGCGGATGACGCCGGGCCCGTACCGGGCGCCCGGGCGGTTGGAGACGGCGTTGTCGTAGGGGACCCCGAAGACGGCGGCGTCGACGTCTGCGACGTCGCCGACGTCGCGGTACTCGCTCTTGAGGAAGGTGTCGAGGCCGGCGTACGCGAGTTCGACGTTCGAACCGTCGACGCGGTCGCGGAACGCCGCCGCGGGGTTCTGGCCGTCGGTCATCGTGAGACCGCCTCGGAATCGTCGGTCGGTGCCCTGCCGTGCGAGCGTGGAACGTTCTTTGTCATGGTATCACAAGCCGGCAACGAGTTGCCATGGTCTCAGTTGTAGCAGATACTATAAAAATGTTACAACCCCCTCAGAAACGGTCGCCGGCGTTCCGGACCGACGAGCGGCGGACGGCAGCACACGACTCGCCCCACCACCGAAACCAAACCTTGGTGTAGGCACTCCACCTACCAGCGGTCAGTATGGGAACTGCGCTGGACCGACGCACGTACGACCTCCTCAGGCTCGTCGACCGGCACGGGCCCATCGGCAGTATCCAGCTCGTCGAACTGATGCAGCTCCGCGGGTACGACATCAAAGACCGGACGATACGGCTGAAACTCGCCGAACTCGCCGAACTCGGCCTCACGGAGAAGGTCCCCGGCAAGGGTCGGCGACTCACGCAAGACGGTCGCGAGGAACTCGAACAGGGCGACGTCCGAGGCCGCCTCGAACAGGTGCGTGCGGAGATCGCGACCCTGACCAGCCGAGTCAGCTACGACCCCATGGAGGACGCTGGCGTGCTGGTCGCGTCCGGTGCGTTCGTCGACGAGGCCGACGTGGACGCGGTCGTCTCCCTGCTCGAACAGCTGGAGTCGCTGCCGCTCGGTCCGGTTCCGGTGTCGCTCGAGGAGAGCTCGGAGGCCGAGCCCGGCGACTACCGGCTCCTGGCCCCCTCGAGCATCACGCTGGACGGCGTTCTGCTCTCCCACGGCGTAAACGCGAACCTCGTGACGGCGGGCGTACTCGAGTACGAGGCGACGACCGACGGCGACGCCGACAGCCCCGACGGTAGCGCGGCTGGCGACGAATCCGCCCTCGAGAGCTTCGACTACGCCACCGTCCCCGACACCGAATCCCGCGGCGGCCGCATCGTCCGGTACGTCGACGTCATCAACGGCGAGGGGTCGTCTATCGACGTCATCTCGCTGCTCATCCAGGCTGGGCGCAGCGACGTCAGGCAGTTGCTCGAGGAGGGCGAGCGCGGTCTCCTCATCGGCGACGACCGCGAGTTCCCGATCAACCGCTACGACGAAGCCCGCGACCTCACAGTCGCGACCCGGAACGCGCTCGGCGGCGTCTTCGACTTCCACCGGCCGCGCGGCGACGAACCGGTCGCGAACGGCACGATAGCGTGGGCGTTCGGGACGTTGACCTTCTGTGGCACCGGCGAACTCGCGCTCGCTGCGCTCCACGAGTACGGCCTGACCGACGACTGGGAGACGCTGTACGGGACGATAGAGCGGTCGCGCCTCGGTCCGATTGGGGCACTGAGGGCGGCCCTGCTCGACGATTGAGCGGAACGCGAAAACGGGCCGGCGGTCAGTTCGCGTCGTAGACGTCCGGCCGCCGGTCGGCGAGAACGTCGTCGTGGGGCGTAAGCGCTTTCTCACGGGCTCTCGTGAGGTCGCAGTCCACTGCGGCGCTGTGACTGCCCGCGTCCGGCAGCGGGCCAGCGACCGGGACGCCGTCCGGGTCGACGACGACGCTCTGTCCCTGGAACGTCACGCCGCGTTCGGTACCGGCGCGGTCGGCGCACGCGAAGAACAGCCGCGTCGAGTTCGCGTTCGCGACGGCGTGGTGGACGCCCATCGACCACCCGGCCGGCCGGTCGGCCGGCTCCGGCACCCAGTTCGTCGGAACCGCGACGATATCGACACCTGACTGTGCCTGTGTAATCGACTGCTCGGGGAACCAGAGGTCGTTGCAGATCTGGACGGCGAGGCGCCCGAAGGGCGTGTCGAACACCGGGAGGTCGTCGCCGGCCTCGAACCACTTCTTCTCCTCGTTCCAGCGGTGTACCTTCCAGTAGGTGCCCTCGACGCCGTCCGGCGAGACGACCAGCGAACTGTTGTACCGGTCCTCGCCGTCCGCCTCCGGGAAGCCGCCGACGACCCACGTGTCGGTCTCCGCTGCGACCGACGACCACGCGTCGGCCGTCGGGCCGTCGGCGGGTTCCGCGACGTCGTCGACCTCCTCGTGGGACTCGAAGACGTAGCCGCTGGTCGCCAGCTCCGGCAGGACGACCAGGTCGGCGTCCGCGTGCTCGCGGACCGCCTCGACCGTCGTCTGGCGGTTCGCGTCGACCGCACCGAACTCCGGCTCCGTCTGCACGACGGCGACCCGGGCGTCGGCGGGCGTGCCGGTCACTCCCAGATCCCCCCGGAGAGCCGGTCGATAGCGGTCATCACGACGACGGTGAGCAGGATGAACACCGTGCTCGCCGCCGCGATGGTCGGCGGGTACGAGTAGCGCAGCTGGTTGAAGATCTGGATCGGGATGGTCTTCACCAGGAACAGCGACAGCAGCCACGCGATGATGTACTCGTTCAGCGAGAGGATGAACGCGAACAGCGCGCCGGAGACCACGTTCGCCCGCAGCAGCGGGTACGTGACGGTGCGGATGGTTCGCACCGGCGACGCGCCGAGGTTCATCGCGGCCTCCTCGTACGTCCGGTCGAGTTCGCCCAGCCCCTGCGTGATGAGGATGAACGGTAGCGGCGCGTAGAAGATGCCGTGTGCGACGGCGATGCCGACCCGCGACCCCGTGAGTCCGATCTGGAGGAAGAACACGAGGAACGCGACGGCGATGATGACCGGCGGAACGAGAATCGGCATCACGCCGAACATCCCGATGAGCGCGCCGAACCTGTAGTCGAAGCGGTCGAGCGTGAACGCCAGAATACCGCCGATGGACGTCGCGAGCAGCGCCGCCCCCGCGGCGATGGTGAGGCTGTTCACGAGCGACCGCACCCACGCCGGGTTGGTGAAGAACTCGACGTACCACCGCATCGAGAAGCCGCCCGGCGGGAACGTCAGGAACTCCTCGGGTGTGAACGACACCGCGACGATGATGGCCAGCGGCGCCCCGATGAACACCATCACCGCAGCGACGTAGGCCCGGAACGTCGCGCCGATGACCGACTCGCGGGTCCCCGAGTCGACCGACGCGACGACGTCGCTCAGCGTCGACGTCACGCGGTCGTACACCGCAGTGAGGCCGACGGCCGCGGACGCGCTGCCCAGCAGCCCGCGGACACTGGAGAGCCCGCTGGACGCCGAGACGGCCGGCTCGTCGTCGTCGCTCAGCGCGTCGCCCGCGCCGATGTTGGCCGCGGAGACGTTCGCGATGCGAACGATGGCCCACAGGAACAGCAACATCACGAGGATGAGCATGATGCTCATCGCCGCGCCGAACGGGTAGTTGCTCTCGCTCATCACCTGCTGTTCGATGAGCACCGGCAGCGTGCGCTGAGCGGGCGTCCCGAGCAGCCGCGGCAGGACGTACGAGCCCAGCGCGAGGATGAATACGAGTGACGTCCCGCTGGCGATGCCGTTCTTCGTCAGCGGCAGTGTCACCTTCCGGAACGTCCGCAGCGGGCCGGCGCCGAGGTTCTTCGACGCCTCCAGCAGTTCGCCGTCGAGGTTCCGGATGCTGCTGTACAGCGACAGCACCATGAACGGCAGGAACACGTAGACCATCCCGACGACCAGACCCCAGTAGCCCGGGTAGAACGCCTGGTGAGTCTCCAGGACGCCGGTCGCGACGCCGAGCGAACTCAGGATGCCGCGTGACGCCAGAATGACCTGCCAGGCGTACGCCCGGATGACGTACGTAATCCACAGCGACGAGACGATGGTGATGAGGAGGACGTTCCGCAGCACCGGCCGGTCGATGCGCGCGAGGTAGTACGCGAGCGGGTACCCGAGCGCCAGGCTGGCGAGTGCCGTCACCAGCGCCAGTTCGAGGGTCACCCACAGCTGGTCGACGTAGATGCTCGTGAAGAAGCGCGTGTAGTTCTCCAGCGTGAACCCGGGCTCGTACCCCGTGCCGGGGACGTGCACCCAGAAACTGAACATGAACAGCATCCCCAGTGGCACGAGGAACACGAACACGAGCCACGCGAGCGGGTACGAGAGGATGTAGTACTTGGCGTTCCGCTTGAGGCCCGCGCGGCCGGACTCGCTGCTGCTCGTAGACGTTTCTGTCGCCATTATGTAGAGACGAGCCGACAGTTGTCGGCGTCGACGGAGACCGTCACCTGGTCGCCCGGTTCGTGTTCGTCGAGGCCGCTCTTCCGAACCACGACGATTTCGCGTTCGTCGGACGTCTCGACGCGGTACTCGACGCTGCTACCGAGGTGGCGGCGGAACGTGACTTCGCCCTCGAAGACGTTCCGGCCGTCGGTCGCGCCGCCGTCCGCGGTCGCCGAGTCGAACTCGAAGCGTTCGGGGCGCGCGACCACGGAGACGGCGTCGCCGACGGCGGTGTCGGCTCTGGCCGCCGACAGGACGGTCACGTCGCCGCAGTCGACGCTCGCGACGCCGTCGGCGCTCTCGGTCACCGTGCCGTCGAAGATGTTCGCGGTCCCGATGAAGTCCGCGACGAACCGCGTCTCGGGCTCGTCGTAGACGTCGCCCGGCGGCCCGACCTGTTCGAACTTGCCGCCGTTCATCACGGCGAGGCGGTCGGACATCGTCAGCGCCTCCTCCTGGTTGTGCGTGACGAAGACGGTCGTGATGCCGACCTCCTGCTGGATGCGGCGGAGCTCGACCTGCATCTGCTCGCGGAGCTTCTTGTCCAGGCTCGCGAGCGGTTCGTCGAGCAGGAGCGCGTCCGGTTTGGGAGCGAGCGCGCGAGCGAGCGCGATGCGCTGCTGCTGGCCGCCCGACAGCTGGGCGGGCTTCCGGTCGGCGGTGTCCGGGAGTTCGACGAGTTCGAGCATCTCCTGGACGCGGCTGTCGATCTCCTCGTCCGTGTAGCCACCGTCGGCCTCCATGCCGTACGCGACGTTCTCGTGGACGGTGAGGTGTGGGAACAGCGCGAAGTCCTGGAACACCATCCCCGTGTTCCGCTCGTACGGCGGTGCGTCCGTGACGTTCTTCCCGCCGATGTGGACCTCGCCCGCCGTGGGTTTCTCGAAGCCCGCGATCGTCCGCAGCGTCGTCGTCTTCCCGCAGCCGGAGGGGCCGACGAGCGTGACGAACTCCCCGCTCTCGATCTCGAGGTCGATGTCGTCGACGGCGAGGACCTCGTCGGAGTACCGTTTAGAGATCCCTTTCAGAGAGATTCCACTCATTCGTCAGTTAGTGATGAACTCGTTCCACTTCTCGTTGACCCAGTCTGCTTCCTCGACGTACAGTTCGTACTTCGGCGTGATGGCCTCAGACGGACCGGGGCCCGCGATCGTGTCGTACATCTCGGCGTCGATGCTGGAGTGCTCGCGCTTGATCGTCGGACTCGTGTAGAGGTTCCGCGCGATGGCGTCTTGCACGTCCGGCTGGCTGGCGTAGTCGATGAACTGCCGTGCCTCCTCCTTGAGGTTCGACGTCTCCAGCGTGACCCACATCCCGGAGTCCAGAATGGAGCCCTCCTCGACGAAGTTTGTCTGCACGGGCGCCCCCTCGTCTTTCATCACGAGCGTGACGTCGTTGTACAGCATCCCCGCGGGCACCTCGCCGTTGCGGAGGCGCTGCTGGAACTCCGCCTCGTTTTCGTACCACATGCCGGCCTGGGGCTTGACGCCCTGGAGTTTCTCGAGGCACTGGCGGATGCCGTCGCGGCTGTCCAGTATCTCCTTGCCGTCGAAGTGAACCTCCGCCGTAACTTCGAGGAGGAAGGAGTTCGACGCGTAGCTGAGCAGCGCGAGGCTGCCCGCGTAGTCGTCGTCCCAGAGCGCTTTCCACGAGTCGACAGGTTCGGAGTACTCGTTGGTGTTCTGGACGAGGTTGATGTACCACGAGAGCGCCCCGATGCCTGCGATGCCGTTGTCGGTCTCCTTGACGAGGTTGTCCGTGATGTACTGGAGGTTGTCGAAGTCGCCGCTCTCCCAGAAGTGCCAGAGGTCCCTGTTCAGGCCCTTGAGGACGCCCGTGTTCGCCATGATGGCGACGTCGACGGGCGCTTCGCCCGCGGCGACCGCGTTGTCGTACTGGGTGAGCGCTTCCTCGGCGGTCGGCGCTGCCTTGGACTCGACCTCGAAGTCCGCCTGCTCACGGAACGGCTTGAACAGCTGTTCGTCCATGACGTCCTTGAAGGCGCCGCCGTAGACCGCGACAGACAGCGGGCCGCTGGACCCGCCACCGCCCAGGATGCTCGTACACCCCGAGAGTCCAGTCAGCGTTATTGCGCCCGCGCCCGCTGCGGTGGTCCGGATGAAGTTCCGACGTGAATGAGTTTCCTTACCTGGCATGTTATTGCCACCCTGTGAATCAATAACAGTTGCCACAAATAAGTGTTCCCTCCCGTCGGCACGCGCTCGTGATTTACGGAGTGTCAGAAGCTATTGCAAGAAACGGAGGAACGGCGCTACGAACGCCCACTGGCCGAATCGCAGGACACGCGGTCGCCTGTAGTCACGCCACTCTCGACAGCGACGACCGCGCGCAAGGCAGCGTCTCCCAGTCGATGGCGACGCCTGCCTCCACGCACCGCGCGATGACGGTCTCCGCGCCGCCCGCGTACGTCAGTGACGCGAACGTTCACCCCGGGTCGCCCCACGGAACGGTCCCTCCTCGCGGGGCCGCCGCAGGTCCAGTACGCCGACGAGCGCGGACTCGACGTCCGTCCGCCCGGCACCGATGAGCAGCGACACCAGGTCCAGGTTTGCGCGCTCGTCCCCGATGACATCGATGAACCGCCGGATTACGCCGCCGTACGTCGCTGGACCCGGGTCGTCGTACGGCAGGAGCTACGTGAGGCGGGACAGCAACGAAGTGAGACCGTAGAGCGCCGGAGGCGCTTACGCGTACGTTCGGGACGGCTCGGCCGTCGTAGCCTCGGAGTCCTGTTCGAGCTTCTCGCGGGCGTTCCGGAAGTCCGCCATCGTGATCTGCTGACGGTCGTCGCGGATGGCGAACATCCCGGCCTCCGTACAGATGGCCTTGACGTCCGCGCCCGAGAGGTCGTCCGTGTCCGCGGCGAGCGCCGCGAAGTCGACGTCGTCGGCGACGTTCATGTCGCGGGTGTGGATGCGGAAGATCTTCTCCCGGCCCTCGACGTCCGGGTTCGGGACCTCGATGAGGCGGTCGAAGCGGCCCGGGCGGAGGATGGCGCGGTCGAGCATGTCGAAGCGGTTGGTGGCGGCGATGATGCGGATGTCGCCGCGCTCGTCGAAGCCGTCCATCTCCGAGAGCAGCTGCATCATCGTGCGCTGGACCTCGGCGTCGCCGGACGTCTTCGAGTCGGTGCGCTTGGACGCGATGGCGTCGATCTCGTCGATGAAGACGACGGCTGGCTCGTGGTCACGGGCGACCTGGAACATGTCGCGGACGAGCTTCGCGCCCTCGCCGATGAACTTGTGGACGAGTTCGCTGCCGGCCATCTTGATGAACGTCGCGTCCGTCTGGGCGGCGACGGCCTTCGCCATCAGCGTCTTCCCGGTGCCCGGAGGCCCGTGGAGCAGGACGCCACTCGGTGGGTCGATGCCGACCGTCTCGAACAGTTCGGGGTCGCGGACCGCGTCGTCGACGTCGAGGCCCGCTTCGCTGAGCCCCATCTCGCGGACGCGCTCCCTGACGGCGTCGTCCGGGTCCGCGAACGACACCTCCACGTCTTCGCTCGTCTCGACCTCGCGGCGGTCGTTGACCCGCGTGATGAGCGCGCCCCGCTCGTCGCCGAGGCGCTCGACCTCCGCGGGCGTCACCGTCTCGCCGTCGCCCTCCACGGTGACGACGACGACGGCGTCCTCGACGTCGTGTTCCCGGACTCGTTCGCGGACGTAGGCGGTGCCGTCCTCGGGGCCGAGGTCGACGTCCACGAAGACGAAGTCGCGGGTGTCCAGGCCCTTCCGGGAGATAGCCACCTCCTCGTCGAACTCCACGAGGTTGTAACCGCGGGGGTCGCGCTCGCTCGCGCTGGCGCGCTCGGTGGAGCCACAATAGGTCACCCAGGTGTCCTCGATCTGCTTGGTGCCGGGGGCGTGGTTGTCGCCGAGCAACACCGCGTCGAAGTCGAGGTTCGCCTCCCGGAGGACCTCGTCGAGGTCCCAGTTTGCGTGGGCGAACGGCGTGAACAGACCGTGGGAGACGAGCGCGGTGTTCTCGGCGTCCGGTTCGTCGAACTGGTAGTCGAGGTCCGGGCGTCTGGACTCGGGGACGTAGTCGAGGCCGTAGAAGACGGTGTCGCCGACCCGTCGGCCGGTCTCGTCGAGGCGCTCGGCGAGCCCCAGCGTCTCGAAGAGGTCGAGCCACTGGGCGTCGCGGGTCCCCTCGTGGTTGCCGACGATGGCGAGGAACGGGATGTCGTGCTCGCGGAGCGGCCGGAGGACGGAGATGGTGCCGAGGATGTCCCTGAGGCCGGGCCGCCGGTCGTGGTAGAGGTCGCCCGCGTGGACGACGGCGTCGACGTCCGCTTCGACGGCCTCGTCGACGACCGACCGGAATGCCTCGAGGAAGTCCTCGCGGCGCTCGGGGGAGTGGTACTGGCGGTACCCGAGGTGGGTGTCCCCCGTGTGGATGACGCGTACCATTTGCTGTGAAGGTGTAGCGGTACGTCGGATAAAGCTTCGGCGCTTTCGACGATTCGGCGTGGGCTATGTCCCGTCGCGTTCGTATGGCGGGCCGCGGGTGCGCCGGAACTGACCGACAGTACTCCGTCTCAGCTCATGAACAGCCGTCTCCCGGCGCGTTCGTGGTTCATTCCCATGATTTCGGCCAGCGGGGCGAACGACGCCATCGCCGCCGGCTCGTCGTCGACGTGGCGCTCGCAGACCTCGGTTATCGTCGGCTCGAGCGCCTCGAGCACGGACTGGATCTCGGTGTGCCCGAACCGACCGAGCCGCTGGGCCGCCCCGAGCAGCCCCGACACGAACGAGTAGGCGTGTGCGAGACAGGCCTCGAGTCGTGAGAGGCCCCGCGACGCGGTGACGACTCCGAAAACAACCGGGTAGTGGCCCGGCGTCGAACCGGTATCGATCGCGTCGGCGACGGTAGCCGCGAACTCGCCACCGTCGGTCGCCGTTTCGGTCGCGTCGGACGAGGCTCCAGCCACGTCCCTGCGTCCCGACCCCGCGTTCGAGCCCGCCGCCCCGTTCGGCCCGAACAGTTCGGCGAGCTTCGCACCCGCCTTGGTCGAACTCTCGCGGAACTCTCGGGGCAGGGTCACCGCGTGGAGTCGCTCGTCGACGGCCAGCAAGTCGGCGAGAGTCGCGTCTTCGCACGCGGCGTGAGCGTTGGCCAGCGCGACGGTTTCACAGGGACCGACCACGCGACGGAGGTAGGCCGCGAGCAGGCCCCGCAGGTCGTCGCCGGTCTCGACCCGACCGTCGTTGATGTACTGCTCGAGGCCGTAGGAGGCCGTGTAGCCCCCGACGGGGAGAAACGAATCCGAGAGCCTGAGCGCCGTCAGGAACGAACTCGGGTCAGTGGTCATGGTGGGATTCGTGGGTGTGGTCGTGCGTATCGTCGTGTTCGTGACTGTGACCGTGATCGTTCGCATGACCGTGACTGTGGTCGTGCTCGTGCCCGTGACCTCGATCGTAATCGCGTCCGTGGTCCGGGCCGTGACCGCCGCCGCGTGTGCCGCCGGGATCCGCATCCTCGAGGTCGGTCACGAACAGGTCGGCCTCGACGGTCGTCTCGCGGATCTCCGAGCCGGGGACGGCGTCGGCGACGACCCGCTCGACGATGTGGCGGTCGGCCTCGAGCGGGACGTAGACGGCCCCCTCATCGATCGCGAGGTCCCAGTGCTGGTTGCCGATTCGGTGGCCGAGTTCGACCGCCGCCTCGAGTCGCTCGGCCGTCGCGTCGGGCAGCGAGACGACCAGCGCGTCGCGGGGTTCGAACGCGACGACGATTAGCCGCTCGTCCTCGGCCAGCAACACGTCACCCGCCGAGACCGCCGCCTTGTCCACGACGACGCCGACGTCGGTGCCCGCGTCCGTCGTCGCCCGAAACCGCGACCGCCGACGGTCGTCCGCGTCGATGACGACGCGCTCGAGCGAGCCCGCCGACTGGTGGCCGGCGTACAGCGCCGCGAGGTCGTCGTCGGCGTGGACGTTGCCGATGATACCGTCGATTCGTTTCATCAATATCGCCGGTCGGCGGGTACGCCGACCCCCAGTAGCTGCTGCCTCGTCGCATCCCACGCGGCGCGCAGCGTCTCGGTCACCTCTACCTCCCGGTGGCCGAGGAGACGGACGACTGCGCCGACGTCGTGAGGAAGCCGCGAGACGCCGGCCTCGACGCCGTCGCGGTCCGCGATCTCGTCGTAGATCTCGTCGATCAGCGCCTCGAGGTCGCTCTCGCCCGGCGCGGTCGCGTCGTCGCCATCGTCACCGCTCGGTGCGAAGACGTACAGCGAGCCGACGACGCCGTACTCGCCGACACTGGCCGGATCGCGCGGATCGCGCTCGCTCGGCCGCAGGTCGACCGCGTCGGCACAGACCAACCGCCCGTCATGTTCGGCCTCGACGCGCGACTGGTAGTGATCGAAGCCGAACGGCTCGTGGTCGCTCAGTCCGTCCGGAACGAGGACGTCGGCCACCACGACGACCGCGTCGTCCGCTACTTCGACGTCGATCGTCTGGAGGCAGCGCGCGTCCTCGTTGACGATCGTCGGCCCGGGAACGTACTCGAGGTAGCTCCCCTCGGCCGCCCGGAGCGCAGTATCGAGGTGGGCGTAGTTCGCCTTCATGGTGTGGACCTTCGTCGCGCTCTGGGTCGTCACGTGCGCTCGCGCCCCCGCTCGAGCGTCGATCCGCATTCGGTGACGGTCGCCCTGGGCGACGCCGCCGGTCGGCTCCTGTGCGACCAGCGTCGTCAGACCGGGAACCGGATCGGTGTCGAGCGTTCCCGTCAGGTGGTAGGGAACCGTCACGCGGTCGCGGATCAACCGGGTCGGGCCGTCGCCCCGCCGGGCGAACGTCGCCTCGAGCAGGCCGTTCTTCCCCGGGCCGCCCGCGGGAGCCTGCGCGAGCGATTCGTCGGCGTAGGCCTCGAAGGACGGCGGAAGGTGGCTCTCATCGTCTGCAGTCGTTCCCGAGCGCGCCCCACTCACGCGAACAGCACCTCCCGCTCGATGTGCTCGAGGACCGCGTCGATCCCCTCGCCGTCCTTGCAGTCGGTGAAGACGAACGGGTCGTCGCCTCGCACCTCGTTCGTATCGTCCTCGATCACCTGCAGGTCGGCGTCGACGTGCGGTGCGAGGTCGATCTTGTTGATGACCAGCAGGTCGGCCTGCGTTACGCCGGGACCGCGCTTGCGGGGGATGTCTTCGCCCTCCGCGACGCTGATGACGAACAGGAAGTAGTCGGCCAGTTCGGGGTTGAACGTCGCGGCGAGGTTGTCGCCGCCGCTCTCGACGAGGACCACGTCCAGATCGGGGTGACGCTCGGTGAACTCATCAATCGCCGCGAGGTTCATGGAGGGGTCCTCGCGGATGCCCGTGTGCGGACAGGCACCCGTTTCGACCCCCTCGACGAGGTCCGCGGGCAGCAGGTCGGCGAACGACTCCCGGAAGACGTCGGCGTCCTCCTGGGTCATGATATCGTTGGCGATGACGCCGACCTCGTAGCCCCGATCGACGAGTTCGGGGACGATCCGCTGGACCATCGCCGTCTTCCCGGAGCCGACGGGGCCGCCGAGACCGACTTTCGCGACGTCGCGGTACCCCATCAGTCGCCCTCCGTGGGTTCGGGGCCACCGCCCGTGGTCCGTGCTTCGCTCGAGTCGTCGCTTCCCAGTGTGTCTGGATCAGTCACGACGTCCTCATCCGGGTCCGGATCGACCGTCTCGAGTTGGTCGGGACCGTCCGCGCGGATCGGATCGTGGACCGTCACCAGCTTGGTTCCGTCGGGGAAGACGGGCTCGACCTGGATCATGTCGACCATCGCCGGGACGCCGTCCATGACGTCCTCGCGGGTGAGCAACTGGGTCGCCTCCGAGCGGATCTGCGCGACGGATTTGCCCTCGCGGGCGGCCTCGCAGGCCCAGTCGGAGATGTACGCGACCGTCTCGGGGTGGTTGAGTTTCACGCCGCGGTCCTTTCGCCGGCGGGCGAGTTCGGCGGCCATGAAGACGGTCAGCCGCTCCATCTCCTTCGGCGAGAGGTTCATTCCCATCGACTCACCACCGTTGTGCGTCTCGAGGTCGAGTGTCGTTGTATCGCCGATGCCACCGGAATCGGTGTGAATAGTTCGTTCAGGACCATGATTCAGAGCAGGTATCGCTGCGCCAGCGGGACTTCGTCGGCCGGGTCGCAGGTGACGTGTTCGCCGTCGACTTCGACCTCGAACGTCTGGGCGTCGATTTCGATGTCGTCCGGGCAGTGATCGTTGTGCAGCATGTCGGACTTTCGGACCGACCGCGTCCCCTCGACCGGCCGGACGGGCGTTTTCAGGTCGTAGGCGTCGCCGACCTCGTTCTCGAAGGCGGCCTCGCTGACGAACGTCACCGAGAGGCCGTGTTTCGCTCGCCCCTGTGCACCGGCGCGTTCGCGACCGATCACGGGCTCGCAGGTCATCAGCGAGCCGTTGGCCTCGCCCATCTGGGACCAGACCGGGAAGCCGCCCTTGATGACGACCTCCGGCTTGATACCGAAGAAGGCCGGATCCCACAGCGCGATGTCCGCGAGTTTTCCGGGCTCGAGCGAGCCGACGTAGTCGTCGATCCCAGCCGTGATCGCGGGGTTGATCGTGTACTTGGCGACGTAGCGCTCGATCCGCGCGTTGTCGGCCTCGGTGCCCTCGTCGGCCTCGAGCGGGCCGCGCTGGGCCTTCATCTTGTGGGCAGTCTGCCACGTTCGACAGACCATCTCGGCCATCCGGCCCATCGCCTGCGAGTCGGTGGTCATCATCGAGATGGCACCGGTGTCGTGGAGGACGTCCTCCGCACCCAGCGTCTCCGCGCGGATGCGCGACTCGGCGAAGGCAACATCCTCGGGGACGTCCGGATTGAGGTGGTGACAGACCATCACCATGTCGAGGTGTTCGTCGAACGTGTTCTCGGTGTAGGGCATCGACGGGTTCGTCGACGACGGCAGCATGTGCTCGTGGCCGATCAGTTCGAGCACGTCGGGCGCGTGGCCGCCGCCGGCACCCTCGATGTGGAACGTGTGGATCGCGCGGCCGTCGATGGCGTCGAAGGTGTCCTCCACGAACCCCGACTCGTTCAGCGTGTCCGTGTGGATACAGACCTGGATGTCTTCGTCGTCCGCGACCTCGAGGCAGGTATCGATCGCCGCCGGCGTGGAGCCCCAGTCCTCGTGGAGTTTCAGGCCGCACGCGCCGGCCTCGATCTGCTCGCGGAGCGATTCCGGCCGGCTACTGTTGCCCTTCCCGTAGAAGCCGACGTTGACGGGCCAGTCCTCGGCCGCCTGCAGGAACCGCTGGATGTTCCACGGGCCGGGCGTACAGGTGGTCGCACCGCCGCCGAAGCCGCCGCCGAGCATGGTCGTCACGCCCGAGGCAACCGCGTGGTCGACCAGCTGCGGGCTGTTGAAGTGGACGTGGATGTCGAGCGCGCCGGGCGTCGCGATCAGGCCGTCGGCGGGGACGGTGTCGGTGCTCTGCCCGATTACCATGTCGACGCCGTCCATCGTGTGCGGGTTGCCCGCCTTTCCGACGCCGACGATCTTCCCGTTACGGACGCCGATATCGCCCTTACAAACCCCGAGGACAGGATCGATGATCACGACGTTCGTAAAGACCCAGTCGAGCGTTCCTTCGGCCTGGGTCGTGCCGGATTGCATCCCCATCCCGTCGCGCATCGTCTTCCCGCCGCCGAAGACCGCCTCCTCGCCGGGGACGCCGTAGTCGGTCTCGATCTTCGCGAACAGGTTCGTATCGCCCAACCGAAGCCGGTCGCCCTCGGTCGCGCCGAACAGTTCCGTATACTCCCTGCGCGGGAGTTCGCGGCTCATTCGTCGGCCTCCGTGATATAGCCCCGCTCTCGAGCGCGCTCGATCGCTCGAGCCTTCACGTCTTCGTCGTCGAGTTCGCCGCCGACCAGGCCGCCCATCCCGTGAACGATTCGGTCGCCGCCGATATCGACGAGGTCGGCTTCGCGTTCGCAGCCGGGCTCGAATCGAACGGCCGTGCCCGCCGGAATATCCAGTCGGGTTCCGTACGCGGACTCTCGGTCGAACTCGAGGCCGGGGTTCGCCTCGAAGAAATGAAAGTGTGAGCCGACCTGTGCGGGCCGGTCGCCGGTGTTCTCGACCGTGACCGTCGTCGTCGGCCGTCCCTCGTTTATCCGTACCGGCTCGTCGGCCGGGCGCAACTCTCCCGGAACGAACTCGCTCATTCCTCGATCACTCCGGACCCGGTACCGGAGACCGTAATACTACGTGTTCTCGTCATTGGTAGCGGTCAGTTGTTCGCGGCGTCTCGCTGTGGACGGATCCAGTCGCGCAGCCGATCCGAGACCGAACCGAGTCCGAGACCGGCCACGAACGAGAGGAAACTCGGGACGAGTATCCAGAGGAGATCGGGGTGTTGTGCACCAGTGTGTAACGGAGCTTCGAGCATACACGTTCCCTATAGCCGATTACGGCAGTTAATATCCTGATGCCGGCTATATTTGCCACACCTGCAACTGAATCTGGAGATCTCTGTGGAAATGGTGCGCGATCTCGAGAAAAATACACCGTTCGTCCACGACACTAAAGTAGTCGAGTTGCTCTCCGAACGCGACGACGGCAGCAACTAGCTATCGGAGAGTCCACGGAATCGACGGCGGACCCGAGACCGAGTTCCACCGCCGGCGACGAACCGCTCGCGAATAACCGTCGTGGGATCGGTCTCGGCTCCCAGTCGGTCACACGTCGGTTCGTGATCGCTCTGCCGATGCCCGTTTCCGCCGGTGACCGTACTCCGTGGATCGCGAACTCATTGGATCGAATACCCCGCCTCGCCCTCCGGCACTGTCTAGTTAAGCCAGTTTGAGAAGCGAGCAGTTCGTAGATCGAGTGTCTTGCTTGATCCAGAACTGCTCACAGAGACGTTGAACACAGCAAATATTGAATGTTGGGAGCGAGAGCGGACGG
>Ga0208283_10170_pt1 | contig 28371 bp, 27 predicted proteins | sample AntRauMetaRauer1_FD_184785 | JGI IMG/M metagenome (GOLD analysis project Ga0208283, IMG submission 184785) | Saline lake microbial communities from Rauer Lake, Antarctica, in enrichment culture - Antartic Rauer Lake 1 Metagenome Rauer1 (SPAdes)... ...
GAACCGCTACGTCGACGTTTAGCAAGGACTCCGATGTGGAGTCGGTAACCTTTGTGAACACCGACGTCGACGGTGATGTGACGGTCCGAACACTCTCTAGTGAGCCGGACGAAACTGGCCTCTCGCCGGGAAGGTCCGCCCGTGTGACGGAGATAGCCGTTCCTGACAACGCTGCAGACACGAGTGCAACGATCCGGATGAGAGTCACAACCGACCGCCTCGAAGAAATCAATGCTAGTTCGGACCAACTTCGCATCAATCGATACAACGATGACGATGACGGGTGGCAAACACTCGAAACCCGCGTTACCGACGAAAATGCCGACGAAGTCATCGTCGAAGCTGACACACCCGGATTCTCGTACTTCTCTGTGAGTGTTGTTTCAGATGGCTCATCTGACGACAAAGAGATCGATCTCGACACAGACGCAGACACAAACAGTACCGAGGACACTACCCAACCAGAGACTGATAACGGCACAGATGCAGACACTGACGCTACCGACGACACTACCCGACCAGTAACCGAAGACGACACGCCTGGATTTGGCATCAGCGTGGTACTCGTTGCGCTGATTGCAACCGGTCTGATCGGACACCGTACACGACGGTAGAGTGTGCGAAGCCGAGGATTCGCGCCAGCAGTTGACTCAGCCCGTCTGAGAGTTTCGATGTCTCCGATCACATCGGCCTAGATGGGTTTCACGAGCGCCCACGGGGCCTCACGCGGGCAAGTATTGACATCCTCCACGCATCTATTTGTATAATTTTTTATTACTCCAGATTACTGAGATTGAGGCATGGGACGCCCTCGTCGAGCAGCTGTCATCGAGACCCTCCATGATGTCGCTGCAACGATCCAGACTGAAGAGACAGCGACAGGCGTCTGTGAGCGGACCGTCTCGGCGGCAGCAAACCTCCTCAATTTTAACCAATGTACAGTTCTCGTCCGGGAGGGCGAGTGGCTCGTCCCGTATGCTACGTCTGCAGACGCACCACCAGGCGGCAGCCGACGGATGGAAATCGATGAGGGATTGGCTGGGAAAACCTACCAAACCGGCCAATCCTACACGGTCGCGGAGGTCACCCCCACTGATGAGACGAGTCCCGCCGATGCATCGTATCAATCCGGAATTAGCGTCCCGATCGGCGAGCAGGGCGTCTTCCAAGCGGTCGAGACGACGCCGGGGGCGTTTGACGACGACGACATCGAATTGGCAGAGCTACTTGTCAGTCATACCGCAGCCGCACTTGATCGACTCGATCGGGAACAAGAGCTCCGCCGACAAAATGAGCGGCTCGACCAGTTTGCGTCGGTGGTGAGCCACGATCTCCGGAATCCACTCACCATCGCGACAGGGCGATTGGCTCTGGTCGCGGATGAGTGTTCGAGCCCGCACATCGATGCAATTACCGACGCTCACGACCGTATGGAGCAACTCATCGACGATGTCTTGTTGTTCGCACAGATCGGCGCTGAGACGCTTACGTGTACTGCTGTTGATCTCACGTCGCTCGCCACAGAGTGTTGGGAACCACTTGCACCCGCAGAGGCGACACTCAGAATCGACACCGATCACACAATTCGTGCCGACCGCGATCGCCTTCGCCAACTTCTCGAGAACCTCCTGAAAAACGCCGTCGATCACGGTGGTCCCAACGTTGCTGTGACAGTCGGCGGCTTGGCTGACGGGTTCTACGTAGCTGACGATGGGTCGGGAATCCCGTCCGACGATCGCGAGAATGTGCTTGCAGCGGGCTATACATCCGCGAAGAACGGTTCGGGCTTTGGATTGTCAATTGTCACACAGATCGTTGACGCTCATGAGTGGACGATCACGGTGACTGAAAGTGCATCCGGCGGCGCCCGCTTTGAAATTCGTGGCGTCGACGTCGTCGAATCGTGATCCCGTTTTTCTACTGAACCACGAGAGAGGTGCAAGGGGCAGTCCTCGAATCTGACACGTGGCGACACTCAAGCAGTGACGCCGACGGTGAACAGTGGTGTCATCCAGACGGCGAACCGCTACGGAACGCCGATCGCGTAGCCGAGAGGGGGCCGTCAAAGAGGTGTTGGTGCCACCGGCTGAGCCGAGTTCGAGACTGGTTAATTTCGGACAGAAGGCCACCTGTCCGAGGAACCGGTCGAGATTACACGCCACAAATGCAAAAATGACAAAAATAATAAAATGTATTTTTCAAAATATAAGAAATACATTGGGTCTATTCTAATGATAGTATAGGAGACACAATAAGAATGATTACTAAAATACAGTATATAAATTTTGATTATAATAATAAAGAGGAGTATTAACAAGATTTATGGATAATATATCAGCTATTAATCATTCCTGATTATTTAAAATGTGTGTTACTAATGCGTTCAAGTAAATATATTATTATATCGTAGACGGCTACAGAGCCGACAGAAAATCCTGCCAGAAGTTCCCCGCACTAATAGTGATCGAGCAGAGAGGTTCGAGGCACGACCACGAAAGAAGTCATGCGCTCGCGACGACTTCGATCTCGACAGCGATATCGATCGGCAGACGAGAGATTTCCATGGCCGCTCGTGCCGGATACGGCTCGGTCATATGCTCTGCGTAGACATCGTTGACATCTTCATAATCGTCCATATCTGTAACGTAGACGTTCGCATGGACGACGTTTTCAAGAGATGTTCCGGCTGCGTCTAGGATCGCAGCGATATTTTCGAGTGTCTGTTCCGTTTGCTCGGTTACATCGTCGGAGACGATCTCTCCTGATTGTGGGTCAACCGGGCCCTGCCCAGATACGTAGACTCGACCATCATCGATGATACCCTGTGAGTACGGTCCGATCGCATCCGGGGCGCCGTCAGTGCTGACTTCCTCCATGCTTCGTTAGTCTCACAACGGTCTTTTGTATCTTTCGTCACTGGAACCGGAGTTCTCCGAAATCCGTTGGACGGTGGAAATCAGGTTCCGGCGCATTGACCGGGCTCCACGCCCCGTAGAATGGATTGGGCTGTTTCCGGAGTCGATAAAAATTTCCGCGCCACCTCGTTCCACGTGATGGGTCAATTGTCACCCCAGTGAAAGCAGACAACATATCGAACGGAAGCCCCACGGCGAGCCACCATCCTTCGTCAGTAGATCCTGCCCGTTTCGTCGGAACGTCCATCGATCCTTGAATTTGAACATCATCTGCGAGTTCTGGATCGACGAGGACCCGGTTCGTGCGGCTAGTCCCGTATCCGAGGTGGAACGTCCCGACGCAGTTCGCCTCGAAATTGACGTATTCGGCACGATCTGCCGGACGCGGATTCGCAAAGAACTCGACGCAACTATCCTCCCACACTGGTCCATTCAGCGTTGTCGTCCGTGCGTAGCTATGACGATCAACAACTGTGTAGTGCAGATACAGCGTCTCATCATTGTACAGCATCCGGACAGTGGTCCGCGGTTGCCGTTCGGGAGATGTCCAGAGAAAGCGATCGATCGACACGCGATCTGCGCGGTCCCAGACCGTCCTGGTCGTGTTCTCAACCAGTGGGACGGGGTCGTGAACGCGGCGGATCGTTGTCGTCTTCATCGATCGTTCGGTGGCTCGTCGGCCTGGTAGATCTCGTTCTCAAATGAGCGAGGTAGTCCAGCAGTCAGGCCTCCGTCGACGACGACGTTCTCTCCAGTAATGAACCCAGAGCGGTTACTTGCCAGAAACAGTGCGGTGTCTGCGACTTCTCGTGGTTTCCCGAACCGCCCCAACGGGTACTGATCGAGCCATCGGTCTCGAGCGCTCGTGCCGCTCGATCGTTCTTCCGTGCTCTCCATCTCATCCCGGCGGTTTTGGGTCTCAATCGTCCCTGCAGATAGCACATTAGAGCGGATCTCGTATTGGCCGTAGTGCGTCGCGATGTTCCGAGACAAAGCCAAGAGACCGCTTTTGGCCTCTGAGTAGCCTGCAAGGCCGATACCGAAGAGCCCATTTACGGAACCGATATGAATCATCGATCCGCCGCCACCGGCGATCATCGCCGGAAGCACCTCGCGGGCGAGCAGATAGGGTGCTTTGAGGTTCAGTTCGAGCATCCACTCAAAGTCCTCCTCATCACATCGGTGGAGCAAGTCTGCTGACTCAACGGATCCCCCTGCGTTGTTGACGAGGACACGAAGGTCCCCGAACTCATCGACTGCCGTATCGACAAGATATCGGACAGATTCGGAATCGGTCACGTCACACTCCACAGGCACGACGCGCCCGTCGTGGTCGGTGTTGAGTTCGGCGGCGACAGATGCAACGTCTTCGTACGTGCGGGAGCAGATCACCACATCCCCACCGGCTTCGGCGAACGCCGCCGCGATTTCCTTCCCAATGCCACGTGATGCGCCGGTAACGATCGCTGGACGGCCCGCTAAGGACAACTCGACCATGTCGGATTAGCCCACAGCAGGAGCAATAAAGAAGGTTCCGGCGGAAGCGATAGACATCAAGGTACCGAGCTTGGGGGTCACCGCTACACTTCGTACCGATCGACCATCTCCCGGTCAATCTCAATCCCGAGTCCAGCCTCGTCTGGAACTATCATACAACCGTCCGTGACTTCGAAGGGGTCGGTGATGACGTCGTCCTGCCAAGCGTAGTAGGTCGTGTCCGGCGGGAGTGAGAAGCCGGGAATCCCGTGGACGGAGTGAAGTATGGCCGCGGTTCGAATCCCAAGATCGAACGCACAGTGATGAGTAAAGGGAATTCCCGCATCCTCGACAATCGACGCCTGTTGCCGGAGACCGCTGATCCCCCCGGCGGGAGTGAGGTCCAGGACAGCAACGTCCATCGCACCAGAGTCAATAAGTGATCGCAGGTTGTTTGGAATGTACGTGTCCTCGTTTGGAGCAATCGGTTGCCGAAGTCGCTTCCGAAGCGTGGCCAGCGACTCGTGCGCGTTCACCCGGATCGGCTGCTCCATATACTGGAGATAAATGCCGGAGTCCTCCAGCGCTGCGCCGACGCGGACAGCTTGGTCGAGCGACCAGCCTTGATTCGGATCAAGCCTGAACTCCAAGGCCCCGTCGACCTCGTCGTGCATAGCCTCGATCCGGGCCACATCTTGTTTCCAATTGCGTCCAGCCTTGGTCTTGAGAACCGAGAAGCCGGCATCGACCGCTTCCCGAGCCTTTGCGCGCGACTCGGCCGGTGAGAGGATACCAAGGCAGAACGCAAACTCGACATCCCGATCGGTCCCAGATTCGCGAGCCGCCGCATCGGCGTTCACTGCGGCCGTCTGTTTAGGGGCGGTCGAACCCCCCAGCAACTCGTAGATGGGTTTCCCGAGGATTTTCCCGACGATATCCCAGCACGCGGTTTCGACAGCGGCGAAGAACAGTTCGATGTTCGTGTATTCGATGAACACCTGACGGCGAAGCCGTTCGACTTCGAACGGTGATTGCCCCTCGATTAGTGGCCCGATCCCGTCCTCAAGGACGGACTCGGTCGCAGCTGGAGTGAGGAACGTCCGCATCTCGCCCCAGCCGGATACTCCCTCGTCGGTCTCGACTTCGACGAGAACCCGCTCCATCGAGTCGACCTGACCGTGGTTCGTCACGTAGGGGCCAATACCGAGCGTCTCATCGAGTTTGACCAGTGGTACGTCTACAGTCGTGGCTGTTACGCCCGTAATTTCCATATCTCTCTGTGCATGTCCCCAATAAAAGAATTTACCGCCCTCCTCACTGAATTGCCGATTCGATCCACTCGAGCGACTGATCGGGAAGAAGCCCATAATTGTAGAAAGAAACGCGGGGAACGCCTTCGTCACGCAAACCTTCGACGATCCGCGAGAGCGTCTCTGAATCTTGGATTGCAGGGTGGCCGGGAAGAAGCCCAACGTGGATCGGGACTCCCAGATCGAGGCCATCGATCAACCGATAGGCGTTGAGGACATCCTCGCGGGTTGATTCGTATGCAGGAAGACAGTAGTAGTCGACGTGTTGAGAGAGGCGATCCAGGTCAACACCGGCCATCCATTCACGGCCGGCCTCCGGCATGCCGATGTAGTAACCGAGTTGCGTTTCCCCCGCGGCCGTCGACAAGTTCTGATAAAGGTCTGCAAGCGTCCGTTGTCGCACCGTCACGTAATCGCTGACTTCGGGATTTTGCCGGAGCCACTGTTCCGGAATGGTGTCGCTCGGCAGACTCCCTCCGATGATATCGTCGAGAGTCTCTACGACTGTCCGTCGCGTCCGTTGTACGTCAATATCGTGTGCCGCAGCATTCTCCTGGCAGTGTTCACAGAAGCAGAGTCCGAACAGGAACTCGCCGAGCGTACCCAGCTGCGCATGGATCTTCTGGTGATGCCAGCCGAAGCCGGTGCCGTAAAAATAATCGAAGGTTTCCAACTCGATTCGGTCAAAGCTTTCTCGTGATGCGAGGTCGTCGACGAGGGACCACAGGTACTGCTGGACTGACGGATGTGATGGGCAGAGTCCGAAGATCAGGTCGTCACCGTACGGCGACGTGAGCGTCATCTTGGGGTTCATCATCCCGAGTCGTGAGTTGTGACAGCCAATCGTCCACGATGTCAACGTGAGATCGTCGTTCTCAGCGGCAATTAAGTCGATCCAATCCTCATTCATCCCTTCGTATGGCGTCGGGCGGAGGTCTCCGTACTGGCCATCTGGATAAAAATACGAACTCGCGCGGGCAAAGTGCGTTTTCTGTTGAGGATTGTGCGGAGAGAACGTCTGTACTGAATGGTAGTTCGTCGCGAGATTTAGTTCGTCGATCCCGATCTCCCGGAGGCGTGACGATACTGTGCCGATCCCTTCATCCCGAACGTCCCACGGATATGCCCACGTAGCGAATTCCATACGCCCAGAGGAGTGCCTAGGGAGTTAAATCTCAGGTCGTTCGAAAACCACTCGCGGCGAGTGGTTACTCCTTCACAGCGCCGGCAGTCATGCCCGAGACAATATACTCCTCAAGGAATGCGAAGAGAATCAACAGCGGAATGATCCCGATGACGGATGCCGTCAGCATCATCCGCCAGTCGGTCTGCAGCGCACCCACCATCGAGAAGACGCCCCTGGGAACGTTATACTTCCCGGCGTCCGTGAGGAATGTCAGGACGAACAACAGCCGGTTCCACGCATACAGGAACGTGTAGGTGACGCTCGCAACGAGTGCCGGCTTGGTCAGCGGTAAGACTATTTTTGTCAGGATTTGCCATTGCTCGGCGCCGTCGATCCGTGCCGACTCCTCCAATGACACCGGGATCGTCTTGAAATAGCCGTACAGCATCCACACGTTGAATGGAAGCGTGAACGCTGCCGCCGGGATGATGACTGCGAGGTAGCTGTTGAACAGTCCGAAAGTCGTGATAACATCGAAGAGCCCGACGATGAGCACAACCGGAGCGAACATCTGTACAACGAGCACCGACAGCAGGAACGTCCGCTTGCCGATGAAGTCGTTCCGTGCACACGAATATGCCGCTGGGATGGCAAGTATAAGCGTGAGGACGACAGTTGCGATGGAGATCAGGAAACTGTTGGCGATCCACAGCAGGACGTCTGTCTGACTCCAGACCAGGAGATACGCCTCGATCGTCGCATCTTCGGGAAGGAGCGTCGCTGGACTTGAGAAGATCTCAGACTCGGTCTTGAGCGTGCTTGAGAACATCGCGTAAAACGGGAACATCATGATACCCAAGAGCGCGATGAGCATACCGTAGAGACGGACTTTCCGGAGCCACGTCCGCTGCTGGCCTGCCATCGTCATAGCTCCTCACCTCCACGCGTGTAGACGCGCAGATAGACGATGGCAAACGCCAGAAGGAAAAAGAACCCAATGACACTGAATGCAGCACCACGCCCAAGATTCCCGTTCTCAAGACCAACCTGGTAGATCCAGATCACAAGTGTCGACGTGGTGTTGATCGGACCACCACGAGTCATCGTCCAGATGGTGTCAAAGCTGACAAATGTCCATATGGTGGACAATAAGGTCGCGATCAGGATGACAGACTTTAGCTGCGGCAGCGTGATGTAGCGGAACTGGTGCCAGCGTTCGGCACCGTCGATGGCGGCTGCCTCGTACAGCTCCTGCGGGATCGACTGGAGGCCTGCGAGGAAGATGATCGCCATAAAGGGCGTTCCGATCCAGATGTCTGCCACGATGACGCCGAGCCACGCGATGTCTGGATTCCCGAGGATACCGATCCCCTCATCGATGATACCAAGCTTGAGCAGGACGGCGTTGATGTATCCATACTGCGGGTGCTCGATCCAGCGGAACACAACCGCAGAGATAGCGTAAGGGATACCCCAAGGGATCAGGAACGCGGTTCGGAAGAATTTCCGACCCTTGATGTCACCTTTCAGATGAACGGCGATCAGAAGACCGAGCAGCGTCTTCCCAGCCACCCCAACGACGACCCAGCGGCCGGTCTGCCAGAGTAGCTGGTAGAAGATATCACTACTGAAGATCTCGACGTAGTGTTGGATCCCGACGTACGTCTCAACAGATGAATCTGCAGGAGATTCGTACAGCGAAAGACGGAACGTCTCGATAATTGGATAGCCAACGACGCTTAATAAGAAGATCGCAGCCGGGGCGATCAGCAGGTACGTTCGACTGTTCTGCTGGAGGTATTCGACCCCGCGCTCCAGGCGTGATTCAGATGTCGTATCAGCAAACTCCTCTACAGTGCCCATATGTGATGATCACTCCATCGCATCTTCGAGGGCGGACTGCGCGTCGTCCAGCGCCTGCTGCGGGGGTTTCTGGTCCCCGACTGCTTCCTGGATTGCCTGGACCATGCGGTTATTGAATTCGTTAAAATTCGAGAGCTTCGGCCGTGCGCGAGCGTACTGACCGGCTTCTATGTACGGGGCCCAGTTCGACGACTCCTGGAAGTAATCTCGGTCGCCAACTTCCTCAACCGTCGGCATGAATCCCTTGTTCGTTGCGTAGTCGAAATGGCGGTCTGGATCGAAGTAGAACCGCAGGAGGTCCTCGGCCACATCCTTGACCTCCGACTGGGCGAACACGGAGATTGCGTCAATCGTGTTCAAACTGTATCGACCTTCCGGGCCTGCAGGCACTTGGACAATGCCGTAGTCGAAGTCAACCTCGTCGTTCTCCTTTGCAGCGTCGATGTTGATCCCTGTGTACACGTGGGCGATGACCATCCCGAGTTCACCAGATTCGAACAGCTGACGGAGGTCCTGTCGAGTCGACGAAAGTGGCGACGGCTGCGTGATTCCGTACTCCTGGTGCAGATCGGAATACAGCGTAAGAGCCTCGACACCCTCGTCGGAATTGACGACCGGGTTTCCATCGTCGTCAATTAGGTCGGCACCGTGAGACCAGTGGTAGTGGTAGTACTGGGAACCAGTTTCGATGGCGTCTGCCCCCGCGAGCCCTAATGCGGGCGTGTCCGTTTCGTCTCGGATCTGTTCGCCGGCCGCAATCATGTCGTCCCAGGTGTCCAGTTGTGGATTTTCGGGATCCAGTCCGGCCGCTTCAAATACGTCCTTATTGTAGTAGAGGCACTTGTTCGACGCAGCCCAGGGGGCTCCATAATAGGAGCCCTGGTACATACACCCTTCCGCCATACCCTGGTAGAAGCGATCGCCGAAGTCGCTCTCCATGAGCTCGTCGATCGGTTCAAGTTCATCCTTACCGACGAGTTGAGGGATCCACCGTGCCGGCCAGCGAGCGACATCGGGCGCTTCTCCGCCGTCGACGCGGTTGTTCACCGTCTGCTGAGCGTTGTCCCAAGTGACACTGGTGAATTCGAGGTTGACATCGTGTTCCTCCTCGAACTGTGCGTTGTTCTCTTCGAAGAATCCCTCAATGTTATCCCCAACACCCATTGTCAAGAACTGGACTGTCTGTCTGTCGCTACTATCGTCTCCGCTGCTGTCGTCGGTACCGCTTCCGTCGCCGGATCCGCCGTCATCGCCGCCGAGACAGCCAGCCACTGCGATGACACTGCCACCGGCCATTGTTTCGAGGATTTTCCGCCGGTCGATACTCTCGTCGTTACCGCTGGTCTTTTTTGTCGACATTCGTGGTAGACATTCACTTACGGTTATTAAAATCTTTGCATGTACACAACCCATATGCTCGTCTCATCCAGATCTCCCGTTAGCAATTGTGCTCGTGGATGGCGGTGAATAGAGCACCCAGTTCTTCAGTCACTATCTCGTAGATGCGTTCACCTTTGTCCGCACTGGCGAGTTCTGGAGCACCAATATCACCAGTATCGGAGTACTCCTCAAAGGGGCGATAAACCGAAAGTGAACCGCTATCAAGCAGATCATCGCCTCCCCAGTCGTAGTGCTCGTCCCAGCGCGTTCCATCATTAATCATCGAATTGACAACCAAATCTGGACGGAGATACATCATAAGTGATGTCTCGTACTCCCCTCCATGTGCCATGCCACCCGCATCACTATCACGGAGGTCCGCTATCTCCGATGTTGCGAGGGTGAAATACGTCGTCCCCAGAACTTCGGCGTCTGTCGTCTTCCCGAGCGTACTCACTACCGCATTAATCAGAGCAGCGTTCCCTCCGTGACCGTTTACAAAACAGATGGCGTCGAATCCGTTTTCCAACCCCGTCTGACCGATGTCCTCTAACATCTGTCTTAGATGATCAAACTCAAGGGAGAGCGTACCACCGAAAGAGAGGTGGTGCGGTGAGAAGCCGCACCAGACCGGTGGTGTAACAAGAACTGGCACATCGTCCTGTAGCGCCTCGGCCCCACCATGGACCATGGCTTCAACGAGAAGCGTATCAGTGATGACGGGGAGGTGATGACCGTGCTGTTCGACACTACCCACAGGGATTACGAGGACAGAGCCATTCTGTCGACCGACATCTCGAATCGCAGCGTATGGTTTTCCAGCCCATTCCCACTCGTTCGTACCGATGGACTCATGGATCATTGAATTAGGCTCATGTAGTCTGTTGTTCAGCGTTCATTGCGGTCGTTACGCGGTCCCCGGTTTCGTCGAAAAAATGAATGTCGTCGACATCGAAGTCTAACATGACCCGCTCGCCGGGATTGGGCCGAAACTCGCTGTCGACACGGGCGATGATCTCCCTCTCATCATCTCCGTCCACGGAAGGGATGAGGTAGAGATAATTGTCTGCACCCATGGGTTCGACCACATCGACGTCCGCGGGAATACGGCCGGGGCCGTCGGCTAGATACAAGTCCTCGGGACGGACACCGAGAGTGTAGCGTCCGGAGGAAAGTGAAATATTGAGGTCAGTCTCAAAGCTATCTCCCTCGACACTCACTCCATCCGGAGTAGATTCGACGCTGACCTCAAAGAAATTCATGCTAGGAGATCCGATGAACCCCGCGACGAACCGGTTGTTGGGCTTGCTGTAACAAATCTCAGGTTCAGCAATCTGCTGCAACTCACCTGCGTTGAGGATCGCAATCCGATCTCCCATCGTCATTGCTTCCGTCTGGTCGTGTGTGACGTAGATCGTGGTGACCCCGAGTTCCTCGTGAAGCCGCTGCAGTTCCGTCCGCATCTGAGATCGGAGCTTCGCATCGAGGTTTGAGAGCGGTTCGTCCATCAGAAATACATCCGGATCCCGGACAATCGAGCGACCTAGAGCGACCCGCTGCTGTTGCCCACCGGACAACTGCTTCGGGTACTGGTCGAGGAGCTCCGGAATTTCGAGAAGCTCAGCAGCGTCTTCGATACGCTCATTGATCTCGGAGTCCTCATACTCACCTGAGAGCCGCAGTCCGAAGGACATGTTCTCCCGCACGGTCATATGCGGGTAAAGTGCGTAATTTTGGAACACCATTGCGATGTCTCGGTCCTGCGGCCGGAGATCGTTAACGATGTTCGGCCCGATCCTGATTTCGCCTCCAGAAATTGTCTCGAGACCGGCAACCATGCGGAGTGTAGTCGACTTCCCACATCCTGACGGTCCGACCACCACGAGGAATTCACCGTCACGAACGGTTATGTCGATCCCTTCAACCGCGGTGACGTCATCATACATTTTTGTTACGTCTGATAGCTGTACTTGGCTCATTGTAGCCTGTCGGCAACTCCATAGCGGGACACAAAAAATTATCGGCAAGGTCAACGAACGACGAGGTTGTCGCCGCGAGCGTTTCTTTACACACTAATTTATTGTAGAGTAGTATATTTGACTATGACAAAACTTATTCCAAGAGGGACTCCTTGGTAGCCCATGAGTGATAATCGATCGCCGAGGAGGATTAAATCGGTTGGGCTTGCTTTTGACATACTCAACATCCTCAGAGATGAGGAAGAGGCGACAGTAACCGAAATTGCCGAGAAGATCGACCGCTCCCCAGGTACAACTCACACCTACCTTGCTACAATGCGCGACAAAGGGTATGTGAGGGTGGAAGACGGGATGTACCAAATCGGGCTCTTCGCTATTCCCCTCGGAGAGTATGTGAAGGGCACATCTCGGTTGTATCAAGTTGGAAAGCCAGAAGTCGATAAATTAGCACAGGAAACGGGAGAAGCAGCCCATCTCGTGATGGAAAGTCATGGACGAGAGATACTGCTGTACGAGCAGTTTGGACCTGATGCTGTGGGAGAAGATCTGTACGCACGAATCAAAGGCTATCCTCGTCGGAACCTCCATTGTTCAGCCGCAAGTAAAGCAATTCTTGCCCATCTGGATGAATCTCGACAGAACGAGATTCTCAAGAACTACCGCTTCATCTCCCGAACTCCAAACACGATCACTGAGGAGAGGACCCTACGAGAGGAACTAAAGCGAGTTCGACAAGATGGATACGCGAGCAACGATGAAGAGCAAATAACCGGTGTTCGTGCAGTAGCTGCACCGATTATTCACGAAGACACCATTTATGGTGCGATTAGTCTTTCTGCCCCGACGAGTCGAATGCCACAAGACCAATTTAAAAACGCAGCCCCGGACCGGATATTGGACGTGGCCAACGTGATCGAAGTGAATATCCAGACGCCATGACAGTTTTTCAACAGAACATGATAAAAAGAAGGTAAAATAAAATATTGATGAGATAATTTTGGAAAAATATTGTATTGACGATTTGGTGGGTAAACGCCAACAGTACTACTATAATATTCGATTAATATACATTTGACATAGTCAAAAAATCTGGGTGAGAAAGCTACGCAGAGATCTATTACAAAACTACAAACGTAATGCCAAGCATGGAGAAGTGTCAAAAATAAACTAGAAATGCAATCGGAATTAGAACAGCAGCAAAAATGATAAATATTTTGATATAGACAAATATACGATAATTTAGATAGAGATTCTCGTTGAGATGAATGGAAATATTGAGCGCCTAGTATATCGAGAAATATGTATTTTTATAGACTCAGATCCATCAGTATAGAGCATTGACGTCACCAGTGATTGTAGACCAGCTCTATCAAAAAGTCATCCAGTCGAGGAGTTGCTCCATCAAAGCTTATTCGCTCGAAGACGATGGGAACCGAGAGATCTGGTAGATTTATTCGATGGATCGTACCCGACCAGTTACTAATAAACTTCTCGTATTACTAGAAGATTTGAACGTTCTTATAGCCAAAACATGACTTGCAAGTGATCAAAGATACGTATTGTTATTCAGTATTTTTTATTTTTAACATGGATGACTGCGGTACCAGATATTTTTGAAGACGACTGGCACTTCGGTCACGTTGAAACCGCGTAGCGAGTCGTAATAATCGGTTTCGACAGCAATCTAAATGACTAATTATTGGTATTTGATGAAGCAAGTCTCCTACATATCGGCGACGAGAACTTCTTCAAAGTACGCAAATAAACCCATTATTTTTGTTAGTATTCTATTATAGTACGATTATTGACATATAGTTCCGAGTCCGATGGGTCGAGGCCAGATCATGTAGATCCAGTGTCTGTCGGCGGTTCTGAGATAATTAATTCGGCCGAAAAGCGGTGGACGAACAGCATTTCAGCGTTAGTCGAGTTTAGCACCGACAGCACCGCAAGCAGCACTACCACCGAGTTGTGCCCACCGATGTCAGCAAGGAGGACTGCCTCAAGTTCGACTAACGTGGCCTCGTCATCGAGGTCAGTACTGAGCAGTCAAGACGCGAGGCCAAATCCGTCGCGTACGTTGGTTGGCAGTACTGTGGGTTCGACACCGTCGAAGACTGATCAGCACGGCAACCGACCAGAAAATAGGTACAAAAGTCCTTCCTCACAGAACAAGCGAAGCGAGAGAATAGGAGAGACACAGCATTCACCAGAGCTTGCACTCGTGCACGAACAAGAGGGCTGAAGCACCCTGGGTCAAGTGGTTCGAGAGACCGACGATCTCTCGTCATCACGAAACGACAGAGCCGTTTCGGGCGACCGCGAGGAACTCGGTCTGCCCAGCCTGTAGACTATTCAAAAAGTGTCATATGACACCATATGTTTTAAATGCCAGTAGTTCTAGGTAACTGACGTTACGATGGGTCGCTCATCAAAAAAAGAGCCGGGGGCACCAGCTGATCTTTTAATCAACATTATCGAAACGCTCGAAGCGCAGGGGCTTGATCGAGGAGAGTTCCAACTGCACGATTACGTTGACGTCGATGCGCTCGAACAAATTTTGTACTCGTCGAACGAGGACGTAGAAGTACAGTTCACGGTAGAAGAAATTCAGCTCGCAGTGACACCGGTGAGTGTCGACGTCCTAGACAACAAAGTTCCCTGCCCAGCAAATTAGCAGAGAGACCGTGATCGCGGTATGAACCGCCCACAAGCAGAGCGACCTCTGAGAACGGTACTATCGATCTGTACCGGCATCAACGGCGTTGGGATCGGGTTCATCAAACTCGACGACTTCTACAACAGTGTTAGGAAGCTCCGAGGACAGACCGGTTCGTGGCGTTCAATCTTCTGGGGTTTGCACGTGTTTTGCTAGAGCGTGGGCGGGCTAGAAATCCATAGAGATAGATATTGTCGTGGAAGATCTCGACGTCGCATCTTGCTGAAACCAACTGTTTTTTCATTGTGGAACACTTGTTAACAGATAATAATATTCGCAGATGGTTGTTTTTGTTACGTCACTGGAATTCCGTACTACGGGAAGGACAAATCCAGCTGACAACCACGAAGATATTCTACAATGAGCTCTGAGTCGCCCTCTATTGACAGTCCTCATGTTGAGCTCTATGAGATTATTCAGCAGGACTGTGAATTCGAAGAGAAGGCCGAAGCCGCGCTTGAACTTGGGGAACGCTATCTCGGAGTTGATAACGCTCACCTCACACGGATTGACCAAGAGACAGATTTCTGGCAAGCCATCGTTAGCACTGATTCCCCAGACGGGAAGTTTCCAACTGGTCTGACGCTTGATGCACAATCAACCTACTGCCGGAAAGTTATCGACACAGAATCATCTCTCGCACTTCACAACGCCCCCGCCCAAGGCTGGGAAGACGATTCCGCCTTCGAAGCCCACAGTCTACGTTGCTATCATGGTACACCGATAACTCTTGGAGAGTATATCTATGGCACGGTCTGTTTCGTCTCAGAGTCCTCCCGCGACGGGCCTTTCGACGAAAGCGACACACTGTTTGCAGAGCTTGTCGCTCGCCTCCTTGAACACGAACTCGAACGTGAACGAACTGAAGAAGCACTTACGCTCCGAGCCAACTCAATCTCCGTTCTCAGTCGGGTGTTACGCCACAACCTTCGGAATAATATGGGAATTGTTCGTGGGCGCGTTAGAATGCTTCTGAACAGCATTCCCGACCATTCTCGCCCAGATTTTGACGAGACTATTCTGAAGAATATCGACCAGATTATCGCCCTGGGTGATAAGGCCCGGAAACTCGAGCACGTCGTCTCCACTCAGTTCGATCGGGAGCCAGTTGCTCTCGAGTCTCTCCTCAGTAATATCACTTCCACCGTCGAAATCGGTGACACTAGCACGAGTCTCACTATCGAAGGAACCACCGATATTACTCTCAAAGCGATGCCCAGCCTCGAAATTGCCCTCACAGAGCTCGTGGAAAATGCTCTCACTCACACCGAGGATCCTAGTGTTGTAGTTCGTATTGAGACAACTCCTGACACAGTCACCATCAGCGTGATCGATAACGGGCCAGGGCTCCCCGATCAAGAACAGAAAGTCCTCAGCGAAGGTGTTGAGACACCGCTCATCCACGGGAGTGGGCTTGGGCTCTGGATGGTCAACTGGATCGTTACTACCCACGACGGTAGTATTGACACAACCGTTACCGACGAAGGCACAACTGTTACAGTGACACTGCCCAGAATGCGCGCAGACCCATCACCTATCCAGGACCAACCGGTTCAGGCGCTCCAGCACGGTCGTGATCAATTTGAGGCTGTCTTCGAGGAGTCTTTCGATGCGATGGTACTCGTCAATAACGACCGAGTGATCATCCATGCAAACGAGCACGCAACCAAAGTATTCGGACTCTCACAGCCCGAACTGCTCGGGCGCTCTCTCGATGAATTTTTTGGTGACACATTCGATCTTGAGGCGGTATGGCCGGAACTCCAAGCGACTGGGACTCACAAGGGAGAGTTCCCGATAGTTCGATCGGATGGGACCGAACGCGTCATCGAGTATTCAGCCACAGCAGACATCGTACCCGACCAGCATCTCCTTATTGGGCGAGATGTCACTGAGCGAAGAGAGCGAGAACGCGCATTCACGCGGAGTGAAAACCTCTATCGAACGCTTGCTGAGAATTTCAAGCAGGGCGCTGTCCTCGTGTTTGATACCGATCTCCGCTATCAGCGTGCGCATGGAGAGGGCTTCGAAAAGCTCGGTATCGATCCCGCAGACATCGAAGGCGAACATATCAACGAGATATTCGACGGTGAAACACTGAAGACGATACGAGAGCTGTATGAGGCAACGTTGGATGATAAATCTAGACGGAGTGAGGTTCGATTTGCAGACCGGGATTACTGTCTGCATTCTATCCCGGCCAAAGATGAGACGGGCAATATTTTTGCAGGGATTGTAACAGCTCAAGATATCACCGAATACAAGCAACGTATCCGAGACTTAGAGGAGCAGAACGCTCGCTTAGAGGAGTTTGCCAGCGTGGTAAGTCATGATCTCCTGAATCCGTTACAGATGGCCGAGGGCTGGTTAGAGCTGGCCCGTGAAAACAGCGAAGAAGCACACTTAAATAAAGTGGAACATGCTCACGGGCGAATGCAGACATTGATTGATGACCTCCTCACAGTTGCTCGGGAAGGAGGGCCAGTCAGCAACCCGGATCCAGTTGATCTCGGTGCGCTAAGCGAGCAATGTTGGCGAACCATCGAGACACACGACGCCACACTGTGGTCAGACACCGAACATACGATTTGGGCGGATTCATCTCGCCTCCAACAATTGTTGGAGAACCTGTTCCGGAATGCGGTTGAACACGGCGGAGAAGAGGTGACGATCACAGTAGGCGACCTTAACAATGGATTCTACGTGGTGGATGATGGGTTGGGAATCCCCGAAGATGACCGTGATGAGGTCTTCAGCAAAGGCCATTCGACCAGCTCTGAGGGAGCTGGGTTCGGGCTTGCAATCGTGAAAGAGATTGTAGGGGCACACGGCTGGGAGATTCACCTGACATCGAGCGAGACAGGTGGTGCACGGTTCGAAATCAAGAACATGAATTTGGTTGAGAAATGAGTCTGGGTTAGTATGATTTGTCGCCGGGCGACGGGTTCGACCGAAAGAATCACAACCTCAATTGACGCTACAGACAATGAAATCGGTGGTCATCGTAATATCTCATAAAAGCTCCAAAATGTCTTATAAAGTTTTTAATTAGATCTAAAGCAGTTTTGAACAGTCTCGCGTGGACGGTGAACGATCGCAAAATAACCGGAGAGATCGTTAATCCGGCTGAATTTGTGCCAACGCTCTGGCCCTTATATGCTGTTGGCCATCCATGCGAGAAGTAAGACGAGTGTACCCCCATGTCAAGTAAAATGTCCTCTTCATCGATCCGGGCGCCGATACAGATCGGCACCAGCTTATCGAGCGCGTGTTGGAACCGAACGGTTGCAAGCGTTCGTGCAGTCGCATTCTGGGCGACGATCCTGTTGCCGATCGCGTACGTGCCCGCCGCGTACGGGATGATGGGCTTTGAGCAGGGATGGAGTCCTCTCGCGCTCATCGCCCTCCACATCGCGTGTGTCGTCGTCGGTCACAACCACAACCGCTCCGCGATTCACGCATGAGCACGACGAATCCTGCCACGCAGCCGGCTGCACAAGCTACGTCGTCGAAGGCCGACCGGCTCGCCGAGTTCCTCCGAGCCGAAGCAGCCGACGGCGAGACGTATTTCAAAGCGAAGTTCATCGCCGACGACGTCGGGCTCTCCCCGAAGGAGATCGGCGCGTTGATCGTCCAGCTTCAAGACTCGATACAGGATGTTGAGATCGAAAAGTGGTCATACACCGGCGCGACCACGTGGCGCATCGCCCCGACGTAACGGGCCGTAGCGTCGCTCAGATTTCTCGTCTCTGTTGGAGGGGTCCCGTTCGATCGGAGCCAAATACTTTCAGTTCGCCCGGAGAACTGGCACGTATGAGGTCCCTCCCCACCGATCCCCTCCATCGTGCGTGTACTCGATATGGACCTGGACGACTTCCCGGTGCAGACCGACCGGACGTCGGTGCAGGCTATGCGGCTGCAAGTGCTGCACTCGCCGCATCGTTTCTGTTCGCTGCCGCCGCGATCGGTGGCGAGACTGTCGGTTTGTTGTCGTCGAACGACGGCCTCGTGTGGTTTGCGTTCGCCGGGCTCGCGGTCCCGGTCGTGGTTCCGACTGCGCTCGTGACCGGTATCGCCGTTTGGCGACTCCTCCCGTCGGACATCCCGTTTTTCGGACCGGTCGCCGGTCTACTCGGCACGCTTGGGACGTATATTGGCAGTCTGATTGCCGTCACGCTCATCTTGACAGTGGCCGCAGCACTCGGTCTATCCAGTACCGATCCCGTGAGTGCGGCAACGACCTCGCTCGGCGCTGTCGCCCTCGGGTTCATGATTACGTGGTGGGTAGCGTTCCCAGTCGGAGCCGTAAGTGGGGCAGTGTATACTGCCGTCGTCGAAAAGCCCGAGTGAGACGATCGCGATGGGTTCGCCCTCACTCCGAACGCTCCTTGTCGCGGCGATCAGTGGAGTTGCCCATCTCGGCATTGTCGAGTTCCTGTTCCGCCAGCTCGATCACGTTCCCAACTCCTTGTGGCCGCTCGCCTCGGTCACCAGCGCAGCGGCCGCCTTCGCGTTCGGATTTCTTGTCGCCCTTCTCTCTGCGCACACACGGTTGCTCTCACCAATCGTCGGACTCCCTGCGCTGCTCACGTGGGCGACGTATCGAGACATCGCTGCTCCAGCGCCGGAGTGGTCGGAACTCGGCGGGCACCTCGTCGTCGATGGTCCCGTCTACCTCACGAGCTACGTGGGGACGTGGTACGTGTGGCTTGCGACCTTTATCGTTCTCGCCGCCGTCGAGTACGGATTGCGTCAGCACTACAGGATCGGTAACGGGCGACTCCGAAACCTGCCTCCGGTGCCGTTGAGTCGGCGGGCGATCGTCCTCGTGGCTGTGACGTTCGGGGGTACGTTCGGCGTCGCCGTCGGGGCGTGGATGGCGAGGATCGACGTGAACCCACCCGAAATCGTTCCTGTTCTTGTCGTGACTACCGCGCTCGCTGCGGCAGTCCCTGTCGGTGCCGCCGTCGCTCGCGGACTTATCGCACCGATCGTGTGTTTCTTCGCGCTCGTCGTGCCAGTCCTCCTGAATCAGGCGTTCGTCGGCGGCGAAGGCGGACCGGTGTTTCTCCTCCTGCTCGGGCCGATCGCCGTCGGCTTCGCGATCGTCGGCCTCCTTGAGAGCGCTCTCCGATCGCGGCTTTTGGGGCAGTTCGACGATGTCAGTGAGACAGACAGATGACCCGAACGCCTCTCTCACCGTCGGTTCGTCGACAGACGAGGGAACCGGCACTCGCCGTACTCACCGTGATCTTGACCCTCGTCTGGGTGACGGAACCGGGGTTCGTGTTTGACACCGGTATCGTTGCGAGGATCGTCGATCCCGTGTTCGTTCCTGCAACGCTTCTCGTCCCGGGACTCCTCGCGGTCTCGGTACTCGCTCGCGTGGTGCGGTATAGTGTGCGACTCGTGTTGGTGTACGTCGGCTACGGTGACCGAGCGCAACGCAACGAGACGATCCTCCGACGGATCGGGATGTCGCTCGTCTTCGGTGCACTTGCCGGGTACACACTCTGGTGGGTGGTCGTGAGTGTCTACGTCCTCGCCGTCGCTAACACCGGCGGCGTGATGCTCGCCCCGCTGGTCGCACTCGTCGCCGGCAGCGTGCTTGGCGTGCTTCTTCTCGGGCGAACCGTATTGGAGTGGCTTCAGGTCAACAGAGACGGCGCTCACGTACAGAGTGGCACAGGGTGAAATCAGTTTTAAGAAAAGAGCAAGTAACATTCGTAGATGCGATTCCGTCACTCTATCTCGCTTGCCGTTCGCGCCCTTCTCGCGGTGGGATTATTGTCGGTCGCCCTTCTCGCCGTCATCTTCACGGTGGCCGCTCTCCCAACCGCACTTATCCTCGAAGTGCTGGGCGATAGCGGAGCGGCGACCACAACGGAACTCAACCGCGCCGTCCTCATCGGCACCGCGATCGCCCTGGTAATCGCTGGTCCTGGTGTCGCGTGGACCCTCGTTCGCGGCGTACACCGGGAGCGGCAGGCGCTACTCACGAACTCCCGACCGGCATCATCGGAGAATGGCGAAGACGCCGTCTCCGCAGCCTGCCGTCGCCTCTCCGCGCTCTTCGACGTCCCGGAGCCAAGTGTCCGCATCCGGTCAACAGCGACCCCGCTTGCGTACACCACCTGCCGCCCGGAGGATCCGCTGGTCTCTATCAGCGGCGGCAAGCCGACGATCGTCGTGAGTGAGGGCCTCCTCGCCGCGCTGTCGTCCACAGAGCGCGACGCGGTGCTCGCACACGAACTCGCCCATCTTGCCAACGGTGACCTCGATCTCGCGACGGGGTTGCTCGTGCCCGTCTACGCGGCCGCAGAGCTGTACGAGGGTCCGGACTCAGCCGGCTTCGATCCGGTCGGTCGAGGCTTTGCGGCGACCGCCGCCGTCGGATTCGGCGTCTTCTCGCGCGGCCGAGAACTAGCGGCCGACCGCGCAGCGGCCACGGCGACGGGAGATCCGGCCGCACTCGCGACCGCGCTCGAACGACTCGACGACACGAACGGAAGGACGCGACCGACGGCCGACCTCCGCGATCACATCGTGGCGACGGGTGCGGTGAACGTGCTCCCGATCGAGAGGGACTCAGTGGCCGGTCGACTCGGCGCAACACATCCCTCGACTGCGACCCGCGTAGAGCGACTCCGCCGACTGGTCGCTGCCGAGTGAGAATCGGGCCGAAGCCGTGCGAAACTGTCTGAAAAATAGGAATTCAACAGAGCCTAGTCTGTATTCACCGGAAAGACGGTGCGTTCGACCCGTGAAACCGCCAAAGACTTACATTAAGGCCGATTAAAATATATTTGAAAGGAACACAGTCACACGCTCCTTCCACCTCTTTCATGAATCCTGACGAATCGTCCCTCGGTCGCTGTCCGGAATGTGGTGAGGACATCTCGGAAGCGTGGATTCTTGTTGAGTACGAGAAGGACGACGGCACCGAGGGCGTGTGGACCGAGTGTCCGGCGTGTGAGAACGTCGTAGCTCCAGAGTAGTCACAGACGGCTCTGTTGAGATGCGCAGTCAGTGACAGGTTTCAGCGGGCTTGCTGAATACAGGGCACTAGTCGATTACCATGAACGGGTCAGGAACCCTCCGACTGAATCGTACGATGTCGGGTATCTATCACTCGATTCGGAGCCTCGTTACTACTGGTGCATGATCGCTGGCGTGCAGAGCGTTTGGGGACTCTAACTCACCGTTCCAGAGTGTACACGTCTCCACATCGAACTGCTGTGAAACGAGCACGTGATCTAACCGTTTCCGTGCAGGGGTTCCGTTCGGGAGGATATGGGTGTAGTCCTCTACACTCGATGTCTTTGCACTCTCTTCGGCAGCCCAGTAGACATCTTCCATCCCCCAGTCACCTACGTCTGGATCGAACATGCGGGCTTCTGCAAATTGCCACCGCTGCTTGAACTCCAATTCGCCCACGTCGTCAGTGGAGTCTCGAAAGTGATGTGGCTCTCCATAGTCCGGGTAGGCCGTGTACTGACTAGCATTCTCACCATGTGGAACAATCGATCCCTCGGCTTCTTCGCGTTTCGGTGCGTTGAAATCGCCTCCCAAGAGGACTGGAATATCGGTTTTCGAGGTTTGGAGGTAGATTCGTCCGTAGATGGTTTCGAGCATATTGAGCTTCTCCTCACCCCAGTTTGCCCCGTTGATGATACCCACGTTCCAGAGTTCAAGTGTATTGGTTGCGAACGCAGGAGACGCCGAAACATCAACTTCTGCAACTAACATCTTCTCCGGGAAGTGTGAATAGTAGTAATTGAGACTGCGAGGTTTTCGATTGCCCTGATTCCGGAGAGTCAGCGGGCGACGCTCGATGGGCCACCGACTGGCAATAAGATTACAGCGGTTGTGCGCTCCCACGATCTCGGTGTGTGGCTGGACATTCGATGTTGCGAGTTCCTCGGCCCAATCTCCTGTGTGGACGATTGAATAGTCGTGTTCTGCCAGATAGTCACAGAGCGTTCCGAGCTGACCACCCCAGTCATCGTCTTCCGTCCACTCATAGTTTACTGCCTGAAGCAGGAGAAGATCAATATCTGACGCGTGTGCTTCGAGAAACCTGAGTTGCCGTTGCATTCGCGTGTCGCTAATCCCAATCTCTCCTTGAACATTCCAAGACATTACTCTCATTAGTTGATCGAGTCGCTACTCTCCCGCGTCTTTGAAATCACTTAGGGCAGAATCTGTCAAGGAATTCAACCGGGATTATGGGTCAGTATCGGATTACGATCCGGTACTGCACACAGCCTCTGTACTGACCGCGACTGGGTCAAAATATATCACTTTCTGATGATTTCAACAGAGCCGACTATTGGGAAGACAATCATAGCAAACCGAACTTACTACTGTCTCTCAAACTATCGGGAACCCATGCCCTCTCGACGGTGGTCGCTTCCCGTTCAGATGACCGTTACAATTGTTGGTATGGTGGCTGTCACAATCGCGTTTCTCTGTGGGATTTGGGCTGTTCTCTACGGTGTACTTTCGTTTCTTGATGTCTCAGCAGCGTCATCGATCGCCGGAGGACTCACTGCGTTGATCGTGGTGACGATTGGCTACCTCGAATACAAACAGATCGACACGATCGAACGGCTCGCTGACGCCGACCGCATCGACGAGGAGGCCGAGCCCGAGCTGTACGAGTTGGTGACCCGCGTCGCAGCACAACTCGACGTCCCCGTTCCGACAATCGCACTTTCAGACCGACAGGCACCTGAAGCACTCGCCGTCGGATTCCGTCCGGACAACATCCATCTCGTCCTCTCCCGTGGGACGCTCGACACGATCGACGGACGTGCCGAACTTGAAGCGGTCGTCGCCCACGAACTCGCTCACGTGAAAAATCGGGATGCGATGGTGATGACGGCCGTCTCACTCCCCGTGATCCTCGCTCGCGGACTCGGGACGCGACTTGCGGATATCGAAAATCCGGGGGGAGCTGCGATCCTCATCGTTCCACTTGGTTTCATTTCGACGCTCATCTGGGGAACGGGGAAAGCGATGACTGCTCGACTCTCCCGGGCGCGAGAACAAGCCGCAGATCGAGCCGCCGTTGCGGTGACTGGCTCACCTGCGGTGCTTGCGACTTCGCTCACGAAACTCGACCGGAGCATTTCAGATACGCCGAATCGGGACTTACGCGAGGTGTCGGGGATTTCGTCGCTCTCGATTCTCCCGCTCGAACCTGAAGAGTTGGAGAAAGTGATGCTCGGTCCGGACGGGAACAGAGAGCCGTCGTACTGGTGGCTTCGAAAACGCCTGTATCGGTTCGAACGCTGGCTGTTCCGGACGCATCCGCTAACAGATGACCGGATCGAACAGCTCGCAGAATACGAGCGACAACAGGACCGACGTTCACCGTCTTAGCGATAGCCGTGACCGTCCGATCCCGGTTTAATGTGGATTCCACAGTCAGTCCACGTCAAGCCGATTAAACATTAATGGCTTCGTTGAAGTCCTTGGTCACTGATAGTTCTTCGAGGCCGTGCTACATACAGAGCGCGTATCGGTTACCAGTTCCCGAGGGTTGCTTTTGTTACCGCCCTCTGAGTAACATATGAATATATCTTTACCCGATGCCGGCGGAAATCAGGCACTGAAACCGCGGATCCAGTGCCGAATGCTCGAGTACTGGCTCACCCGGTTGATCCCTGAACTGAGAGAACGACCTTCCAGATCAGTAGTGCTTTGAAATTCGGTTACGGCGTTGGAGTATGAACGACGAGACGGTCGGAATCGCACTCGTGGTCGCCTCCGCGGTTGGATTCGGGACCCTAGGGATTTTCGGCGTCATCGCCGCCGAAGAGGGGCTATCGATACCCACAGTGCTCTCGCTCCGATTCGCACTCGCTTCAGTGATCATTTGGACTATCCTGTGGTCGCGCGGGCGACTACAAATTCCGAGCAGACGGATCGTCGCGATCGCCTTCGTGCTCGGTGCAGGCGGGTACACGACTCAGAGCGCGCTGTATTTCTTTGGCCTCGAGTTTATGACCGCCGGGATGGTCGCGATCGTGCTCTACACGTATCCGGCGTTCGTCGTCGTCCTCACCGCAGTCGTCCATCCCGATCGCGTGACACTGCCGCTGATCGCCGCATTAGCGCTCTCGATCGGCGGCGTCGCACTCATCACTGGTGCCGATCCGGCCGGTGTGGACCCGCGCGGCGTCGTCGTCGTACTCGGTTCGGCGTGTGCGTATTCCGTTTACATCCTCGTCAGCCAGCGTGCGCTCACGACGGTACCCGCAGAGACGCTGACAGCCTTTGTGTTGCCGGCGGCCGCCCTCAGCTTCCTCGTGTTCGGTACCGGAACAGGATCGTTGACGATACCGGCCACCCCAACAGCATGGGGGGCGATCTTTGGGATCGCGATTCTGGCCACTGTAGTCCCAGTACTCACGTTCTTCGCTGGCATCGCAAAGATCGGTGCGAGTCGAGCGAGCGTCATCAGTACCGCCGAACCGGGTGTGACCGTCGGTTTGGGGGCGTTGGTGTTGGGAGAGCCCGTTTCAGTCGCCATGGTCGTCGGCGGCACGCTCGTCGTAGTTGGCGTGCTGTTAATTCAACGCGAAGAGACAGTGTGAGCGACCGGCCACAGAGTCGCGTTGGCCGCTCACGAGGTCACTCGACCGTCTTGAGGAATCTGCTCCGTCGCAACACGGTTTGGGAGAATACCGACTCTGTTGGAATCATCAGTCGCTGATAGTTTGTTTGTGCCGTGCTGAATACAGAGCGCGAGTCGGTCATGAGTGGTGTCAGCCAACATAATCGGGCGTCGAATCTTTATGTCTGAGTGGCCGCAACTGGTCGTTGATCGGAACATGAGCGACTATCTGGGGCTGTCCCGACGTGATGCCGGGGCGGGCCTCGCCGCCGGCGGGTCGGCACTCCTCGGTGCCGTTCTGATTAATCTCTGGAACTTTTTTCAGACGTTCAGGGCCCGAGGATTCGACTCCGCTAGCATAGCGGAGTATCGGCGAGGAAGTGAGATCATCTTCCTTGGGATGATTGTCACACCGGTCATCGCTCTCATCGTAGCGACCGTTGTCTGGCGTGTGGTGATGTCGGATAAGCCGGATCCGCTCTACGGCGCTGTAGCAGGCGTCGTTACAGCGGTCGGGTCGCTCTTCATATTCGCAGCTTTGATAGGCTTCATGTTCTCTCTGAGTCAGGTTTCCGCTGGCGGACTCGCTGGTGCGCTCTCCGAGTTCGTGTTCCTCACTGCTCTCATCGCTGTCTTCGGGGGTATGATTACTCTCCCCGTTATCGCCCCAATAGGGGCTATTGTAGGATACGGATACGAATGGTACTTGGCCCGAAGGTAGAACTAATCATTTGCTCATGATTCCTGGTCATTCCGTTTTCCTCGTACTGTACGAAGCTAAACGGCTCGACCACCACGTCGTCGATTGCTGAATCTATACTCTGTATCTTGCACGGTGTTCTTGTCAGTTTTTGAGGATTCCAACAGAATCTCGCAGACAGAAAATAGTTTTATAATTCAGGCCACCACAGTGTAGAATTGTCCACTGGTCCCCACAGCCGAATTCAACACAGCCCTCAGGAGAATCAACCGATACGCCCACCCCTGCGGCGCAAATCACCTCACACCGTCCGGCCGATGCCCTCCAACCCCTCACGACGTCAGTTTCTCGCCCAGTCCGCAATCGCTGGCGCCGGCACCGCCGTCGCTGCAAGCGGTCTTGCTAGTGGTGTGCCCGGCCAAACACAGACGGCTAGTGTAGATGCGCTCATCGACGATGCGGCCAATCGTGCATTGGCGGAACACAACGCGGGCGGACTGACGGTCGCCGTCGTCGACGGCGACGAGGTCCACACGAGCGGCTACGGCCACGCATTTCGGAGCGAGAATGTGTCGGTTCAAGCCGACGAGACGCTCTTTCGCGCCGGGTCCGTCTCGAAGGTACTCACGTGGATGGCTGCGATGCAGATCGTCGATCGCGGTCAGATCGCACCAGACGCACCGGTCAATACCCAGCTCGACGCGCTCGAAATTCCCGAAACATACGACGAGCCGATCACACTCGAGCATCTTGCCACCCACACGGCGGGATTCGAAGTCCGAGGACGTGGAGATTCAGTAGATGAGCCGAAGTACGTTCGGCCCCTTGCTGAATCGGTCTCGACACACGTTCCCGCGCGGATCCGCCCACCGGGCGAGCTCTTCCAGTACACCAACTATGCTGCTGCTCTGACCGGGCAAGTGATCGCAGATACTGCCGATCAAGAATTTTCGTCAGTCATCACAGAGAACATTTTCGAGCCGCTAGAGATGTCAAACAGCACGTTCCACCCCGCACCTCCCGATCTCGTTCCTTCCGATGAGACCAATGTTGCAGACAGCGTGACCTTCTATTCTGACGTCGCGCCGGCATCCGGGCTCCACACGACCGGCGCAGATATGGCACGGCTCCTGCAAGCGCACCTGAATGGGGGCGTCGTCGACGGCGACCGGATCCTCTCGGAGGGAGCTATCGAGAAGATGCACCAGCAGTGGTTCACCCCTCACGAGCGAATGGACGGAATGGCGTTCGGCCTCTTCGAGGAGTCACGAGGCGACACTCGCTTAGTCCGCCACGGTGGGGGCGTCCCACAGTTTGCCGCCGAATTTACACTAATACCCGAGGAGGAGGTAGGACTGTTCGTCGCTACCCACGGCGAGGAGGCGTCCGCTGCAACACAGGACGTCGTGGACGCACTGCTCAACCGATTTGCGCCTGTTGAGACAGGCAGCCAGCAGCGTACTCCGAGCGGGCAGCCCACACGCGCCGACGAACTCACGGGTCGATACCGTTCGGTGACCACGACCGACTCCGCCAGCTCAGAGAAGCTCATCTTCGGGCTTCTCACAGGCGCTCCCATCGATGTTCGAGTTGCCGACGACGGACGGCTCTTAACCGAACAAGGCGATAGTACCGAGGAGTGGGTCGAAGTCGATCCACTCGTCTTTGAACACGTTGAGGAGGACGCAACACTCTTGTTTCGGGAAACAGACGGAGAGGTGGTCCATCTACTGGACGGGCTCGGAGCCTACGAGCGGATCGGGTACCACGAGCGGCTATCGGTCCAAGGGCAACTGTCTGTGGTCGCAACGGTGATCGCACTTACCGGAGTAGTTGGTTGGCCAGCAGCATACGGCTGGCGTCGCTATCGTGGCGGCGACTCGCCACCGACAACGGTGACCCGTGCTCGGTGGGTTGTCGGCATGGGCATCGCCGGCCTTTTGCTGTTCATACTCGCGTTCGTCGGCGCCGGTGCCATCGTCTCAGCGATGGATCGGCCGACGCTGTTTAACCGTCCACCCCTCTGGATAGAAGGTGTATTCGTGATCCCAACAGTGGGTGCTGTCGCGACGACGGGTGCTGTCGGCTACGCTGTCCGGGTATGGCTTCAAGGAGAGGGATCACTCACCGGTCGCGTTAAGTTAGAGGATGAGGCGGACGAGTTCTGAGTGTCTATGGCAGAATTCGACCGCCTCAGCGAAGGTATCGCGTGGATTGACTTGTCGTTTGTGGAGCGAGATCGAACGCCGCGCTGGGCGATTGAAGTAGGGATCCGCTGT
>Ga0208283_10172_pt1 | contig 28300 bp, 30 predicted proteins | sample AntRauMetaRauer1_FD_184785 | JGI IMG/M metagenome (GOLD analysis project Ga0208283, IMG submission 184785) | Saline lake microbial communities from Rauer Lake, Antarctica, in enrichment culture - Antartic Rauer Lake 1 Metagenome Rauer1 (SPAdes)... ...
AAGACCGTATCCGAAGAGCCACCTTGCGAAGAACGCGATTCCCGCGCCGTTCATCTACTACTTGGTCCGGCTATGGCTGATGGTGTACGAAAACGAGCAAGGAATCTCGGAGGGTCGAGTGGACTACACCGACTACGACGAGCGAATGGACACCAAGCGCAAAAGTGAGAACAACCGCCAGTTGGAAGAATTCCGATGAGCGACAACGAGTGTCACGCGTATCAGGATCGGGGAGCTAACACATCGTACGTCGGAGATCCGTTTGTGGGAGTTCCTATACCCCGTGACATCGTTGAGTTGGTCGCCGACCAGTATTCTATTGAAGCCGATTCACTTGCGAGAGCACTACGAGAAGTACGAAATAAGTCGCTGATTGGCCCCGAAGTCCTGTTCACGGGGTTCGATCCTCTTCCAGTTGGACGGAACGACGACGGACTGTTGTACGTACTGGCCGAGGCAGACGGATGTTGGGATGCGGCCGCCGATCAAATTGGGCTCACCGAAGACGGTCGAAACGCCGTTTCGGCCGCTCATGACCGACAGGTCAAAAAAGTGGTTAGTGACGAAAAAAAGGGAGACAGTAGTGGATTCGTTGTCTCGTGTGCGAAGTTCCCCGCAGACGCTATCGACGACATCGTCGCGGTGGTAGACCGGACACGACTGACGAATCGACAAGCAACGATGTGGATCCTCTCACAGTACGTCCCCGGTAGTGACGCAATTGCTCGGATACTCTCTGTCCCCGAGTCGATTATTCGGTCAGATCTCGCCACGGTTGACCGGATTACACGACAGAGTGTGGAGGAGACACGAACTCTCGACGTCCCTGAACCACTTACTAGACTCGAACCAGATCCACAGTCCTCGACCTGGATGGGACTCAATTGGTCAAGGTGGTTCGAGCTTCAAGACTGGGAAACGCTCCGAAAAGAACTGCCCCGCCGGCCAGGCCTCTACCGAGTCAGACACTCCGGACTCCCGGGTTTGATGTACATCGGGGAGTCGGGAGCGGAAGGAGGAGTTCGACAGCGCGTAGGGCTTGGTCTATCAGCCGGGGTGAACGAGTCGGAGCGACAGACCGGAAACAAACACGGTGCCGCCCATCCCCTTCGGCAAATTACTGATGTTGTGGGTGGGCAGATGGAGGTTTCTGTTACGACACCCCCGATATCCTCAAATCGGAGACATCGCCGTACGATCGAGGCGACTTTAGTGGCGATTTGTCGTCGAGAGGTTGGGTGGACTCCTATGGTCCAACTGAACCGGGAGCCTGCTGAACACGTGAGCGGCTCCTACGACGAGTTGGAGCAAGAGCTAAAGGACATCGCGGAACGGTCCTCGTACACCGTGCCGACGTGGCAGCCTTGGCGCGAAGTAACTGCCCCCCGCTGGTTGGGACTTGACTGGACGGAGGCCCGTCCACTCTCTGAGCGAGATATGATCGAAAATGGCGGAGTTCATGCGTTCCGACTGTGGCGGGAGAATGAAACGGGAGAACGGTGGAATCAAACAATCCAAGAGATGGGTACGACTGGAGCGATATCGAGTCGTCTGTTCGAACTACAGAACGAGTATGGAGACGGTGTGCGTTTCTCTGTCGTTAACCTTGACGGGCTAAGCTCTGACGCCCAACGTCGGTCACGCGAGCTTAGTGAAGTCCGCTACGACCTCATCGGCGCACACTTCTTAGCTACTGGAACTCCGCCAAAAGAACAGTTCTGACCTCAATCAGGGGACTCCACCGACAACACACCGCACATATTTATGTCGGCTGGAGAGCATTGTGACAATTATGAGTCGTATCGCACACTTCTTCGATCTGTCTGCGGTTACTTCCGCTAACATCGGTGGGGTGTCGTGATGAGCGGTGAGTGGGGATTTACTACGTCTCGACCGACGGATGCCAGGTATGGCGACGACGTCGCAAAGTACGCGATGTCGCACGGTGAACCTGGGCTCAAGACGTTCGTTCGGGAGGTACTACAGAACTCAAACGACGCACGGTTGGACAACGACCAACCAGCACGGGTATCGTTTAAGCTGGAATCCTTACAAGACGACGAGGCGATCGAGTATCTCAGGGCACTCGATATTGAGACGTGGTCCGAGCACGCTAATCTAGCGACAGACACGGAGAGCGGGAAGCACATCGCTGAGGCGATCGAACGTATCCAAGATGACGAGGAGATCCGTGTCTTGACTATCAAGGACGAGAATACGGAGGGCCTCCTCGGCGAGGAGAACGCTGACGAATCAAACTTTACTGCTCTAGTTCGAGACGTTCTATTCAGCAGCAAGTCGGGAGATGCTGCCGGAGGGAGTTATGGTCTGGGGAAGGCAGTCCTCTGGCTGTACTCGGGCCTGTCACTCGTTATGTTCAATTCAACGCTGAGCGAGCCTAACCCGAAAGATCGATCCCCACGGCTGATCGGTCGGACGCGCTTGCCGACGCACAAGGCCGAAGATGGAGATACGGTCTACCAAGGACACGGTTGGTACGGTAATCTGAATGGCGACGAGGAAGGTGCGAGGCCCGAGTCTGTCTGGGGAGATGAAGCCGAATCAATTGCGGACGACCTCTATTTGAGCCGCCCGGACGTACCGGGGACGAGCATCCAAGTCGTGGATTTCCGTGTACCTACAGCGGAAGAACGACTGGATAACGAAGAGTTAGCGGACCAGATCACGGAGATGGCGATCGAATGGTTCTGGCCCGCGATTTATCGTGGTGACCTGGAGGTAGCAGTCGAAGTAGACGGCGAGACGAAGCAAGCAAGTATTGACGAATATCCTCAGTACGAACCCTTCACGACCTGTCTAAACGACCGTGATAACTCGGTCAGCCAGCTGGACGAACCTGGAGATGTAGCGCAGGAAACGATCTCACTGAACGTACCTGAGAAGAGTAACGGTGATAACGGTGCGGACGGCCAACTTGATTTGCTAGTTCGATATGCAGATTCGGGCGAGTATCAGCATCGGAACGAGGTAGCGTTCGTCCGAGGCGCGGGGATGGTCGTTGAGTATTACGACCGAGATCGAGTTGTCGTTGGAAATCAGGACTTTCACGCCGCTCTCCTTGGTGGCCGTGCGCGTTCGTGGGGGACTGATGAGAGCCCCCGAGACGCAGACGCTATCGTAGAGGAATTCTTGACCGCTGCAGAGCCGCCTCAACACGACGAGTGGGTACGAACAGAGACTCTGGCGAACTCCTACTCTCGGGGATTCCGGACCGCAGTGGAGGGTATCAAATCCGACGTGACCGAGACGTTACGTGGACTTGTCGCACCGGACGTTGACCGAGGGACGACTGGACCTCAGCGTCTGGGGAACCGGTTCAAGATCGGAAACGAAGCAAGAGGTGGTCAAGCTGATCGTGAGTCACCCAGTAGCCAGCGTGTTACCGGAAACACGAACATCTCCTTCGACGAGGTGTACACACACTGGTCGTTCAATGGCGAAGTAGAGCCTTTGAGCGACCGAAACGAGATCCGGGCGGTCACCGTCTCACTAATTCGGATGGCTGAGGAAAGAGCGACGTCGGACCGCCTTCCAGTACAGAACATCTCGTCAGATACGGCCGGTGTTTCGATATCACTCCCGAAACAGAATGGAGTCCAAGTGGGCCGATTAGAGCCAGCTTCTGGCACATCAACAATTTCCTTCGAGGGCGTTTCGATAGAAGACTACAGACAGGTCGAGACCAGATTGAAAGTGTCTGTTGACGTGGCAGAACGGAGGGAGGAATAATGGCGACTGTCAATGAGGGAGTTGAAGGGGCAGAACCGGACGAAGAAGGAGAAGATGACGTCCGGACCGGTAGCTTAGTGAGCCAGTCTCTCCCGCATAAGTATCAAGAAGATACGCTTGAATTCGACGTTGATTCATTTCGTCTAGATGGATCTCCTCTCGGTGATAGAGGAGAACTGGATGAGGATGATCAGTTCCTGTCCTTGGTGGACGAAGGTAGCTGGGAGACGTTGGAGTTGGAAGGTACGGTTACCGTAGATCAGGATACTGTTGAGGGAGTCTTCCCGTTTGACGAGTGGGAGGAGACGCCAGGTCGCCTCGCACTAGTGATGGAGAATCCCCTCGCAATGAATCGAGATCGGCAGATACTCGCCGACTCGCCCTTCAATGGGGGAACCCACGAGTTCACTCTATCCATCAATCGTGACCACTACCGTGGGCGGGTGAAGATTAAGCCGTTCCTCACTAGAACCGAGAAAGGTGGATCCGGTGGATCAAAACACGCGTCTAAGGTCGGTGCACGAGTCGCGGACGGGATTTCGTGGATCGTGCGACTTGACAAAAGGGATGACGGCGGGAGCCTTCTCATGCCGATCATTGAGGACTTCAGCGACTACGACAGCTTCCCCGACGAGAATCACATCCACTATCTCAGTCTAGAAGCACCTCGGAATCCGCAGCTCTACCTGAACAGGGAACACCCACAGGTGGTTGAGGTTCTGAACAATACGGGATACACGGGTGGGCCTCCCCGACTTCGAGACGTACTCTATGACTACATTGAGCACTCGGTCTGGACGCAGCTCCTGCTACAGACAGCACGCGATACGAGCCCAGACACCGGCGAACCAGAGTACGGCTGGCAGGAAGACGTATTGGACATCTTCATAGATGATTTGTATCCGAACCTTGGAGACGACGAGGCGGCGATTCAACTTGCCGAGGACGTCCGGAGTCACGTTGACATCCCGGATCTTGTTCAACGGATCGAACGTACGGTCCACCAGCAGTACGATATCCCGTCGGACACCACGAATCTGATTGAGGAGGCGATCCAAAGTGACGACTGAGCTTTACCACTTACAGAGTGCAGCCCATCCGATGATCGACAACCGATTCCTCGCGGGTGACCGTGAGCTCACGAAGGATGACCTCCGTCCGTACTTACAGCCCCTAGGTCGATCTATAGATCTGAGTCCGGTGGACGAGCGAATTGAAGAGATTCGGGCCGACGATGACATTGATGCTCAGGACTCACTAATCGATGCCGAGTTAGCACCCACACTCCACCGCACTCTCGATCTGACACGCAATGAAGCGGCAGACGCTGGGCTGTGGCATTACCTCTGTGTCGTCCGATTCCCGGAGTTCGTTCACTACCGGTGGGATCACGTTTTCGATCCGGAGAGTCCGAGCAACATGGAGGAGAAATTCCTAAAAGCCGGTACGGACGCCTACTCTAACGCACTACACCGGATCTGGTGGGGTGCTGAACTCACCTACGAGGAGGGAGACTCAGGGAAGGTTGAGGATCGGGATTACAGTCGAACGAAGCAGGTTCTCGGTTTTCAGGAACTCGCCAACGATATCCTAGACCACGATTTCGCACGGTACAGTCCTGTTACGCACGCTTGCGGCGATCTCCTCTGTCACGACACACTGAACGAGATCAAGGATGAAGACACGTATGGCGATCCCCCCTCAAACAGTAACATCGTGAGTCGAACGACAACGCTACTCCGAGAGGAACTAACAGTCCGACGTGTGGAGATGATGGAAGAAGACCATATCGTAGAGACGATAGAGGATCTACGTGACGACGTGATGCGTGGGGAGGCCGGTTGGTCGTAGCGTGAGAACGAGAACATTGACGTTTAGGGGATCTGAGTCTACGAGTCGTCCTCCGCCAACTACGAACACCTGAACTCGGGGAGAGGTTCATCTTTTTTGTTTGGAAGGGTCTCGTTCTCTCTAATGAGTGACCCGAAGGCTTCTGACTCCGTCGGACAGATACCAACTGACGTCGCCGACGAGATGGTTCGCCGGCTGTTCACGGATGGTGGCCCCGAGGCTGACGAACGAATCCTCTTCCCCGGAGTCGGACGAGGCAAACTCGTGGAAGCGGTTTCTCGATACTGTGACCGGCACGATCTCAACTTTCCCGAGAGTATCGCCTTGGAGACGAACGAAGACCTCGTGGACGAGCTCCAAGAGCAATTCGACGAACTCCCTCTTGACGTTCAGCACCTTGATTTCCTCGGCAGTCTACCCGACCTTGGGGAGTTTGAGTACATCCTGAGCGATCCTCCAGTAGCCAGATTACCCGATCTTTCTCTAGAGGCCCGGGAAGACCTGGCAATGCGGTTCGACACTATCTCTGCTGACGAGCCAAGTCAAGACGAGGACCTCTACCTTGCGTTCTTCGAGCAAGGGTTGAGAATGCTCGCACCGGAGGGACGACTGGTGTTCGTTACCCCCGACTTCACGAGCAAGCGAGGACATTCTGCGATACCCGAACTGAAGAGACGGCTCACTACTTTCCACATTGAGGATATTGACGAAAGTCCCGTCGAATCGCCGTACGATCAGGTACAACTAGATGTCGTAGTCACAACCGTCACACACGCAGATCCCGATCCAGAGTACGCATCGGAGGTTGATTTCAACGGCGTACAGGAGGCACTGACAGTACCTTACGATATCGGTGTGGAGGACATCATGACACAGGATCCAGTATCATTCTACCCCGACGACGACGTCCACAATGTCTATCTCAAACTAATACGGAACGACTACGATGCGGCACCCGTTCGAGACCGGAAGAGCGAGGATTGTCTCGGTCTCGTGTCGAAGGCCGAACTGACAGGGGCCGACACCGGTACACTCGCAGACGGTTACATCAAGGAGATAGACGAAGCCCGGATCGTTCCCATTACAGCGTCGTTTGATGAAACATTGGATCGGTTACGTGGGCGACGGTTCTGCCTAGTGGGGGATCAAGACGATGTCCGGGGCATCGTAACACGCTTTGACCTCAACAGTATGGAGGTGTACTTCCATCTGTATGCGAAGTTTGGCCAGTTCGAAATCGGACTGAGAAACATCATTCGTGATTACGGTATCGACTGGGAAGACGCACTCCTCGATGCTGGAATCGACTGGGAGGACGTCAAGGACCGGAACGAGAAGTACAGCGAGAAGTCGGAGGTTGCGCAGGATGTACTCGACACTCTGCTACTGTCCGATCTAATCAAAATCGTCGAATATAGCGCGGTCCATGAGGCGATTGGGTTCAAGCAGTCGAATCTCGGGGTTCGGCCTTCGGCCATTAACGATCTGCGCGCGTCTGTCGCCCACTACCAGCCATTAATCCACACTATGGATACGATGTCGTGGACGAAGAAACGAACGACAGGTGATTTCGGTGAAATTTACGATGCTCTGAATGACTGTCTGGAGACGCTTGAGGGTCAGAATTACGTCTAACTGGTCTATCAGCAAAAGAGGCCGAGTGCTAGACGTGTAGCGACAAGCAGCCATTCACTCCGTCAGAGTCCGCTTAACCGACCAATCTGGGAACTCTTGGCTTCAACCCCCTCGTCTATCGAGTGGACTTCCAGCCTGTAGAGGTACTTGCCGATCTCGAAGTCGCTGAGACGAATGTCTGGACTGTCCGAAAGCATCACGTCATCAAGTGTTCCGTCGGCGGCAGACCGAAGTGCTGTCTGCCGGAGTGCTTTCTTCAGACGACTGTATATCGTCTCCATCTCCTGGACGGCGTTCCACACCTGGCTGAAGTTCTCTTTCACGCCTTCAAGATCGTACGCTTCGGCGATAGCCCAAAAGCTCTTCTTCGACCGAGTCCGGTGGACCTCCATCTTGTACCACCGCTCGTAGGTGCCGTGTCCCTTGTTGAGACCCTGTTGTTCCATCTTCTCCACGAAGTCGTCCAAGTCGTCACCGGTCTCCTCCAAGGCAGCTTCGAGATTGACTTTCCACAGGTTCGCGTAGTAATACAGTCCCACGTCCCCACGTTCACGGATCAACGCGTACAAGTTCTCACGTATCTCGTCAGTATCATCCAAGTGGACGACGATATCGTGTTTCTTGAGCCGGGAGGCGTTCTTCTTGAACAGTTTGTCGTGGCCCTCACGCAGCGAATACACTTCGGTGTCCTTCCGGAGGTACATGGACAAGCCTTCGTCAAAGTGGACGTCAAGACAGTCGGTCTCGGTCCATCCACCGGAAGCACTCGTCTGTTTCGTGGAGGACATCTCGTACTCGGCCGGATCGAAGTCTTCACTGTCCTCGTAATCTGTCTCGTACCCTCGAACGATTTCACCCAGGTCCTCTCCTTCGGCCTCGTCTACGGAGATGTCCCCACCGAGATCGCTCGTACTGGGCTCCTCGTACTCGGGGAGATCGATATTCACACGTTCGATGTCTGCGGATTCGTCCGTAGCGAGACGGGTCAGCTTGTCGATCACCTTCCAGAACGGGGCATTTGCGATCGATTCGAAAGAGTTCTCGACGGCATCAATTTGTGAGTGGAGGAGCCCCATCTCAATTGGATACGCTAAGACGACAGCGTCAGTTGCGACGTCGGTCCGAAGAAGATCGCGGTCGGCCCATCGGAGTGCACCGTAGAGGACGACGTGGTCCGTGGGGTCGGCCGAGCGAACACTGTGAGTATCGTGGATCGAGAGGTCGTCACCCAAGTCACGGTAGAGAGAAGCGTGCTCAGACTGGAGGAACATCGTGAGTGCCTGCTGTTGACTCTCTGTCGCAGTAACAACGGAAATCGAGTCTCCTCTGTCCAGCGCGCCGTAGAGCAGGTTGTTAACTAACACGCCCTGCTTCTTGTCGCTCGCAGGCACATCGTCCCAAATATCCTCCAGCTCTTCAATAGCCGAAACTACGTCACGGAACGTGCCAGTTGCGGGATTGGCTTCTGGGTCAGACGCGATGCGTCCCGCGAACCGGTCCAGTTGCGCGAGCCGGCTCGATATCGTCGTCCGCCGTGCGTGAAAGTCGGCCACGTCAAGAGGAGTCAAGAGTTCGCGGAAACTCCCCAGGGCGTACCGTACAAGTTGCTGCCCGCGTTTGAGGACATCCGCATCCAACTCTCGCGTCAAGTACTCGAACTTCGCTCGGCGGTTGTTCGCTCGTTTTAGTGCCGTGAGAAGGTCTCCGTCGCCACACGTATGGACGTCGATAGAAAGGCCTGAAACACGGTTCTGCTCCCGCCTGGCGACGACCTGAGAACGTTGAGTCGTCGGACTCACCTCCTCATCGGTACGCATCCACTCGTTCCCACTATCAAGGTCACTTTCGACTACGGCAGACAACAGCCGAGGTGGCCACGACCACAGGAATGCTCGTCCCCGTAGTTTCTCCACGAGGTCTGACGTCGGATTGCTCGTGAAGTAGATTATCGCAGGCACGTCGTTTCGCTTTTTCCACTTCAATAATCGGAGGAGGCGTTCTTCGTCGTACTTTACGGAGTCGTCGTAGATCACACATCGAATCCGATCTCCGACAGCGTCCGAAGGAATACGCGTGCTCGTGTACGAGAAGAGGAATCGTGCGGGCTTGTCGGGATGGTTGAGGTTCTTCGTGACTGTCGCTAGGGATCCGTCTTGCGTCACGTTAGCTATCGGAGTTTCCTCACGCGCGTAACAGGATTTGTCGTGTGGTGGCCGTATCGACGTCGGAGACAGTTGCCTAAACCGCTCACGGAATGCCGTGTTGGAGCTGAGCAGAAACACCGCGTTACGGCCATCTACTTTTGGTCCAAAGAGGGCCTCAAGCGCGTGGAGGTGTAGAAACCCGGATCTATCAGACGGTGTCACGATGACGAGATCTTGGCCACGCTCTACCGTCGCGTTAAGGAGGCCTGCGTGTACTCTCGTTGAGGCCGGGAAGTGGACTAGTCGCTCTTCGTCAGCGAGATTGCCAGACGAGATGAACGGAGAATTCACCGCGGGTGTATCGAAGAGCGCGTTGAGTGACACGTCCCTGACAAAGTGAGCAGTCTTGGAAATAGTTTACTGAAGGTTTCACAATTCAGGTACGCCGGCTGGATTACGCGATTGAGAGTCCTCAACCGTAACTGCGATGTACTTGTCCTTGACGAGGCATTCCTATGTCAAAGACGATAGCTCAGATCGGTACGAATTCCACTCTTACAACTACGCATTCTACCTGACAGTGACCCTATCCAGAACGAGCTGACACGCATATACAACGCCGTCTCGCTCCTCCGATCTGACTTGTTCAGCATGAACAAACTCTACGAACAGGCTGACGGCCGAGAGATCGGGCCAGATGACATCGTCCTCACGAGAGTGGATGCCTACGATGAATCACACAGCCTATCGGAAGTGGAGAACATAACACTCCAAAGTACAAAGGACGTGAGTCCATACAACAATATCTACGCCGTGTATGGGGTCCTTTATGAGCTGTATTTCCACGACTTGCTTGACCGAACCTCTGATAATGAGGAGTACGAGACTTCAGTTCCCCTCTATTCAGTTTTCTCCCACAAGAGGGTGTTACCGACCTTACGGGAGGACACTAACCCCTCTTCTTCGATCTCCTGAAGACGTTTATATGCGGTATCGTGTGCGCAACCTACGTAGTCAGCGATCTCACCTGTCCCGGCCATCCCTCCTTTTATATTAATTGCATTAAGGAAATCGTCAGTGGAGTACTGGCCGGTATATCTTCCCGTCTCTTCGTCACGGCCAGGCATTATTCCTCTATTTTCAACCACGCTGATTAGTCCTAACGGTATTTTGACAGCCATTATGAGATATCCGAAAGGTATTTACCACTATGAGTATTCATAATGGATGTGGAGCCCAGCCCCCACGGGGCGTGACGATCAAACGAATGCCCGGGTGGTAGTGACACTCGGGCTGGGTTTCCCACGGACGTGAGAATCCCGTGACAACATCAAATCTGAGGTGGCAAGAGGTTGTCGGTGAACAGTTAATTGAAGATATAAATAACCTACAAAAAATTGCGCTCGGGGAAGGGCCGGCGGCGTGTCAGGTCTGCGACCGCAAACTCCGGGAAGGCGACGAGCTGACCGCGTATGCCTTCCGAGCGGCTGGCAACCCCAGTTTTGAAATCGGATACGTGATGTGCGGGGCGGACGAGCACGCGCATCCGACGGAGTTCATGCGTGGCGTGGACGAACTCATCATCACGGGCCGAATCGGCCTGTGTACCGACGTGGCGACCCAATCATCGTGGCTGGTGCTTATCGCACCGGAACCAATTGTGGCGAGCCGACCGAGATCAAGCGACGCCCACACGGTCGGCGAGGTGGCGTCGCGCGACCTCGACCCCCTTCACCAAGACACTCCCGAAGACGGTCCGACACCCACCCTTGAGAAGGCCGACGAGAGATGGTCGGAACAGGTTGAGTGGACGAGTGAACACACGGCCGATTACTCCCAAGTGGACACGACACACCAGTGCGACCACGACGAGGAGGACTACCAATACGCGACCAACCAGGGGGGTGACGAGTAATGCCGCCGACGTTCGACACGGCGCACCTCGATCACGAGATGTCACTCCCAGACGATATTGAGGCGCTCACAGTCCCGGACCTGTACGTGGGCCTCGAAATCCCACTGCTCGCACCGGGCGATGGGATCGTCACCGATCGCCATCACGCCTCTGCGGATCGGTACGAGGCGGACGACCCACAGAACCAAATCGGCGGGATGGTGTCGCCGTTCCCACTCTCCGGTTGGCTCCGACACGGCTGTGAGCGCGTGATACAGGTGGCGGGCGGGACGGCGTGTCACCCGGGCGAAGCGAACGCGGACTACATGCTCGAAGACGTGTACGAGCGCGACCTCGACGCCGGGTATCACGAGAAGGGCTCGTGCGTCGATGGGGACGCCGGCTGCGTCCTGTACGACCTGTTTGGCGGGTTCAACGACCGAGCGGGACGCCTCGTCCGCCGCCCGATTCGCTTCTCGCCAATCCGTCGGCAAGTCGACGTCCTTCAGGGCGAAGCGGAAGCGCACTACCGCCAACTGAACACCCAGGTGCGCTCACGCAACAGCGAGGACGACGGGCAACCGCTGCGGATGGCGTCCCGAGACGTCGTCGGCAACCTCGTGGGGACGTGGAAACTGTCGCTGCGAGAGCTGAAACCGGAGTACATTGGCCTCCTCGTTGAGGCCGTCGATTACTTGGACGCTCACAGCGAGGAGTTCGAACTCCAACTGGGTGGCGCGCGGAATTTCGGGGCAGGCATGGTCGATGCGCGCGTCATCAACCCGCTCTACACGGATGCGGAGATCAAGCGGGTGTACAATCGCGCCCAAGACGCGACGTCGGGGATGGCGTACAAAGACGACCTGTGGCGAGAGTCGGTGCGCCAGCAGTTCGTGAAACCGCTCCAAGAGCGCGTGAATGGCGATGTGGGGGAGCCGTGATGGCCCAAGCGAGTGACTCAACGAGCGTCGATCTCCGGAGAGCGTACCGACACGACGTCCACAAACTGCGCGGCCGCCAGCACGGATCAGGATGTGACGCGCTGTTCGACATCTCGGTCAACGACTCAGTCCCACGACAGGCGGATCGAGATGCGGCGTTGCTGAGCCGGCCAGCTGGGGAACCCGAACAGACGGTTGCGAATCACGCGACGCCGGCCCGGCTGTCGCTGCTCACGGGGGCGGTACGTGCGGATGACGCGGTCCCCGTCCAAGATGCCGCGATCAGGCCGTTGATCGATGGGAGCCCCGACGAACTCCACGCAGCGTGGCTGACGAGTGAGGCTGCAGCGGTGGTGAACGAGTCGGTGTACCTCCCGTACTCATCGCTGAAGTACCACGTGTTGCTGGTGGCCGCGCTGCTCGACGCATACCGGGCGGGCCACGCATTCGATGACCTGTACGTGGTTGTTGAGCCAGTGTCGGAGTCGCCGCCACGGAACGCAGATCAAAAAGTGAGACAGCAGGCAGCGCTCGACGCGGATGCCGTGGACCCACACCGAACCATCCTGTGGACGGAGGCGATGACGATGCGGCTGTCAGCGTCACCAGATGGACCAGCAGCGTGGCTTGGCTCGGCCCCGGCTGAATCGTTTGCTGACGTATGGAATCGGATGTCTGGGTCGCCCCTGGGCCATGAAGCGCAGTGGTGGCGACACGTCGACGCACAACTCCGCCGAATCAGGTCGTGGTCGACAGCGCTACAGTATATCGAGGATGCTGTCGCGGAGGATACGCGCGATACCGTGGAGGTGACCGAGTGACCCGCCGACACGATCGTGACTGGCGAGCCACCGAACCCGGCCAGGCGATATGGTCGGGCGGAGAGTCTGCGGGTCGGACTGGCGGTCCGCCTGCGTTTCCGGTGGGTGGGCGTCGACGTCTGCTGGCCCGCCCGGAAGCGCACGCGCCACTGTCGACTCGACGAAGTTCAACAGGTGGGGGCGCAGATCACCGTACACTCGGGCGAAGCCAAGCGAACCCACACCCCAGCGCCCCAGCGAAATGGTCGGGCCGTGAATCCGCGGGACGGGCTGCGAGCCAGCATGCCGGACCGGTGCGTGCGTGCCGATGGTGGGCGACGCCACTGTACGCTTCAACCGATCGTGATTACCTGCTGTGGGCGGGTCGATCCACCACAGCCAGCGGTCAAGTGGTACGTGAACGTGTTACAATCTCCACTCGAAGGGAGGGGGGTGTGGCATGACCACGATCCAACAGGTGGTGTTCGAACTTACAACTCCGTACGCGGGGCGACCATATCACGTGTCGGGCCACGCGTTGTTTCAAGCGATTGCGGGGGACGTCGACGACCGGACGCGACGCGACCTCCAAGTGAGCCACGGCATCTTCACGCCATCTGAGTACGGCTCCTACCCAGAGTCACACTCACAGAAAGGGTATGCCGGCAAACTCGGCGGCTCACTCCCACCGGTTGAGTCGTACGAGGACCTGTTCTTGTTTCGAGATGCGGCCCACAGATGGCTACAGTCCTCTCGGCCGCGTGACGCGCAGAACACGATGGATCGCCAATCCCACGGGGGACGGCTGACGGTCGCACCCGAGTCGTTCTTTGGCGTCCCCGAACACCACCGGAATTCGAAGCGGCGCGTGAAATGGTACGTCCACGCCTATCTCCACACCGAGCGCGAGGGCGTGCTCCCGCTTGATGCGACCGTGCTCGATGGGATTCAGCTGGGCGGTGCTCGGAACTACGGGTTTGGGGAAGTCTCGCTCGTGGACTCACAGGTCGTCGATCTCGACGCGCTTTCGTTCGACGGATTGCGGGGGCACGACCAGTACACGATCGAACTTGTGACGCCGTATGTCCTCCAAAGTGAGGCACCGGACGCGGACGCCCAGTCGGTCCCGTGGTGGTGGGACACGTCGGTTACGGGCATGGGAAGCGATGCGCCGGCGCGCGACCGTCGATTACGTCGCCGCGAGGAGCGACTCGCTGGGGAGACCACACATGAACTAGCGACGGTCGATCACGGACAGATGGTCGGCTACGCCGGGAGCGACCCAGTAGAGACGGCGAAGAATGGCGTGTTGCGAGTCGGGACACACGCGCGATTCGGCTTCGGTGAGCTCCGAGTGCGGCCAGCCAGCCACGATCGTGTGCCAGAGCGGGGTGAAGTGTAGTGCTCGAGCAGGTGGCGTTCGACATTGAGACGACCGGCTTCGACATCGACGATGAGGTAACAGTCGTCGGGTTTGTGATGCCGATGGGTGTGCGGGTGTTCGTCCAAACGGCTGGGCGGACAGCCGGTGACGTCGAGGCCAGCGTGACGGCGCAGGTTGCGACGCTGGTGAACGTCTCGACACACCCCGATGAGACCGCGCTGCTGGCAGCTGTGGCGGACTTCGTCACGGATCGGCTAGAGGACGCGGAGAAACTGCTGATCGCGTTCAACGGCGAGGTGTGGAGCGGTGGCTTCGATCTGCCGTTCTTGCGGAGTCGGTACGCGGCGCATGAGATGCCGTGGCCATTCGATATGGCGTACGCGGACGTGTTGCCGGTGATTTCGGATCGGTTCAACACGACAGTTGACGGCGAGGAACAGCGCGATTTGGCTGCGGTGTACGCGCTGCTCGGCGACGGCTCCTACAGTGACATCGATCCGTTCGACGACAGTGCTGCCGCGGTGACGGCCTTCGAGGAGGGGCGCTTCGCGGAGCTCGTTCGGCATAACGTGGCGGATGTACTGCGGACGCAGGCGCTCGGCGCGCTTACAGAGCGCTACTGCTCGAAAGCAGAGTTCGACGTGAAGTCGCTTACGCCGACGCGGGACGCGTGAGTTTGGCTGGCTGAGCGGTCGCGGCGCGTGCTGGGCCCCACAGTGGGGCTGCCAATTGAAGCGATACACCACGGGAATGAGCGATGTTGCCGGTCGCAGTGCGTGCGACAGCGAACACAGAGCGATATCCATGAGCAAGTCAGAAGACGACGAGACGGTTGACAGAACAGAGACTGTAGAGACCGCGGGCAAGGAGGGTGCCGACGGCGACGCCCCGTCGGACCAGTTAGAGACGGCATCGATGAACCCGGGCGCGGAGCGGAATGAGACGGTTGATCCCGCAACCCAAAAGAAGGTCCTTGAACGCGATCGCTATCGCTGTCGGGCCTGCAGTGCGAAAGCGCCGGCTGTCGGGGGCCTCGCAGAGCTTGAGGTCCACCACGCAGATCGAGACCCGGATGATGTCGGCGAACACGACCTGGCGAACCTCCTCACGTTGTGTCGGAGTTGCCACTCATGGCATCACAAGCGGGGCAAGTCAAGCGATGTACCCATCCGGCTGACGGCGGCCGATGACAAAGAGTTGCTGTCCCACGATTACGAGATTCTGCGGATCCTCAATGACAACGGCCCGCTCCGCACGGGGGCGATTGCCGAGCGATTAACAGCCGAGATGTCACTTATGGCGGTTCGAGAGCGATTGTGGCATTTAGGCGGCCTCGATAACAAGGTACCTGAGCGAACAGAGCCGCTCGTGACCAAAGACATCGCTTCTCAAGAGTGGGGGCTCCTCGATGATATCGTGACGAGTGCTCGTGGCCACATCCCAGATGACCCCAAATTGCTCGTCCAACGAACAGAGGACGAGCTCATGCGGCGAGCGCTCGACCGCGGGTGTGACCGACAGACGGTGATGGAGGTGTTCGACGTCACGCGGCGAGGGACGATCTACAAGGAAAAGCGCTCGAAGATGTACGACTTCCCGATTGACGCGTTCAGTCGTGGGGGTCGGCCGCGGGGGTCGAAAAATGTGTCCGATGAGGAGTCGACGGACGCACGTGGGCCGGACGAGGCCGATGCGATACGGAGCGCAGCAGTACGAGCGAGCGATATGACTGGCGCGGACGGTGACGAGTCTACCGCCGAGATCGTGTCTGAGGCAGGTGAAGCTGATTCGGAGGAGACGGGGGATGGGATTGAGTCGGAGTCCGTCCAACAGCTGTTAGAGGAGGCGCTCGACGCGTTGCGAGACGATAGCGCTGCGGAGTAATCCGGTTTCAGGCGGATTTTTTTTTTTATCGTGTCGTGATATTGCGGCGAGGCGGCTCTGTTGAAATCTAATCCTTCAGGCACAGTGTCGTCTGAAACAGCCGGTCGCTGAAGGGTGCGTATCGACCGATGTTGGTCAACGGACGTGTTGGGACCATACTCGTCGGGCGCGTCCATCGAATACTGAGATAATGAGTCCAAGAGAGCAAAAGAATCCGAGCCCTCCAATGGGTAACCAGAGTCGGTAGAGTGTCGTGGCGAAGAACAGATAGAGGGCCACACCGAGAGTGAGGAATGTCAACGAAGCGAACGTCACTGCTTTCCAACTGGGAGGTTCGTCATGGAAATACCTGTACGCATTTGTCGTCAGCACAGCGAGAGAGGCCCAGACTGCCGCGAGCACCGTAAACCAAAGAAGACCGACGATGACGAGCGCACCGCCGATAACTGTACCAGTCGTTACCTGAATCACCCCGTAACCTACAATGGTTCCACACAGTAAGAGCAGATAGAAACCTACTGCGAATTCTTCAATAGCACTGGTTGGCGATTCAGTCATACAGACTTCATCTACCGACTATACATAATTCGTGGGGCAAAGGCTCCATACTACCGTCTTTGAACTAATCTTCCTGAATCAATCAATAGGTGAGTCCCTTGTATTGACCACAACCGAGTCAGAGTAGATCACTTGCTGAGAGTTGGCTCTGTTGAAATCCTATCCTTCAGACACATTCTTGCCTGAAACAACTAGTCGCTGAAGAGTGCGGAGTTACTGCTACCGTTGAGCAATCGCAGCAGCGGCAACCATCACCAACCATGTGCCGATTGCAAGCACCCACGCACCCGGGCTACTAAGGTAGGTCAGAGCTTCCTCTGTTGGGTACAGAATGAACACCCACGGTGGGAGACCAATTACGATACAGGCGAGAAACAGAGCAGAATACCGAACCAGTTCGCTATCAAAATAATCCACAACCACTCTATTAGAGACTTATCAGGGAGTATTATTAAAATTCCTGGCAAGTGAGTCCCCTGTACGGACCAGAACCCAGGTCAGATATATCACTTTCTGAGGATTTCAACAAAGCCATCAAGCCAGAAAGATCAACCGTAGATCGTTCAGTACAGGGAACTCAAGAATCACTCAGTACAACATGTAGGCTTATTATCTACCGGGGTATTGGTTGGACAGATAATTGTGGATCAGGGCATTACAAATAACATCGAAGTCATAGCCCTCACTACGATCAGTGGGCTGCTTTTTGTAGATGTGTTTCTCGATGTATCCGAGTACTTTCCGGATGGTTGGTTTCACCTTCTGCTGGGTCTCTTCCTTCTCACTATTGGCATTATTCTATTCATCAATAGAGACAACTCAAGTGAAGAATAAGCACTCTTCGGCGACTGGGTGTTTCAGACGAGGAAATATCCGAAGAATAGGATTTCAACAAAGCCTGAGAGTTTTAATAGAGCCTTGCGGCTCTGTTGAAATCCTTCGAAAGTGAGATATTCTGACTGAGTGTGGTCAGTATAGTTTCTATACTTACCGAACAGCCCCTCAATCTTGTTAGAAGTTGAATATTTCAAAAACCCCATTGTTATATATCAACCGACAATCATGATGTTTGTATGCCCACGAATATCCCGACACGAACGGCCCTCCAAGCCACCAAGTTACTGTTCGCCGGAGCAGTTCTTCTCGTTGCCGCAATGACATTCAATTACCTCCCGCAACCTTACTCAACGTGGCCAACCGTTGGAGCAATACCAGTCAGTCCTGAACTTGTCGTTCCGGCACTACTCGGCATCGTTGTCGTGGTTGAAGCGTTTGTAAAACAATTTAGCATCGCGTCACTCTGCCTTGCTATCTTCGGAGGGCTAACGGCCCTACTCGGTGTATTGAGCTTATACTCGTTGTACGCAGCCGAATCTGGTGGGGTATTCTTCGGTGGATTCTTCACCATCGTAGCAGGGATCCTCCTCGCCGCCGGGGTTTTTCTCCATACAATCGCACGAACAGAACGCTTCCAAACTGCTTATAAGAAACTAATGAACTCGCTTTCTAATTAGGTAGGTTGGCTCTGTTGAAATCCCATTTTTCAGACATATTCTTGGCTGAAAGCACAGGTTGTTGAAGACTGTGTACTGAGTAATATTTCAGCTTTTAAACCAACCAAACAACCCGAGTGAAATAGCGAATAATCCCCATAGAACGGTGCGGAAATTGGGTTGTAACGAAGCGATACCAAGAATAACTACTCCGGCTATAACGGAGAGAATCCCGGTGAGTTTTCGATACTGCTGTAGCGACATATGATGTGGAGAGTCTATTGTATTATACAGAGCATTTCGTCTATTAATTACTTGGCTTATGACCACAGCCAGTCAGAATATATCACTTCTTGAGGATTTCAACAGAGCCAAATATTCTTGTCTGAGCTAACTGTTCGCTGAAGAATATATGGGCTACACCCCATCAGAATATATTTTTGCTGAGGATTTGAACAGAGCCAATTCATCAGGAGTTGGTATCTGTCGTGATCAAATTGGACAACTCAAAGAGGGACACGTCATCGCGGGTCGCAGCGATGTGTTCGAGATCGGTAGTGTATCCCGAGCGGCTGAACAAGACATACATGGTCTCTCCGTCTGCGGGTTCTTTTGACCACTGTACCTCCGATGCTGTGCGTTCGAGATCGGCGAGGACACCCTCGCTGACGGGCTCAGAGGTGAATTTACACTCGCCAGCAACGAGCCCCGAATCTGTGAGACCGAGGACATCCAACTCGTGTTCTTTGAACCACCACTGCCCGACGTCACGGAACCGTCGGTCGATGAGATCCGGGAGTGTATGCTGGCAGAGTCGTTCAAACAACGGACTCACGTAATCCGCAAGGTCAGGGGCGACGAGGTCGGCGTATGCGTCGTCGCCAAGCACGCGCAGTTGATCCTGGTTACCGTACACGAATCTGAACCAGAACCGGAACAGGGGCGCGGCAATACGATATCGACCGCGTTTCGATGACACCGGGGATTCCGTGACTGGGATATGGCGTTCGACGAGGCGGAGTCGGCGTAGCTTCTGAAGATACGTACTCAGCGATCCCGAATCCACGCCAGCCATGCCTGCAATCTCGTTTGGCGTTCGACGCCCGTGAGCGAGTGCGCGAAGGATACTGAAATACGTGTTCGGTTGTCGGAGTTCGGTACGGAGTAAGAACTCCGGTTCGGAGTACAGGAGGCCGCGCTCTGACAGAATCGCCTCTTTGACATTCGTTCCCAATGGCTGGTGAGGATTGATCGTTTGGAGATAGTACGGCGTGCCCCCGTAAATTGCCCACGCGGTAATGGCAGTCTCTGCGTCGTACTCTGGGAAGAACTCGTGTGCGTCGGACACATCGAGAGGTTTGAGATCAATTGTCGCTGTTCGGCGACCGTATAGGGGTGCGCTGCCGGAGAGCACCTTGTCTTCCATAACGCTGATCGACGAGCCGACGAGAATGAGCGTCATCTCCGTGTCTTGTAATTCCATGTCCCAGACGCGTTGGAGTCGGGATGGAAGTGAATCGTCCTCTTCGATGAGGAACGGGAACTCGTCGATGATGACGACTGCGTTCTCTTCTCCCAGCGCTTCAAGCAGTACTTCCCAGTCACGGCGAACGTTGCGTAGCGACGGAAACTGCGCAGAGGCGGTGTCGATAAACTGTTCGAGTTGGTTCGGTGCTGTGGATTCGACTGCTTGGTAGTAGACAGCATCGTCTCGATCAGCGATGGACTGACGGACGAGCTCGCTTTTCCCAAGGCGACGGCGTCCGTAGATGACAACGAAGTCTGCCGTTTCAGACTCGTAGCAGTCCGTGAGCTGATCGAGTTCCACATCTCGATCAACGAATTGCTCCATACCTGTGACATCATCCCCAAGCAAATAGAATTTTGGATTTCAGAAACTACGATTTCAGAACTTGTGATTTCTTTCTGTGCGATCCTACCGTGAGACGTCAGGTCTCGGTGAGACTGATCGGCTACCAACCGGTCACTCCTCAGACACATTCTCGCCAGAAACAGCCGGTCGATGAGAACTGCGAATCTATAGGCAGAATGGATTCACGGTTAGCATTCGGTGTCGGCAACCTGAGCCAACTGCGGTTGCTCGTCGCTTGGATGCGAGTACCAGAAATGGAATTGGAGACAGAATTGCTCGTTGAGATCATCAACACCTAAGATATCGACGCTCCCTGCGAAATCCTCGACGGCTCCGTGTAACGCGACCGGGGAGACGTCTTCATCCGGAGCTATCGTCACTAGCTCGTCGACGCCCGCGTCGACACGGTGTGACCCCCAGTCTAGCATGCCGGCTTCGGTTTCAAGCGCGAGGTGGAACGTCCGCGCTCCGTCGTCCGCATTCCGGAGTTCGACACTCACCTCTCTGAGGGATCCGCTAGACGTGAACGGGGCGATACAGCCGGAGAAACCGGACAACACGGCGGTCGCGGTGAGGAGGGCATGGCGGCGTTGCACATATCCGACTACATTCGGCCGTAGTAAGTATGTTATCTGTACTGAGCGATCGAGGGCACAAAACTATCAACCGCTGAGGATTTCAACAAAGCCACTGCGGTCATAACCCAAACGACTACCAGTATTCTCGCTCTATGTGAGAACATGACAACAGTGGATTCGGAAGGGCGAATCCGACTCCCAGAAGAGATACGAGAGCGTCTCGATATGACGCCGGGTACGGAGGTAGAGGTCCGCGAAAAAGACGGAAAAGCAGTTGTTGAGCCTGAGAACAGCCCCGGCGAAATTCTCGAACGGATGGATCAACTCGTTGAGGAAGCATCACCGAGCCGAGAAGAGGCAGCACCACCGCTTCAAGAAGCTGATTCAAGTGCTCTCAAACACACAGATGTCGTTCAGCGACACGCAGAGAACCACAGTGATGAGTGACACGGGTGGTCCGTATCTACTCGATGTCGAGGCAAGACTACCGACGAGTAATGTACGCTCCGTATTGAGAAATTCAACGGCTTAGACGATGAGTGGCTGATGGCTGGGGCGGTGTGGATAACACTATACCTGTCTGTGAAGACATATGAAGCATGAATCGGGACCTGCTCGGCTATCTCGGGGTCTCTCGACGAGATGCCGGTGCGGGTATCGTGGCCGGTGGTTCGGCGCTCCTCGGTCTTTTTGTGTTTAACCGCTTGGTGTTGGGCGAGGATTTCAGGTCTCAGGGAGTTATCGCCGATAGCATGTTTGTCTACGTTTCGGAGTTTCCCGTGCCGATCATCGCCGTCTGTGTATCGACCGTCGTTTGGCGTGTGATGCTGCCCGATGAGCCGGCACCGCGGACCGGTGCCCTGGCAGGCATCGTTTCGGTGTTTGGGACACTCATCGTATTAGGGGTGTTACAAGGCGTCGTGAACTCTCTACGGTCGCTTTTCGCTGGCGCTCCCAGTGATGTCGTCACTGAGTTTACCATCAGCTTTGCTGTAATCGCTCTCTGGGGGAGTCTCTTTAGTTCCCCTATTATTGTCCCGCTGGCTGTAATTGGTGGCTACGGCTACGAGTGGTACCTAAGCGTAAGCTAGTGGTATTTTGTGGCGTGCTGCTTCTCGGTCGTTGTTCCAATTAACGTTGCCAAACGGCCGCCCAGCACCGTCGGCTTCTGAACCGACCTAGTGTGTTGTACGCCAATTCTGATGGTCTATTGATTGGTAACACATTCTGCCGATCACTGTCTCTCCTGCCCTGACCACAGCCGGTCAGGATGTATCACTTCCGAAGGAGATTGCTGAAACGCTTGAAGACGGTGAGGTTGGGCTAGAAACTGCCAAAGAGCTGCGCGAAGAGGCAGATGAGAAGCTTGCGATGCTCCGAGAGGCACTTGACGTCGGTGACGGTGATATCATCGAGATCGACGGCGATGACCTCGACGAGAAGACTGTAGAGTAACCCAGCATGTGGCCTCGCGTAGGATGAACACGGACAGTCATCAACAGCAGGCGTTCGGCTTGGGGGACGCGGAGCTCAGTATAAAAGTAGCACCCGTAGCCGACGCTCCTCATTCGAATCGACAGCAAGCAACAGGATCGACCGGGTCGTGAACGCGTTGTGTGTCATCTCGTCCGAGGTCGTGGGACCAGAATGATTAACGACGCTCGGTCCGCTACTGAGTGTATGGCGACTGAAGAGGAAGTTGAACCCGATTCGCCGCTCGACGCGGTGGTAGACGACATCCACCGCGAACTGGTCCGGCGTGTGGCTGCCGGCAATCGAGAGGCGAACCGCGACGTCTACGACGCACTAGCTGACGAGTAGCCGGCGGACTGGCCCCTCGTTTCCTGTCGTCTAGAATCGATCAGTGACCGATACGATGAATCCATATCGTCGAAACGCGAACTACGGTGGATTCTCGGCGTCGTTGATTGCTTCGAACGTGTCGTGAGTGTAGGCATGTCGCCAGCGTTGGAGAAGCGCTCGTGTGACAAGCCCGACTGTAGACACGGTGATACAGGACGGCTCGACTGGCCGGCTTGGAGCATTCGGTGGTGGATGGAAATGTCGTTTCGGTGCGTCTGGTTTCGGGTGACAGTCGAACCGAAAATTCCGATCGCGGTCGTCGGTGTAGTGTGCGGCGTAGTTCCCGGTCAGACTCCACCGGATATCTATCTGGGCGGTCGAGGCTTCTCCGATTCCATCAGACAGCTCAACCGAGAGCGTCTGTGGATTCAACGGATCATCTAGTGACGCCGTGTGGACCAGCGGCTCCTGTTCGACGAACAGATCTCGAATCTCGCGTAATGCGCCGGCGTCGATAGGGCCGAATACCTCGGATTCCTCGTTTGATTGGGAGCGTCGAGAACGGTCCTCGTCGTCGGTCATACGACGACGGATGTGTCGTCATTCCCGTCGTCGTCGGAGTCTGTGCCGGTGAGGTGACCAGTGTGCGTTGCCTCACCGATAGCGAGTGCTGCTTGAGCGAGCGCAAGGTTCCGCCGTGTCGTTTGCCATTCTGTGAGGAGCGCACCGTGATCGGTGTCGGCGTCATCGACGGCCAACTCACGGGCGAATTCTTCGGGTGAATCGACACCATGTTCTTCGCGCCACGCCTGTATCTGTGCCTTCATGTCCGCGATTCCGGCTGCAATCTCTCCCGGTGTCTGCTCTGCGAGGAGCGACTGTGCGTGTTCGGTGACGATCGCCGTTTCCGACCGTCGATAGAGCGTCGTCTGGCCCTCCTGCGACGTCGTCACTTCACCAGCGTTTTCGAGTGTCCGCAGGTGCTTTCGCGCCGTGGTCGACGACACGCGGGCACGATCGGCGACCGCCGCGGCCGACGCAGGATCATAGGCACGGCGGATGATCTCGTATACTCGTTCGAACGGCGTCGTCTCGTCAACCCAGTCGTCCTCAACGATATCGTTCACGTCGCGGTGCTCGGCACCGCCATCCGGGCATATTCGATGAGGCGAGGACGGCTTCTCGGGCATGATGTACTACCTAACGTGAGAACATCATAATAATCTGTGGGACAGTATACTAGCCACCAGGTGCGCTCGCGTGACGCCGAAATTCTCGTCAACGCCACGCGCCACGCGACCAGCCGGGACAGGTGCGACGGTCCCGAAGCGCAAGCCCGACCGGCCACGCCGGCGACTGAACTCACACCGATCAACCGTCGACAACTACTGAGCGAGCAAGCCACCGTCGACAATTATCGGTTGCCCCATCACGTAGGAAGCGTCCTCGGAACAGAGCCAGACGACGGTGTCGGCTATCTCTTCAGGCTCACCGAGACGTCCGGCGGGGATACCCGCAGTGATGCGGTCTAACTCCTCAGAGTTGTCTTCGCCCGCTTGTTGGACCATCGGCGTGTCGATGACGCCGGGACAGACGGCGTTGAAGCGAATTCCATCGTCGGCATAGTCAACCGTCGCCCGTCGAGTCAGTCCGATAACTCCGTGTTTACTGGCGGCGTAGTGTGCACTCCCGTTCGCGCTCACGCCGGCGACCGAGGAGGTGTTCACGATGGCTCCCCCACCGCGGTCGATCATCTCCGGGATCTCGGCCTTGAGACACCGCCAGACGCCTTTCAGGTTCACGTCGATCATTCGATCCCACTGTGCCTCGTCGTAATCGGCGAGACGGGCACCCTCTTCCGCGATACCAGCGTTGTTGTGGGCGAAATCAAGCCCGCCATACTCGTCAAGCGCTGTCTGTACCATCGCAGCGACATCGTCGGAGTCAGTAACGTCTGTCCTGACGAACGTCGCTTCGCCGCCGTCACTCTCGATCATCTCGACCGTCTCGTGGCTGCCGTCCTTGTCAACGTCGGCGACCACGACCTTCGCCCCTTCCTCGGCGAACCGAAGCGATGACTGTCGACCGATTCCCGACCCACCACCAGTGACGACCGCGACTCCGTCTTGTATTCCGTTCATAATGGTAACCACCACGCCGTTGGGCGTGACATGTTATTTATTAACAAACTTTCGTGATATACTTATCGGAAATGTAAATCAATCCACAAGCCACGACCCCAAGAGCGTCTTTCCACTGTCGGCGACACACAGACGCCGACACGCAGCATATACGGCTGCGAGCCTAACTGGTGGTAGATGCGGTGGGATCCACGACCTGCGCTGCGGCGACTCTCGAGGCTGGTGACTCCAATGGCACTCACACAATCACAGATACGCGAGTACGACCGCCGTGCGATGGATAGTGCGGAGACCACCACGGCGACGTTCGGGATCGGCTGTTTCTGGGGACCAGACGCCCAGTTCGGTGCGATAGAGGGCGTCGTTCGCACTCGCGTCGGCTACGCCGGCGGAACGACACTCGATCCGACGTATCACGAGTTAGGCGACCACACGGAAGTTGTCCAAGTCGAGTTCGATCCTGACACGGTCACGTACCGAGACCTCCTGAGTCGGATCTTCAAATCACACAACCCACAACACCAGACCAGAAAGACACAGTATCAGAATATCGTGTTTGCCGGGACGGAATCCCAGCGAGCAGTCCTCGACGAGTTTCTTTCGACACGAGGACTCACTGCGGATGGAATCGGAACGCGCATCGAACAGCTTTCGCGTTTCTACCCCGCTGAGGACTACCACCAGAAGTACAAGCTCCGGTCCGTCTCGTCATTTATGGACGCGTTTGAGATGGCCGGATACGGCGATGAAGAGTTGCGTGAGTCGCCAATCGCGGCCAAGCTAAACGGGTATGCAGCCGGCCACGATGTCACTGTTGCCGAGGAGCTTTCGAAACCCGACCGCAGGACAGCATAGAAGACGAATTGACCGGAGGCTTCGACTGCGAGAGAGCAAAATAACCCACTCGGTACCCTCCACCCGACACTTTTCGTGGGGACTTGTGTTGTGTGAGGTATGGATAGTGATCGAGCCCGTGGTGTCCTCTATGGGATCGCCTGTGGGGATGCGCTCGGCCGGCCGGTTGAGTTCAAATCTGCGTCGGCTATCAGTACAGAGTACGGCCGGCTCGACGAGATGGTCGGTCACGGAACGTGGAACCAACCCGCTGGGACGATTACGGACGACACCGAGCAGGCGCTGTGTATCGCACGGAGCCTCGCCGAGCAACAGGAATTCGATCCGGCGGACATCGCGGAGCGGTTCGTCGCGTGGTACGACAGTGAGCCGTTCGACATCGGACGGATGACGATGAAGTCGTTGAGCCGCCTCAAACACGGTGACGAGTGGGACGAAGCAGGCCAGCACGTCTGGGAGCACAGCCCGGAAGGGCAGAACGCGGGGAACGGGAGCGTGATGCGGTGCGCGCCGTTCACCGTTCCGTACGCGGCAAACTGGGATCGACTTGTGGAGGTGAGCCGGCAATCGTCACAGATCACGCACGCTGACCCGCGGTGCACGTACGGGTGTGGAATTCTGAACCTCACGGTTGCTGGGCTCCTCAACGACGCGGACACACCATTACGAGATGCGCTCGACTACGTGGGTGCGGACGCGCCTGATGAGCTCGTGACGGCGCTGCAGCCGATTGCTCAGGGTAACTCTCCCGATACGTTGGAGACGTCAGGCTACGTCGTCCACTCGCTACAGACGGCACTCCACGATGGGCTATTTGCTGAGAGTGCCGAGGAGGCGATCGTGACTGCGGTCAATCGCGGTGGAGATACTGATACGATTGGGGCGATTGCGGGCGCGGTTGGCGGTGCGCGGTTCGGAGCGTCAACGCTCCCTGATCGGTGGCTTGACGCTATCATCGAGACCGACGAGCTCGAAACACTCGCAACGCAACTCGTGATTGAGGACTAATCTCACGCCTAATGGAGAAGTCGTGTGTGTATGAAGATGAAGACGATTGATGTGCCGTTGGTCAACCTGACCGGTGTGGACTCACGACGGAAGACGAAAGTGTCTGCGTGGTCAATTCGCATCTATCTACAAGGTGCTAGTCACGCTCAAAACTTGCCCTCGTGAGTGGTCTGAATGAGGTGGAATCGTCTCGAACACAGCGGGCTATCATCATGGGTCTCAGGAAGGGACTTAGAATAGTCAAAATGGCGATAATACAGAACACCAAGCCCCTCACTGGGGCGCGTGATCAGTGCTGCCCGTCCCGCAGCAAGCGGGCAATAGGCCACAGGGGGTAGATCCCCTATCCGCCTCTATACCAACACCCACTTTCGGACGAGATCGGGGGGTACAACGACCGTGCTGAGCCCGATCTATACGCTTAGATTCCTCCCAGGTGTCTCTAAAGCTCTTAGCTACCCGGGGATGATTTTGGCATGTTTTCGAACCTCCTCGAAATTATACCTTTGAGTTCAAGAATAATGCAAGGGTCTGTTAGAATCGGATAGCAGTCGGGAATCGAATTTAGTTATTTAATATAGATAAAGTGTAGGAAAAAAGACCATGGGGGATAGACAATTTCGGCGTCTGATCGGGGCTTCAAGAAAAATGAAAGGGTCTGTCAGAATCGGACACCGTGTTCCAAGATCGACTTCAAGAAAAATATAAAGGTCTGTTAGAATCGGGCATCGTGTTCGATTCGAAATTCAGTCGTATATTGTACGTAAGAAGACAGTTCTCCCCGTCTACTCGATGTGAACTATTTCTGACCGTATCACGGGATATCGACTTCAAGGAAAATACAAAGGTCGGTCAGAATCGGGTACCGTGTTTAGAGATCGACTTCAAGAAAAATGTAAAGGTCTGTTAGAATCGGTGGGTAGTCTCTATTCAAGAGAAATGCAAAGGTCTGTTGTAGATTTGCCCGCTCAAGTGTAGATACCTTTTGATATTTGTTTTATAGATCAATATATCTCTCCTTCTATTGGATGAATAATTCTCTTTGAATTTCCATCAGATATGTTGTATTTGTGGTCTCTCAAGGTGGGCACGGAACACGGTAATTGCTGATTCTAATTAGAGGAGAAACTTCGATAATATGGCTCGTTTCTCGGTCGCAGAACAGCCCAGTTAGGATCAGAATTCGATTAGAAATCAGACTGGGGTGGAGCTTTCGACTAAAACGCAGGCGCGACCGAATGGGGAGGGGGGTGTCCCGAGTGTAAATGGCGTAGGCAAAGCGAAGTCGATCTCCGAATACGTCGATTTTACTCATGGGGGGAGGGGTGTCCCGAGTGAAACTCATCAGAAATGCCCCTGAAGGACACTACAGCTAGTAAGAGTACGCTTCAAGCGGGGGAGGGGGGTGCCCCGAGTGAAATCCGTTGTACCGAGTGTAAATTGTTGTAGAATATCCGGAGGCCCCTGCCGTGGATGTGAACTATCACGCCTTAGTCACCCGTTAGAACAGTCTTTGAGGGTAGAAACACCTACTCAGCGACGCTTGTGTACCCACAGCGATGGCAGTCTGTACTGGTATTGATTCCAACTTCCACAGGCACAACGTTATCTCGGTCAGACAGACGAACTCGCATTCAGATGCTGCTGTGAGGGTCGGTAGCTGCCATTGTTCCAATAACCCGTTTTATTTCGCCGGTGGCCGGTCTAT
>Ga0208283_10173_pt1 | contig 28033 bp, 28 predicted proteins | sample AntRauMetaRauer1_FD_184785 | JGI IMG/M metagenome (GOLD analysis project Ga0208283, IMG submission 184785) | Saline lake microbial communities from Rauer Lake, Antarctica, in enrichment culture - Antartic Rauer Lake 1 Metagenome Rauer1 (SPAdes)... ...
CCGCGGCCTCGGTGAGGTGATCGACCAGCTCGGGGCTGTACGGGTCCGCGAACGGCTGGTGGACGACGACGCCGTCGCCGTAAAAGGAGAGGTCGCGGTGCTTCGTCCGGTCGTAGATCTGATCGGGGACGACGAGCGTGCCGGGCTCCAGTTCCTCTTTCAGGCTCCCGACCGCGTTGGACGCGAAGACGTGAGTGACGCCCGCCTTTTTAAGGGCGTACATGTTCGCGCGGTACGGGAGATCCGTGGGCGAGACGCCGTGGTTCGAGCCGTGCCGCGGGAGGAAGGCCACTTCCTTTCCCGTATCCGCGAACTCGCCGATCGTGATCGCGTCGCTCGGCTCGCCGTAGGGCGTGTCGTACTCGACCTCGCGCACGTCGTTCAGGGGGAGCGCCTCGTAAATGCCGCTGCCACCGATAAAGCCGATCGTGCTCATACCCGGAGTGCGCCCGCTCGCTACTTATAAGGAGTGAACCGATTTTCACAGCAGCCACCGCACCGCCGCCAGCGCGAGCGCGCTCACGACGAGCAGGTGGACGAGGACGGCGCCGACGGCGGCCCCGCCGACCTCGCGCATCTCCCGGAACCGGATCGAGAGCCCGAGGCCGACGAACGCCAGCGTAAAGAGCGCGTCCGAGGAGCGCCCGATCGATTCCAGCGCGGCCGGCGAGAGGAACCCGCTGTTCGCGACCGCGGCGACCGCGAGGAACCCGAGCAGGAACTTCGGGAACTCCGCCCACAGCCGCCGCACGCCGGGCTCGGTCGCCGACCGCGCGGTGTACGCGAGCGAGTAGGCGACCGCGACGCCCCCTAACAGGGAGTTGCGCGCGAGCTTCGTCACGGTCGCCCACTGGCCCGCCTCGGGCGAGTGCGCGAACCCCGCGGCCGCGACGGGGCCGGTCGAGAACATACTCACGCCGGCCCAGACGCCGAACTGCCGGCCGGTGAGTCCGAGCCACTCCCCGGCGATCGGGAACGCGACGAGCGTGACGGCATCAAAGAGTAGGACGGTCGCCGCTGCGAACGTGATCGCCGACCCCCGCGCGTCGAGCACGCGCCCGATCGCGACGACCGCGGAGACGCCGCAGATGCTCGCGCCCGCGGCAAGCAGCGAGGGCGTCGTCCCGTCGAGCCGGAACAGGCCTCTGGCAATTCCCTCCGCGAGCAGGAGTCCGCCGCCGACCGCGACGACGACGAGCCCGAGCACGGTCGGCCCCGCGGCGAGGAACTCCTCGACGACGACGGCCGCGCCGAGCAGGACGATTCCGGTCTCCAAGAAGAGCTTGTCGACGCCGACGCCGGGCTCCGCTGCGTCCGGCGTCCCCACGGTGTTACCGACGAGCGCGCCGAGTCCGACCGCGACGACGAGTGGTTGGAGCCCGTCGATCGCGCCGGCGACGAGGTGCGAGAGGATCGCGCCGACGGCCAGAAAGGCGATTCCGGGGAGGTACGGGCGGACGGCGGAGATGACTCCCATCAGAAGACGCCCGCGACCTGTCCCGCGGCGTGGGCGGCGACGACGGCGAGCCCGAGCGCGAGCGCCTGCCAGCCGCGATCGAGCGCGAGCCACCGATCGACGAGCGGGGAGCCGGTCCCGTCGGCGGCATCTGCCCGGTCGCCCGGTCTGTCGGCGGCATCCGATACCATACGTGTGAGTCGTTCCGCTCGCATTTATACGGAGTGAATCAGGTCGTTCCGGGCAGAAGGGAACACTGAACGGCGGCCGGCGTGGGACCGAAAAAGGCACGTCGCGGGGCGGTGTCGTGTCCACAATCGATGCCCACCACCCAGATCAAAGATCCCGTCCACGGCTACGTCGAGCTCCCGGACGCGCTCGTCGAGGGCGTCGTCGACACCCGACCGTTCCAGCGGCTGCGGTACGTCCGCCAGCTCTCGGCGACGCACCTCGTGTACCCGGGCGCGAATCACACCCGCTTCGAGCACTCGCTGGGCGTCTACCACCTCGGTCGAACCGTCTTCGAGAACCTCCGCCAGCAGTCGTACTTCGCGCGGGAGGCGACCGTCGACGAACTGGAGGAGATCCAGCGCACCTTAGAGTGCGCCTGCCTGCTCCACGACGTGGGACACCCGCCGTTCTCGCACCTCTCCGAGGGGTTTCTCGACGAGGGGATACTCCGGGAGCGCGTCGCGGAGACGGGCTTAGTCGACGCCTTCGACGCGGCCGGCGTCGGCGGCGCCCCGCTCCGCTCCGCGAGCCCCCACGAACTGCTCGGCTGTGTGATCATCGTCGAGGAGTACGGCGACGCGCTCCGCGCGTTCGACGTGGACCCCTTCGAGGTGTGCGCGTACGTGCTCGGCTACAGCCTCGCGTACGAACGCGGCGAACCGTGGCAGTACGGGGTCGGCGCCCAGCTGCTCCACTCCCCCATCGACGTGGACCGGCTCGACTACATCACCCGGGACAACTACATGACCGGTGCCGGCGTGTTGAGCTTCGACGTCGACCGTATGGTCGACGCCTACACCGCCCACCCCGAAGAGGGGTTGGCGCTCACCGAGAAGGCGCTGTCGACCATCGGTAACTACCTCGAAGGACGGATCGCGCTGTACATGTGGGTCACCCAGCACCACAAGTCGGTGTACGCGAACCGGCTCCTCCAGGCGATGCTCGGCGAGTACGCCGCCGAGACCGGCGAGAGCCCGGTCACGGTCGACGGCGTGCTCTCCCGAGAGCTGGACGACAACGCGGTGCTCGAACGCCTCCGGACCGCCGCCCGCGAGCGCCCCGACTCGACGCTGGCGTCGATGTACGACCGCTTCCGCGGGCGGCGCTTCCCGGCCACCTGCTGGAAACACCGCATCGCGCTCGCCGACCGGGTGGGCCGGGACCTCGACGGCGACCTCGGCGGGGACGGCGGCGAAGCCCTCGACGAGTTCACGGCGTGGCTCACCGAGGGCGACGACCGGCTGGAACGGCTCCTCGCCGACGCCCTCGACGTGCCGGTCCACGAGGTGTGGATCGACCGGTCGTACGTGCCAGCCTACGACCCCGACGAACTGGAGGATATCCCCATCGCGTACGGCGGAACGACGCGGTCCGTCGGCGATTGGGGGCTGTACGGCGACCGCGCGTTCGACGTGCCGATCCCCTTCGTGTTCGTCCCCGACGGGACGAAGCGGCGGGCGATCCGCGTGCTCAGGGAGGCGTTCGAGCGGGAGGTCGGGGAGAAGAAGCGAGCGTAGCTCGCAGCAGCGGGGGACAGTCGTCGACCGGGGCAGCCGTCAACCGGGTCAGTCGTCAACCGTCAGTCGTCGGCTTCGGCGGCGGCGTGGTCGTCGGCGTCGTCGCTCTCGATCTCGGCGCCCGCTTCCGCGTCGCCGTCGTCGACCCGCGGGAAGTTCTCGATCGTCGCCTCGCGGAACGCCGTCTCGTCGAACTCGTGGTCCTCGTCGAAGAAGTCGAGGACCGTCTGCACGTCGGTCATCGCGTTCTTCAGCGCGGTCGAGGCCCCCGGCGAGGGCGTGATGTTGAACAGGATCCCGTCGCCGGTGATCTTCGCTTCGCCCATGTCGAGCTCCTTGGTCTCCGTATTGACGATCTGGGGGCGCACGCCGCCGTACCCTTTGGCGCGCTCGATGTCGCCGACGTCGACGCTCGGGACGACCTTCTGGACGTCCGGCAGGAACGCGCGCTTGCCGATCTCGGGGATGTCGTACACGAGGTTGCGCACGACGTAGGGGAAGAGGATGCGGTCCGAGAGGATGTTGACGTAGCTCAGGACCGACGCGGGCGAGAAGCCGAACACGTCGGCGAAGTCGCCCACGGTGGAGAGTCGGCCGCGTTCGAGCGCGGGGACGAGCTTCGCGGTGGGACCGAACCGGGTGACTCCGTCGTCGTGAACGTCGGCGTCGCCGTGGACTGCGGCGAACGGGAGCTTCTTCATCTGGAGCGTGTACACCTTCCCGTTCAACAGGTCGTCGGCGAGGAAGAAGCTCCCCGCGACCGGCAACAGCGACATGTGCTCGCCGTACCCCATCTCCTTGGCGAACTGAAGGCTGTGGGAGCCGGCGGCGACGACGACCGCGTCGGCCTTGAAGTCGCCGTCGTCGGTCTCGACCGTGAACCCGTCGTACCCCTCATCGACGTTCTCGACCGCGGTGCCGAGGTGGACGCCGACGCCGTCCTCCTCGCGGGCGGCGTCGACGAACGACTTCGCGACCGCGCCGTAGTCGACGACGTAGCCGTCGGACGTCTGGAGCGCTTTGAGCTCCGTGTCCGGGTCGCGGCCCTCGACGACCTTCGGCTCTAGCTCCTCGATCTCCTCGCGGCCGATCTCTCGGAGCTTCGGGTAGAGGTCGCCGAATCCGTTTTGGTGGTAGCGCTCTTCCAGCTTGGCGGCCTCCTCGTCGCCGACGCCGAGGACCATCTTGCTGCGCTTGCTGTGCATCTCCCGGTCCGGGTCAGTCCCTTCGAGGTAGCCCGCGAGCAGCTCGGCGCCCTCCTTGACTTCCTCGGCCTTTTCGAGGGTGTAGTTCGTCTCGATGTCGCCGAAGTGCAGCGTCTGGGAATTGTTCGTCCGGTGGGAGTTGATCGCGGCGATCTCCCGCTCCTTTTCGATCAGCGTCACGTCGTCGATGTCGGTGAACTTTGCCACCGTGTACAGCAGCGACGCCCCGCTTATCCCCCCGCCGACGATGATCAGGTCAGTGTTCTCGGACATGCGTGGTGAAAGCTCTCACTCTCTGAACGGACTCGGACGTTAACGTTCTTGCTATCTCTCGTCGCTAATCGGCCGGGAGAAGACCTACAGTCGTCGTTTTTGGGGTTCGACGACTGTCGAACTATTTCGCAGTCACAAAAGAACGCGTCGTCAGTTAGTCCTGCGCGGTCGGTTCGGCCGGCGACTCCGGCGCGGGAGCGGGTGGCTCGTGGGTTCCGAACTCGGGATGCGTCTCTTCCATCCAGACGTACACAACCGCGCCGGAGAGGAACATCAGGATGGCAGTCAGATAGAACGCGGCCTCGGCGCTGACGAACTCCATCGAGAGCCCGATCAGGATCGCACCGACGGCGTAGCCCGAGTCGCGCCACATCCGGTAAACGCCCATCCCGGCCGACCGCCAGGTCGGATGGGCCGCATCGCTTGGGACGGTCATCAGGTTCGGATACAACAACGCCATCCCGAGCCCGGAGACACCGGCCAGAACGGTCCACATGAGGTACCCCTCGACGAGTACCATCCCGAGCACGCCCGCACCGGCCAGGAACATCCCGGCGATAACCGGCGGACGTCGACCGATCCGATCTGCGAGGCCACCGGTCCCGATCTGGAGGAAGTACATCGCGCTGTGGACACCGACCACGGCACCGACTGCTGCGATGTCGAGCCCTTGGTTGAGTAAGTAGAGCGGGACGGCGATCCAGAACAGCGTGTCCACGAAGTTCTCGATGTGGCCGGCCTGCGCCGCCGCGAACAACGTCCGGTCACCGTAGGTCGCCCGCTTCAGCACCTCGTTGAACGGGAGGTTCGCGTCGTGAGCGTCGTCGTCGCCCTCGGCCTGCGCGTACTGGACAGTCTCCTTGATCAGGAAGATCGAGATGAGGAACGCCAGTACCACAACGATAGCGAGGAAGTAGAACGGCTCCGGTCGGAGGCTCCACTGGCTGGCGATGACGCCCGTGATCCAAGCGCCGACGGCCACACCGGTGTAGCCGAACGACTCGTCGATGCCGACCGCGAGGCCGCGCTGGTCGGAGCTTGCGAGGTCGATCTTGGCGTTGATCGCCATGCTCCACGTCAGCGCTTGATTGATACCCAGCAGAATATTCCCGACGGTGATCCAGCCCCAGCTCGGGGCGAAGATGAGGATGACTGGCAGGGGGAGCGCCGTGGCCCACCCGGCGATAAGCACGGGCTTGCGGCCGTACTCCTCGCCCCATTTCCCGGCGTAGAGGTTGAGAATCGACTTCACGATCCCGAAGGAGACGACGAACGAGCCGATCACGAGGAACGACTCGACGCCGAGGACGTCCTCTCCGAGCGCGGGGACGACGGTGCGTTCGGACCCGATGGTCAGTCCGGTCGCGAAGACGAGCAGGACGTGTAACGAGAACTGGCCCAGGTGTTCGCGGATTCCCTGTTTATGGTCGGTTGCCGTACTCATGAATCACTCGGCCGCGCAGTTGTTCGGGCCCAGCTCCAGCTCGGCCAGTTCGTCCACCGGAACCGATTCTTGCCCCACGTTCGTGCGCTTGACGCGCTCGAAGTTCGGCGGGTGGTCCGGGATGTCCGACGCGAGTTCCTCGACGAACGCCTCACGGTCGCGACCGAGGTCCGCGTTCCGATTTTTGACTTCTCCAAGGGTCGCGGTCACCGGCGGCTCGGGCGAGCCGGGATCGTGCGTCGGGAGCACGACCACGTCGTCCGGCCGATCCAGCAGCCGCTGGAGGCTCTCATAGAGTGTCGCCGCGTTCCCTTCGACATCGGAGTCCTCGATGCCGGCCTCGACGCCGAGTTCGACCCGGCCGACGCTCTCGTGAAAAAGGGTGTCGCCGGTGAGCAGCGCCGCGCCGTCGACGCCGAAGGAGACGCTTCCCTCACTGTGTCCGGGTGTGTGGATGACCTCGACGGCGAGACCGCCAACCGTCACGATCTGGCCGTCCACGACCGGCGTCGCGTCGAGGGCGAGCGCGTCCTTCGGGTGGAGGGAGTAGGGGACGCCGTGACGGTCGGCGAGCTCCGCGGCGCCGGAGACGTGGTCGGCGTGGGCGTGCGTGTCGAAGACGCCGACGAGCTCCGCGTTGTACTCGTCGAGGATCGCCTCGTACTCGTCGATGTAGTGCGACGGGTCGAAGACGACGGCCTCGCCGTCCGAGACAAGAACGTGCGAAAGACAGCCTTTCCCCGGACGCGCGACCTGGACGAGCGTGCCGTCGAAATCGACCGGAACCTCCGCGTGCCGATGGACGCGGCTCCAGCCGTTCATCCCGTCGGTGAGCGTCACCGCGTCGTAGCCCAGCTCGCGGAGGACGTTCGACGCCGTCTGCGAGACGACGCCCTCGCCGCAGACGGTGACGATCTCCGTGTCATCGGGGAGATCGGAGAGGGCCGGCTTGGCCCGTTCAGGGTCTGCGGTCAGCTCGTCGTAGACGTCGACGTTGACGCTACCTGGGATGTGCCAGTCCTCGAACTCCCCTTCGTGGCGGATATCGAGGACAAGCGGGCCCTCGTCATCGCCTCGTAACTGTTCGCTGAGCGCGTCCGGTGATAGCTTCTGCATCGGTACTCCGGAATAGCAGGGACAGTGGGATACAGTCGCTGCCGGACATGACCGGCACTGTTAATCGGTGCCAGTTCCGAATCGGTGGTATGAGCCTGTACGAGGCCTCGATCCGAGTCAAACACGAGTGTCCGTACCGGGAGATCTCGGAGCGGTACCCGGATCTTACGATACGCGAGTGGCCGCTGAGCGACTGTCAGGTGCTCGAGATCACGACGGAGACGACCCCGACAGACGAGCTACTCGACGAGATCGAGCAGATCGGAACCGTCCTCCACGAGTCGGAGAGCGACGGCGGGTATCACGTCGTCACGCAGTCCTGTCTTTGTTCGCTCGAGGAGACCGTCATCGATCGCTTCGAGGAGCACAACTGCCTGTATCAGTCGCCGACGATCTACCAGCAGGGCTGGGAGCACTACACGGTGGTCGCGTTCGACGACGCGGACATCCGGGAACTGCTCGAAGATCTGCGGTCCGACAGGGAGATTGAGTTGCTCTCGAAGACCGCAATCTCGGAGACGCAGATCCCACACAGCATGCTGGCGCCGGCCAATCAGCTGTTCGAGGACATCACCGACAGGCAGTTGGCGGCGCTCCAGTTGGCGCTGGAACGCGGCTACTACACTCAGCCGCGGAAGACCTCGCTGCGGGAACTGGCCGACCTGACGGTCGTCGCTCGCTCCACGTACGAGGAACACCTTCGGAAGGCGGAGAACAAGTTGCTCACGAACGCGGGGCAGTACCTGCGACTGGTCACCGCGATGTCGACGGCCGACCCGTTACAGGTGGAGGAGACGCGACGGGCCGAACGGGCGGCCGACTAGTTCAGCGACGGGAAGCGGAATCGCTCTTCGGGCGTCACCGACGGGGAGCCGTCCGAGAACGTGGAGATGTCGACCGAGTGACCGCAATACCCTTTCGTCGGTTCCGCGAACACTGTTCGCATGACCGATCCGTCCGACTCGGAAGCGTCTCCGCTCTTCGAGGCGAAGGAGTTCGACGAACCGTCCGTGTTCGCGCCCGAGACCCTCATGGAGAACGCCCGGCGGCAGAAGGACCTCCCGGAACGTCCGGTTCCGGATATCTGCGTCCTCGATCCGGACGGGGATGTCGTCCGTCACTTGGCGGCCACAGGTGCGGCGCAGAAAGACGAGACGTGGCCTGGCTATCACACCGACCTCTATCGGTTCGAACGAAATGGCGAGGAGTTCGGGATCGTGGGACGCGCCGTCGGGGCGTCGTTCGCCGTCCTCGTCGCAGAGCAGCTGTTCGCCGCCGGCTGTGAATTCCTCGTGAGCGTCACCTCCTCGGGGCGGATCGTCCCGAAGGACGCTCCGCCCTACTTCGTCCTCATCGAGCGTGCGCTCCGCGACGAGGGGACGAGCCATCACTATCGGCCAGGGGGTCAGTACGCCCTCCTTGACTCCGACCTCCGCGCCTCAGTCGAACGCGCGTGTGAAACGGTGTCGCGGCCGGTGTACACGGGCGCGACGTGGACGACCGACGCTCCCTTCCGGGAGACGGAGACCGCGATCGAACGCGCCCGATCAGAGGGCATCCTCGCGGTCGAGATGGAGGCGGCGGCGCTGTACGCGTTCGCGGACGTCCGAGAGCGGCCAGTCGTCTGCTTCGCGCACGTCACGAATCAGATGGGCCAGACAGAGGAAGACTTCGAGAAGGGAGAGGCGGACGGCAGTCGAGACGCGTTAGAGGTGATCGACGCAGCCGCGGCCGTCTGGCACTCGGCGAACTGAGCGCTCACGTCCCGTCCCGAGCCGCCCGGTACCGCTCGCGGAGCCGGGCAAACAGCTCCCGGCCGGTCTCCGTTCGAAGGCGAGGCTCGGTCGTCGCGAAGAACTCGTCGAGGTCGTCGTACTCGCGGAACGCCCCCGGGTCGCCGTCGGCGGGATCGTACCGGTCCTCGCGCTCGTAGAACACCGCCTGCAGGCAGACGTCGAGCAGGTCACACTCCTTGACGAGTATCGCCTCCGGCGATTCGCGCGCCTCGTACGCCTCCCACGCGTCCCGAATACGGTCTGGGAGCGCGTCCGCGAGGTCTTCCATCGCTGCGCGCTCTGCCACCTCCTTTGCGGCCGGATCCGGCGTCTCGGCGGTCGAATCGGCGCGCGTCGCGGCGTCGCCGGTCTCGGCCTCCGCGACGTCGTGGACGACGGCGAGCCGGAGCGCGCGGTCGAGGTCGATACCGGGAAGGTCCTCGCGGAACCGGTCCCCGAGCGCGAGAACGAGGTACGCGACGCCCCACGTGTGCGCGGCGACCGACTCGGGGGCGTCGACGCCGCGGAGCTGCCAGCCCGTGCGCCGCTCGTCTTTCAGCGCGTAGGCGTCGAGAAGGGCGTCGACGGCGGGATCGGCGTCGGAGCTGTCGTCGTTCGGGTCCGATTCGTCGTCGGAACTCATCGCGGGGCGTTACTCGGCGAGCGTCCAGGCGTTTTCGCCGGCGGGGTCGGCCACGTCGCGACGGACCATCTCGTCGAGCACCTCGTCGAGACGGCCGGCCTGGGCGACCTCCATCTCGATGCGGCCGATGCCGTGGAACTCGTCGAGGTAGTGGCGAACGTCCTCCCGATCGAACACGGCCCGGTCGGCGCGCTCCATCGCGCCCTCGGTGAGGTCGATCATGTCTTCGAGGAAGTTCCACGGGTAGACGACCCACGTCCACTGTTCGAGTTGTTCGCCGACGAAGTCGGGCTGGAACTCGGAGGTGCCGAGCAGCTGGAGGGTGGCGGTCCGGACCTCGCCCGCGTCCCGGTCGTCGACGTACTCCTCGGCGCGGCGGATCGAGCCGCCGGTGTCCGCGATGTCGTCGATGATCAGGACGTCTTTCCCCTCGACGCTCCCCTCCGGCATCGGGTAGCGGATCTGGGGCTCGTCGCTCTTCTCGGCGGCGCCGACGTAGTGTTCCATCTTCAGGCTCGTGAGGTCGTTGAGCCCGAGGAAGTCACAGATACATCGCCCCGCGAACCAGCCGCCTCGCGCCAGCGCGACGACCACGTCCGGCTCGAAGTCGGCGCGCTTCACCGCGTTGGAGACGTTGCGGCAGAGCCCGTAGATGTACTCCCAGTTGGTGAGGGTGCAGTCGAAGTCGTCCGGGAGATCGCTCATACGGCCGTTCCTCCCACCCGCGCGCTGATAAGGGTTTAGCAACGCTCCTCGAAGACGACGACCGGAGCGAGGACGACGCCGTGACCCACGCGGAACCGTGACCCACGTGCTGTGACCTACGCGGAGTCACCGCGGCGAGGCTGGGGCTTTGGCGGTGTTCGCCGTCGGTCCGTCGTCGACGATTTATAAGCAAGCGGCTGGGGCTTTGGAAAGGTTCTCGGCGTCACCGACGGCGACGACGGAGAGAGGAACCGCGAACACGAGAATCCATCCAGATCCACCAATAAAACACGCATCGTATCGGTCCCGACACGATTTAGGTGACCCGCCCGCAACGGGTCGGTAATGAGTACTCAGGCCGCGACGGAGGAGCGGACGGTCGTGATCGGGCTGGAGGTTCACGTCCAGCTCGAGACCGACACGAAGATCTTCTGCGGCTGCTCGACGGAGCCCGAAGAGGACGAGGAGCCGAACACGCGCACGTGCCCGACTTGCCTCGGGCTGCCGGGCGCGCTGCCGGTCCTCAACGAGGGCGCCGTCGAGGCCGCCGTGAAGATCGGCAAGGCGATCGACGCCGACATCCCCGAGACGACGACGTTCCACCGGAAGAACTACTACTACCCCGATCTCCCGAAGAACTTCCAGCTCACCCAGTACGACGCCCCGATCTGCCAGTCCGGCGAGCTTGAGGTCCGCGTCGACAGCGAGCCCCGAACCATCGGAATCACCCGCGCGCATCTCGAAGAGGACCCCGGGAGCCTCCAGCACGCCGGCGGCTCGATCGAGACCGCCACCCACACCCTGGTGAACTACAACCGCGCCGGGACGCCCCTGATGGAGATCGTCACCGAACCGGATTTCCGGTCACCGGCCGAGACTCGCGCCTTTTTGGCGAAGCTGGAAGAGGTGTTGGAGTACCTCGGCGTCTTCGACCCGACCCGCGACGGGAGCCTGCGCGTCGACGCCAACGTCTCCTTGGTCCCCGAGAGCGAGGTCGCCGCCGACGGGACGATCAGCGACGACGCCCTCGCCGACGTGAACCGCGCCGAGGTGAAGAACATCTCCAGTCACAAGGGCGCAGAGCAGGCGCTCGCGTACGAGGTCACCCGGCAGGAGAACGTCCTCCGGCGCGGCCGCGAGATCGAACAGGAGACGCGCCACTGGGACGAGGCGCGCGGCGTCACCGTCTCCATGCGCTCGAAGGAGGCCGAGAAGGATTACCGGTACTTCCGGGAGGCCGACCTCCCCGCGCTGGAGGTGTCGGACTGGAAATCGCAGATTCCGATCCCGGAGCTGCCCGACGCCCGCCGCGAGCGCTTCCGCGAGGAGTACGGGCTCGACCGCGAATCGGCCTCGAAGCTCACCTCGACGAAGGCGGTGGCCGACTTCTTCGAGGACGTGGCCGAGCAGTTCGACCCCGAACTCGCCGCGACGTGGGTCGCCGACAACCTCCTCGGCGAGCTCAACTACCGGGAGATGTCGATTACGGACGTGGAGGACCGCCTCGACGAGTTCAAACGCCTGATCGAGTTAGTCGCGGCCGACGAGCTCACGGTGAAAAACGCCGAGGAGATCGTCCTCCGTGAGATGCTCGACGCGGGCGAGGACCCCGAGACCGTCATCGAGCGCGAGGGGCTCGGCGTCGCCGACTCCGGCGAGGTCGCGGCCGCGGTCACGGCCGCCATCGACGACAACCCCGACGCCGTGAGCGACTACCACGACGGCGACGAGGGCGCGATCAACTTCCTCGTCGGACAGGTGATGCAGGCGACGGGCGGGAGCGCCGACCCGGGCGAGGTGAACGGGCTGCTCCGCGAGGAGCTGGACGGGTAGGTCGTCGATGCATGTCACCGTCGAGGTCGTCGGCGAGGGGACGGCGGAGTACGACCTCCCCGACGACGCCACCTACGCCGACCTCATTCGCGAGGCCGGCTACCATCCTCAGGAGGCGTCGGCGCTGGTCGACGGCTCGCCGGTTCCTGGCGACCGCCTCGTCGACGCCGAATCGGTCCGGCTGCTCAGGCTTATCAAGGGCGGATCGACGGGCGGCGGCGCGTGAGCGGGGAGGGCGACCCGTCCGACTCGCCCGACTCGCCGGACAATATCGAAATCGGGACGGCCTCACCCGACGACCGCCTCGATATTCTCCGCGTGCTCGACGCCGCCATGCTGGAGACCGACGCCGAGACCGTCGACGCCGCGATCGACGCGGGCGACGCACTCGTCGCCCGGTTTAAAAGAACGGACGCGGTCGTCGGCGCGCTGGTCGCGACGCGGCCCGAGTCGGACCGAGTTCACGTCGACGCCGTGGCCGTCCGGCGGGCGCGTCGCGGCCGAGGGATCGGCTCCGCGCTCGTCGCCGAGACGGTGCGGCGCGCCGAGCGCGACGCCGAGAGTGCGGTCGTCACCGCCGAGTTCGATCCGGAACTGAAGGGATTTTACATCGATTTGGGGTTCGCCGTCGACAGCGAACGCGACGAAGTCGAGACGGGCCGTTTGCGCGGTCGCTGCCCGGCCGGCGGTGGCAGCGCCGACGCCGAGTGAACCGGCGAACGACGCCGATAAACGGCCGGACGATCTACGACGGGGCAATGAGTGGAAAGGACGAGTACTACAACAAGTCGAAACAGCAGGGGTACCGCGCCCGGTCGGCCTACAAGCTGAAACAGATCGACGAGGAGGCGAACCTGTTCGAGCGCGGCGACACCGTCGTCGACCTCGGCGCCGCCCCGGGCGGGTGGCTGCAGGTCGCCGCCGAGGAAGTCGGGGAGTCGGGAACCGTCGTCGGCGTCGACCTCCAGCGCATCGACGACCTTGAGGAGCATGACGTGGAGACCATCCGCGGCGACATGACCGAGGAGCGCACCCGCCACTACCTGCGCGAGGCGATCGGCGAGCGCGGCGCAGACGTGGTGATCTCGGACATGGCACCGAACATGACCGGCGAGTACGCCCTCGATCACGCTCGGTCGGTCCACCTCGCGCGGCAGGCGTTCGACGTGGCCGAGGAGCTACTCGCGCCCGGCGGCGACTTCGTCGTGAAGGTGTTCCAGGGCGAGGATCTGGACGCGTTCCGCGAGGATGTCCGCGAGGAGTTCGAGTACCTCCGGACCGTCTCGCCGCCCGCTTCGCGCGACTCCTCCTCGGAGGTGTACCTCGTCGCCAAGGGGCTGAACACCGCCCCCGTCGCGGCCGGCGACCGGATCGAGGTGACGATCGAGGAGCGCGGCGACGAGGGAGACGGAATCGCGTACGTCGAAGGCTACTCCATTTTCGTCTCCGACGCTGATATCGACGAGACGGTGACCGTCGAGGTCGTCGACGCCAAGCCGCGGTTCGGATTCGCGACGCGCGTGAACACGAGCGAAGCCGATCACGACGACGACAAGGAGGAGTAAAGAGCCGTGAGCGGCGACGGAATCCTCGGATCGCTGTCGGTGGTCGGGCTGCTCAGCCTCTGTTGTATCGGGCTCGGCGGAATCGCCGGCGGCGCCGCGGTCGCGGGCGGGGGCGCCTCGGCGACCACGCTGGCGACGGGAACGACGAGCCCTCGCGGCGCGCTCGTTTCCGGGGTGGTCACCGCCGTGACGGTGCTTGTCGTCGGAGTAGCGGTAAAGCGGCGGCTGCGTCGGAGCAGCGACGACGACTGCGACAGATAGCGACGCCGACGGCGACACCGGGGGCGGGACCGACGGCGACATCGACGGCGAGCGCTGAACACGGTCAGGCCGCATCGCCGCTCCGGACCCACTCCCGAAGCGTGAACCGGTCGTAGGCGGTTTCGGCGGCGACGGTCCACTCGTCCCGGTCCCACGCCGGGTAGAACGTGTCGCCGTCGTAGCTCCCCGTGACGTGGCTGAGCACCATCCGGTCAAGGTGGGGCTGGAACAGTTCGTAGATCGCGCCGCCGCCGAGGACGTAGACTGCGTCGTCACTGTCGGTGTCGTCGTCACTATCGTCGCCGTCGGCGACGATCTCTTCTGCGCGTTCGAGCGCCGAGTCGACGCCGTCGGCGACGACCGCGGTCGGGACGTCGACCGAGTCGACGCTCCGGCTCACGACGATCTGGCGGGAGCCGGGAAGGTCGTCGAGCATCGAGTCGAAGGTGCGGCGGCCGAGGATGACGGGTGAGCCCGCGACACGCTCGCGGTACTGCCGGACGTCGGCCTCGATGTGGGGCCACGGCACCTCACCGTCCCTGCCGATCGCTCGGTTCTCCGCGAGCGCCGCGACGCTGACGAGTTGCACGGGCGTCGTACGAGCGCGGGCGACAAAAAGCGGTCGGGCGGAGAGGCGGAGAAAAAGCCGCGCTACTCGCCGAGTCCGAGGAGGTCGAACGGGTAGCCGTTGTCGTTGTCGTCGGCCTGCTCGTAGACGACGCGCGCGGCCGCCACGTCCTGGATCGCGAGTCCGGTGGAGTCGAAGACGGTGACGCCGTCGACGCCGGCGTCCTCGTCGGTCCCGGTGGCTCCCGCGCGGCCCGGACGGTTGCCGACGACGATCTCACCGATCTCGCCGTAGATGTCGTCGTCGGTCAGGACCCCCGCGGCGTAGGGGACGTTGATCTCGCCGGAGTGGGTACACTGCTCGTGATCGTCGATGACGACGGTCGCGTCCAGCAGGAGGTCGTCCGCCAGTTCGTGTTTGCCCTCGGCGTCCGCGCCCATCGCGTTGACGTGGGTGTGGTCGCCCACGTCGTCGGGACCGACGATCGGGTCCTCGACGGGAGTCACCGTCGAGAGCACGTCGCAGTGACCGGCCTCCGAGATAGAGCCCGCCCGCACGTCGAACCGGTCGTCGAAGGCGTCGATGAAGTCGGCGACGCGCTCCTCGTCGAGGTCGCTCACGACGACCTCCTCGATGTCGCGCACCGCGGCGATCGCCTCCAGTTGGGTGTACGACTGAACGCCGGCGCCGACGATCCCGAGCGAGGTCGCGTCCGGGACTGCCAACTCGTCGGTGGCGACCGCGGCCGCCGCGCCGGTGCGTTTCATCGTGAGCGTTGTCCCGTCGAGGATCGCCAGCGGGAACGCCGTCTCGGGGTCGGAGTAGATCATCGTCCCCATCACGGTCGGCAGGTCGTGGTCGGCGGGGTTGTCGGTGTGGACGTTCACCCACTTGATCCCGGCGGCGTCCCAGCCGGCATCCTCGGCGGTGTCCTCCGTACGCACGTCGAGGTAGGCGGGCATCGAGCGGAAGTCGCCGTTGTACTCGGGCAGGTCGATGTACGACTTCGCCGGCATTTTGGCGTCGCCGCGCTCGTAGGCTGTGAACGCGCCTCGGACCGCATCGATGACGCGGTCCATGCGAGCGTTCTCGTCGACGTCGTCAGCATTCAAAAGCAGCGTCTGCATACCGCAATCTTTGCCAGAGGGGTACTTCAAGCCTGTTGGATCGGCGGCGGCCCGCGAGCCCCGAGCCGAATCAGACCATGTCGCCGCGCACCGACGCGCCCTCCTGCTCGGCCCGCTGTCGCTTGAGAGTCTCGGCGGCCTCGCGGGCCACGTCGTCGTCTGCGCCGAGCATGCCGAGCGCGGCGGACAGCGTCGGCATCGCGAGCGAGGCCTCGCGGAGTCGGTCGAACGCCTCCTCGTCGCGGGTGCCGTCGACCCACAGACAGACGCCGCACGGGTCGAGCACCTCCTCGTAGGCGTCGCGGGCGAGCGCTCCCTTCAACCGCTGGCGCACGTTGTCCTCGAAGCTCGCGTTACACACTTCGAGGTGGATCGGCTCGCTGTCGTCGACCAGCTCGGCCGCGAGACATTTCTCGGGGGCGGCGTACCCGTTGTCGCTCACGCGCACGCGGTCCGGGTGCGCCTCGGCCCACTCGGCGCGGACGGAGGTCCCGACGCCTTTGACGCCGTACTCGGTCGCGAAGTCGGCGGCCGCCTCGCTATCGCCGCCCATGATCACGTCCTTGGTGAGGTACACGTCGAGCCGCTCGACCGGGTCGAGCCCGAGCGCGACATCGCCGAAGGCCCACACCTCACGGACGGGGACCGGCATCGGCTCGCGTTCGACGCGGTCGACGAGGGTCTCCAGCCGGTCGACGGCCTGCTCGCGGTCCATTACGAGCCCGTAGGCGTGTCGCGGGCAAACCGGTTTCGTTCGGTGGTGGTCGAGGTTTCAGATCTCGTCGATCCTCGCGGCGACCGACTCCCAGTGGCTCCCCTTCCAGAACCAACGCCCGCAGTCGCGACAGCGCCACGCGGGGCGGGGGTCGTTGGTGTCGGTTTCGGATTCGGCCGCCGGCGGTATCCCCACGTCGTCGGGCACGTACTCGGGGCGGTCGTCGGGGTCAGCGCTGTCCGAGACCGACACCCGCTCGACTCGCCCGTTACAGGCGCCACAGCGCGTCGGCTCGTCGGCGAGCGCGACGCGGTAGCCCGCGGCGGCGACCTCGCGAAGCTGGTCGAGCACGTCGCGCTCGGTGAGGAGGACCGCGTCCTCGACCCGGGCGGCGAGCTCGCGATCGCAGGTGATCAGGGTCCGGTCCTCGGCCGCGGCCAGCGCCAGAACCCGGTCGTCCGCCTCGACCCCGCGGTCGAGCGCGTAGGCGGCGTCGTAGCCGCACATTCGGAGGTAGGTCGCGAGCGTTCCGCACATCGCGTCGAGGAGGACGCGAGGGGGCTCGCCGTCACCGGAGGCCGCGCGGTCGTCGGTTGCGCGGTCGTCGGTCGGCATCAGTCGTCGAGGAACGCCCGGATCTCCTCGGACGAGCGCGCGTTGAGCACGTCCGCCGTCTCGGCCCACCCGCGCCGGGCGGTGTGGACTCCGTACCGAGCGTTGTCGAGCTCGCGGGGGGCGTGCGCGTCGGTGTTGACGGCGATCGTCGCGCCCGCATCGATCGCGGCCCGTACGGTGTCGCCGTCGGCGTCGAGCCGGGCCGGGTTCGCGTTCACCTCGATCGCGGTCCCAGCGGTCGCGGCCGCCTCGACCACGGCCTCGATGTCGGGCGCGATCCCGGGACGGCTGTTGATGATCCGGCCGGTCGGGTGACCGAGGATGTCGACGTGCGGGTGTTCGACCGCCTGGATCAGCCGCTCCGTGGCGGCGTCGGGGTCCTGTCCCAGCGCGGAGTGCGGCGACGCGACGACCAGATCGAGGTCGGCGAGCGTGTCGTCGTCGGTGGTGATCGCCCCTTCGGCGTCGATGTTGGCCTCGATCCCGTGGAACACCTCGATGTCGGCGTCGGCAGGCCCGCCGGTTCCGCCCTCACCGGCCGTGACCGCGCCGTCGACCGCATCGATCGCGTCGGCGACGGCCTCCGCCTGCTCCGCGATCTCGGCCTCGTCAAGCCCGGTGTTACCGAAGACTCCCGGTCCGGCGGCGTGGTCGGTGACCGCGTGCACGTCGTATCCGCGCTCCGTGGCCGCCTCGATCATCTCCGCGATCGTGAAGCCGCCGTCCGACCAGTCGGTGTGGGTGTGGAGGTCGCCGCGCAGGTCTTTAGTCTCGACGAGATCCGGGAGATCCCTCGCCGCGGCCGCCTCGACCTCGCCGTTGTCCTCCCGGAGTTCGGGCGGCACGGGGTCCATGTCGAGCGCCTCGTAGACGCCGTCCTCGGTCGCGCCTGCCACGCGCTCGCCGACCCGCTGGCCCGCGTCGGGGTCGTCGACGCCAGAGATGTCGAACAGGCCGTACTCGTTGAGCTTCAGGTCGCGGTCGATCGCGCGGTTGCGCACCGCGACGTTGTGGGCGCGCGAGCCGGTGAAGTACTGGAGCGCGGCGCCGAACTCCTCGCTGTCGACGATTCGGAGGTCGACCCGGGTGCCGCTCGCACGGACGCTCGCCTTCCCAGTGCCGGCCTCGATCGTCGCGTCGGCCTCGGGCCACTCGGTGAACGCCTCGACGATCGGCTCGCGCGCGTCGCTGGCGACGAGCAGGTCGATGTCGCCGATGGTGTCTTTCCAGCGTCGGATCGAGCCGCAGACCTCGGCCGACGCGACCGCGTCGAGGTTGTCGAGGTACGACAGCGCAGCGTCCGCGACCGGGCGGGCGTCGCCGAGGCGGGTGCGCTTCCGGGACTCGCGCGCGAACGGAATGTTGTCGAGGATGTTCTGTTCGGTTGTCGCGCCGAAGCCGGAGACCTCCCGGATTTTCTCCGCTTCCGCCGCCGCCTCCAGCTCGTCGAGGGTGGTGATCCCGAGCGCCTCGTAGAGGCTGCCGACCGTCTTCGGGCCGACGCCCTCGACCGCGGTCAGCGCCCCGATGTCGGCGGGCAGCTCCGAGCGGAGCGCCTCCAGCTCCTCGATCGATCCGGTCTCGAAGTACTCGACGATCTTCGACGCGATGGCGTCGCCGACGCGGTCGATCTCGGCGACCGCGTCCTCGCCCTCCCCCGCGAGGTTCTCGATCGGCGCGGCGTGTTCGCGAACGTTCTCCGCGGCGCGGCGGTAGGCGGTCGGCTTGTACTCGACGCCCGTCGCTTCGAGCAGGTCGGCGAACTCCTCGAGGAGGGCGGCGACCTCGTCGTTACGGCTCATTGGGTGACGGTTCGGTCGGCCGGTACTAATAAGTGAGAGCGATTGACGGGATCGGTGATCGAGGCAAGGTGGTTGGACGTTTATAAGCATTCGACGGCGGAGCGACGGAGAGCGCCTCGCCGCCTGCCCCTTTGAGTCCAACCCGACCGCCCCGCAACCGCGCCTCAGGCCTCCCCAGCCTCGTCGGGCGGCGTCCGCTTCGCTCTGGCCGCCCGACTGCCTCGCACGCACCCCTCGCGGCCGCCCTTGGCGGCCGCTCGGAGGCGCGCGCCCACTGCATATCCATTTATAAATGGACGTGGCAGCCACCCGATCCCGATGCGATCGATGGACAAGGTACTTGTTTGACCTCACAGATATCTCACACATGTCTTCCCCGCTCGCCGCCCTCTCCGGACTCGTCAGCGGCCTCCTCGATCGCTCGCGCGACCGCTTCAGTCGACTCAGACCGGGCGGTCAGGCGCTCACGCTCGGAATCGTCGTCCTCGTCACCCTCGCGACGACCTTCGGCATCGTCGCGCTCGGAGCCGCCTTCGACGCGACGATCGACCGCGAGGTGACGGTCGACAACTCCGACCGCCCGCCGGAATCGACCTGCGAGACGTTCGGCGAGGACGACGATTCCGTCTTCGCCGAGCAGTGCGACCGACCCGATCGGATCGACGTGGACGTCGGCGAGGAACTGCAGAGCGCGGCGGGCGACTACGTCGGCTACGCGCTGATCGGCGTGCCGATCTGGTGGGCGATCTTCGCGCTCGCGCTCCACGGCGGGGCGCGCCTCGCGGGCGGCGCGGGCTCTGTCGGTGATTCCTTTACGATCGCGGCGTGGGCGCTCGCCGCGGAGCTGGTCCGGCTGGCCGTCGGGCTCGCCGCGATCTGGTACGCGCTCGCGACGGCGGCGGTCGAGGGAACCACGATCGAGGCGATCGCGACCGAGATCGTCGCGGCGATATCGGCCATGCAGGGACCGCTTCTGGCCGCCTCTGCGGTCGTGATCGCGGTCCAGTGGGTCGTGGTCGTCGGCGGGCTGGAGGCCTATCACGATCTCGATCGGGGGGTCGCCGGCGCGGTCGCGGGCGTCCTCGCGGCCCTCGGGCTCCTGCTAGCAGCGCTGTGAGGGGCGTCCCCGAATTCGAGAGTTTTTAACCCGGTCGGGGTCCCTCTCCCGACATGATCCTGTCGGACGCGGACATTCTCGACCGCCTCGCGGAGGGGGACCTCGTCGTCGAGCCCCTCGACGACGTCGACCAGCAGGTCCAGCCCGCGAGCGTCGATCTGCGGCTCGGCGAGCGCTTCCTGGAGTTCCAGCGCACGAACATCCCCTGTATCCACCCGACCGAGGCCGACGAGGTCGGCGACTACGTCACGGAGACGCACGTCCCCGAGGGCGAGGAGTTCATCCTCCACCCGGGCGATTTCGTGCTCGGGACCACCACGGAGCGCGTCGAGATCCCGCCGGACCTGCTCGCGACCGTGCAGGGCCGGTCGTCGCTCGGGCGACTCGCGATCGTCATCCACGCCACCGCGGGGATCGTCGATCCCGGGTACAAGGGACAGATCACGCTCGAACTGTCGAACCTCGGCACCGCGCCCGTCGCGCTCACGCCCGGGATGCGCGTCTCGCAGCTCATCTTCACGGAGCTCAAATCGCCCGCAAACCGCCCGTACGGCGTCGAACGCGGCTCGAAGTATCAGGACCAGGACGGCCCACAGGCCTCCCGGATCGGCTCCGATCCGGAGTTTAACAGCGACGAGGACCAGACGACGGAGCACGAGCCGTGAGGTTCATCGAGGAGGTCGTCGTCGACGAGTTCCTCCCGACGGTGCGCTCGATGCTGGCGGAGGACCTCCGCGAGCGCGGCTTCACCCAGCACGAGGTCGCCGACGCGCTCGGCATCTCGCAGTCCGCGGTCTCGAAGTATGCCCACGGCGACGTGGCCCGCCACGACCGGATCGTCGCCGACGATCGCGTGCGCGAACTCGTCGAGCGCGTGGGCGAGGGGCTCGCGACGGGGGAGATGACTCCGGTCGCGGCGCTCGTCGAGATCGAGGTGCTGATCCGCCAGTTAGAGGAGGGCGACCTCCTCGCGGATCTGCACGAGGAGGCGATGCCCGCGCTCGCCGACGCCGGCGTGGAGTTCGCCGTCCACAACCCGGACAGCGGGCTCCGCGAGCGCGAGCGCGTCCTCTCCTCGGTCCGGCGCGGGCTCCGCACCCTGACGAACGCCTCCGGCTTCGCCGGGCTCATCCCGAACGTCGGCGCCAACGTCGCCGAGTGTCTCGACGACGCGCGGACGGTCGACGACGTGGCGGCCGTCCCCGGACGCCTCGTCGACGTGAAGGGACAGGCGATGGTTCCGAGCGAGCCCGAGTTCGGCGTGAGCGAGCACGTCGCGACGGTCCTGCTCGCCGCGCGTGAGGCGGGAGCGACCGCCCGCGGCGCGGTGAACGTCCGGTACGCCCCCGAGACCGTGGGAGCGCTCGTGGAGTCGCATCCGACGGTGGAGTTCGACCCCGAGCGGCCGACCCGGGAGGCGGTCGTCGATGCGGTCGCCGACGCGGAGCGCTCGGGCGGCGACAGCGCCGACAGCGACACCCTCGTCCTCTACCAAACGGGCGCGGTCGGCGTCGAGCCGATCGTTTACGTGCTCGCGCCGACCGCGGCAGACGCGGCCCGGATCGTCCGCGGGCTGGTCTGAGCGCGGCCCCCGACGGCCCCGAACCAGCGGGCTTTAGGCCCGTATCCACGACACTTCGATACACACCACATGAGCCACGACGACTTCCCCACCGACGACCCGGCGGTGGTGACCTGTGGACTGCCGTACGCCAACGGCGACCTCCACATCGGCCACCTCCGAACCTACGTCGGCGGCGACGTGTACCGGCGCGCGCTCGAACGACTCGGTCAGGAGACCGCGTTCGTCTCCGGCTCGGATATGCACGGGACCCCCGTCGCAGTCAACGCCGAGCAGGAAGGGGTCTCCCCCGAGCAGTTCGCGCTCGACTGGCACGAGCAGTACGCCGCGACGTTCCCGAAGTTCAACGTCGAGTTCGACAACTACGGGCACACCCACGACGAGACGAACACGGAGGTGACCCAACAGCTCGTCCGCGACCTCGACGAGGGCGGTCATCTCTACGAGAAGGAGATCATGGTCGCGTACGACCCCGTCGACGACCAGTTCCTCCCGGACCGGTACGTCGAGGGAACCTGCCCGTACTGCGGCGCGCACGCCCGCGGTGACGAGTGCGACGAGGGGTGCCAGCGCCACCTCGAACCCGGTGAGGTCGAGGACCCCGAGTCGACGATCACCGGTAACCCCGCCGAGTACCGCGAGCGTACACACAAGTTCTTCGAGGTCTCCGAGTTCTCCGAGTATCTCACAGGCTTCCTCGACCGGCTTGAGGGCACCTCGAACGCCCGGAACCAGCCCCGCGAGTGGATCGAGCAGGGGCTCCAGGACTGGTGTATCACCCGAGATATGGACTGGGGGATCGACTACCCCGGCGAGAATCCGCAGGACCTCGTGTTATACGTCTGGGTCGACGCCCCGATCGAGTACATCTCGTCGACGAAGCAGTACTCAGAGCGCGTCGGCGCCGACGCTTTCGACTGGGAGACCGCGTGGAAGGAGGGTGCGAGCGACGCGCACCCCGAGGGCGGCGAGATCGTCCACGTGATCGGTCGCGACATCATTCAACACCACACGATCTTCTGGCCCGCGATGTTGGAGGCGACGGACCACACCGAGCCGCGAGCCGTGATGGCGTCCGGCTTCGTCACCCTCGGCGGGAAGGGGTTCTCCACGAGCCGCGACCGCGCGGTCTGGGCCGACGAGTACCTCGACGAGGGGTTCCACCCGGACCCGCTGCGCTACTACCTCGCGACCAACGGCGGGTTCCAGCAGGACGTTGACTTCTCGTGGGAGAAGTTCCGCGACCGCGTCAACACCGAACTGGTGGGGACCGTCGGCAACTTCCTCTACCGCTCCCTCCTCTTCGCCCACCGCAACTACGACGACGCGCCCATCGCGGACGCGACGAGCGACGAGGTCGACGAGCGCATCGAGGAGGCGGTCGCCGACTTCGAGGCCGCCGTCAACGACTACTCCGTGCGCGCGGTCGGCGACGCCGTCACCGACCTCGCGCGATACGGCAACGAGTACATCCAGCGCAGCGAGCCGTGGAAGCTCGTCGACGACGAGCCCGAGGAGGCCGCGCAGGTCATCCACGACTGCGTCGCGATCGCGAAGGCGATCGCGGTCCTGTTCGAGCCCATCGCTCCCGAGAAGACCGAGCGGCTCTGGGACCAGCTCGGCGAGGACGGCTCGGTCCACGAGGTCACCGTCGAGGCGGTCCGCGAGGGCCCCGCCGGCGACCTCGCGGAGCCGACGGAGCTGTTCGAGCAGATCGAGGACGAGCGGGTCGAGGCGCTGAACGAGAAGTTGGAAGCGCGCGTCGCCGAGGCGGAGGATGGCGACGACGAGAGCGACGAGGCGGACGACGACAGCGAGAGCAGCGACGACGGCGAGAGCGACGATACCGACGACACTGACGATACTGACACCACTGACGACATGACCGACATCGAACCTCTCAGCGACGACCGCATCAGCTTCGACGACTTCCAGGAACTGGACATCCGGATCGGCCGGATCGAAGAGGCCGAGGGCATCGAGGGCGCCGACGATCTCCTGAAGCTCCGCGTCGACCTCGGTGCCGAGACCCGGACGATCGTCGCGGGCCTCAAACAGCTTCACGACGTGGACGACCTGCCCGGAACGAAGGTCGTCGTCCTCGCGAACATGGAGAAGGCGGAGCTGTTCGGCGTCGAGTCGAACGGGATGGTGCTCGCCGCCGGCGAGGAGGCCGACCTCCTCACCACCTACGAGGACGCCGGGCCGGGCACGAAGGTGAAGTGAGACGAAAGCGCGGGCGACAATTCTGCGCCGTTTAGGCGTCGAGCACTTCGATCAGGTTCCCTTCCGGATCCTTGACGAACAGGATCGTCGTCCCGCTTTCGGTCGTTCGCGGCGGGCTCAGCGTCTCCACGTCGTCAGCGAGGGCGGCGTAGAAGGACTCCACGTCGTCGACGGACAGTCCGAGGTGGGTCGCCCCGGGGCGGTTCAGTTCGGGGGTCTCGTTCGCGTCGCCGGCGGGGTCGTACGCGACGAGTTCGATGCGGGCGCCGTCGGCGTCGAGGTGCGCGAACTCGGCCGACGCCCCCTCGACGGCGACCGCCTCGGCGAAGGCGTCGCCGCCGACGGAGAACTCCGAGAGGAGGTCGAGATCGAACGTCTCGGTGTAGAAGTCGACGGCGCGGTCCAGATCGGAGACGGTGATTCCGACGTGGTGAGCGGTTGGATCGGACACGGTCCGTGGATCGGTGGTTGGCGAGAAAACGGTGTCGACCCTCTACGTGACGATCGATAGATGACGGTGAACCTGCGATATGAAAAGTACTTTTCACGAAGTGCGTGAAGTGCAGAATATGAATCTCTCCGAAACGTGGACCACCGGAACGGTCTCCACTGATGACGTCGACCTCCAGTACTACCGAACCGGAGACGGTCCACCGGTGCTGATGGCCCACGGAATGTACGACAGCGGTCGACGCTGGGTGCCACTGGGCTCGGATCTCGCCGCCGATTACGACGTGATCGCGTACGACGCCCGTGGTCACGGTCATTCAGATGCCCCGGAGACGGGGTACGACATCGAAACCAGAGTCGCAGACCTCGTCGCGGTCGTGAACGGACTGGACCTTACAGACCCGATTCTCATCGGGCACTCGATGGGCGCTGCGACGGCCGCGTGGGCGGCTGCCGACCATCCCGACCTCCCGCGGGGCCTGGTTCTCGAGGAGCCCTCCCGGTTCCGCGAGGCCCCGGAGATAAGTATGGAGAAGGCACAAGAAATAGCCCGTGAGCGGCTACGCGAGTCGAAGGCCCTCTCCATCGAGGAGCGAATGGAGAAGCACTACGATGACGGCGAACACGATCCCGAGCACGTCCGGCGGTTGGCCGCGTCGGTCGACGAGTGTAGCCCCCACATCGCGATGCTGGCTCAGAAACACCCACCGGTGAAACAGGCTTTCGACGAGATCACGTGCCCCGCATTGGTGTTGCGACGCGACGTCGACGTGATGGACCGGGTGAAGGACCTGAACGCGGCCGCCCGATTGGCGGACGGTCGACTCGTTCATATTCCCAACGCCGGACACTACGTGTTCCGCGACGAGTACGACGCGGCGTACGCCGAACTCCGTGCGTTTCTCCAGCGAGTGTAAGCAGGCAAAAACGTCGACTCACGAGTGAAGCCGATCTCGTGTTAGATCCAGCCTCGTTGGTGATTCCGCGGTGAACACCGCCAAAGCCCCAGCCGTCGAGGACGAAGGCGGCCGCAGTAAGCACCACAGCGAGTGAGCAACGCGAACGAGCGAGGAGCGCAGCAAGGCCTCCGAGTCGTCGACGGCTGCCCCTTTGAGTCCCGCCCCGCACAGCACCGCAACCGCACCTCATTCCTCCCCAGCCTCGCCGCTCGCTCGGGGCTCCCTTCGGTCGCCCACATCGCTCGCGGCGTCCCTCGCGCGTGCACCTCGCGCCCGAAGGGCGCTCGGCGGCACGCGCCACCGCGTTCATTTATAAATCGTCCATGCCGCCGAAAACTCGCCGATCGACGACCGGAAGCGACCGAGCGGTCCCCGTCGTTTATAAGCCTCACCGAGGTATCCACGGGCGATGAACCTCGGCCGGATCAGGGAGTACGACGTGCTCGTACTCACCTCCCTGATCTGGTTTCTCGGGAAGTTCGTGCGGTACGCGTTCCCGCCGCTGTTCGAGCCCCTGCAGGCGGGCTACGGCGTGAGCAACGCCGCCGTCGGCGCGGCCTTTTCGGGATTTATGGCCGTCTACGCCCTCCTACAGTTTCCGAGCGGAGCGATCGCCGACCGCGTCGGTGCGGTCCGGGTGATCGCGGCGGGCGCGATTGTGGCCGGCGTCGGGTCTCTCTCGCTCATCTTCGACACCCCCTTCGCGGTGCTGGCGGGGGCGATGCTCGTGATCGGCGCGGGGACGGGCGCCCACAAGACGGTCGCGATACGGCTGCTCTCGCGGGTGTACCCGGTTCGGACCGGGCGAGCGCTCGGTGCCCACGACACCGTCGGCGCGCTCGGCGGGGTGGCCGCGCCCGCGGCGGTCACCCTCTTCGTTGCCGCGCCGCCCGCGCTCGCCGCGCTCCTCACGCGGCTGCCGGGCGCGGACTGGCGCGGCCTGTTCGTCGTGACGGGCGTCGTGGCGCTCGCGCTGGCAGTGATCTTCTCCCTCCGCGTTCCGGGTCGGCTCCCTGCCGACGCCGACCGCGGTCCGGAACGAGAAGGGCCGGAACCGAGCGCACGCGACTACCTCGCGCTGTTCGAGGACCGCCGGCTCGCGGCGTTCGTGCTCGTGACAATCGCCTTCTCGTTCGCGTACAACGGGGCGGTCGCCTTCCTCCCGCTGTACCTCTCGCAGGCGGCCGGGCTGTCGACCGCGACCGCGAACCTGCTGTACTCCGCGCTGTTCGCGGTCACCTTCGTCCAGCTCGTCTCCGGTGACCTCTCCGACCGACTCGGCCGCTTCCCGGTGATGGTCGCGACGCTCGCGCTCGCGGCGGCGGCCCTCGTCGGCGTCGTCGCCCTCGCGAGAGGGGAAACAGGGGCGGGGGCAGGACCGATCGTTCTCGGCGCTCTCGTCGTCGCGTTCGGGCTCGGTTCCCACGGGTTCCGCCCGGTCCGCGGCGTGTACCTGATCGAGGCGCTCCCCGAGCGACTCGCTGGTGGCGGACTCGGCGTCGTCCGCACTCTGCTGATGGGTGCCGGCGCGCTCGCTCCCGCCACGGTGGGGGCGATCGCCGACGCGTCCGGGTTCCGGTCCGCGTTCGGGCTGCTCGCCGGGGCCCTTGCGCTGGCAGCGGTCGTGGCGGCGGGACTGTGGGCGACAGAGTGAGGAGAAGGTCCGTCGGCGACCGAAACGACCATTCCCCGCCCGTGCGACCCTCGCGTATGCACGTCGTCGTCAACGCGGCCCAGAGCGTCGACGGGAAGCTCGCAACGCGGCGTCGGGAGCAGCTCCGGATCTCGGGACCGGAGGATTTTGACCGAGTCGACCGCGTGAGGGCGGCCGCGGATGCGGTGTTGGTCGGGGTCGGGACCGTCCTCGCGGACGACCCGCACCTCACGCTCGACGTGGAAGACCGACGCGTCGAACGCCTCCGGAACGGGCGCCCCGGCAACCCCGCCCGCGTCGTCGTCGACTCGACCGGACGGACGCCGACCGACGCCCGGATCCTCGACGACGCGGCGACGACCTACCTGCTCGTCTCCGCGTCGACGCCGCCGGATCGCCGCGAGGCCCTTGAGGCCGCCGGTGCCGAGGTCGTCGTGGTCGAGGGCGGAAGAGGAGGCGAGAGCGAGGGCGGAAGCGAGAGCGAGGGCGGAAGAGGAGGCGAGAGCGATGAAGACCACGTCGACCTCGCGGCGGGAATCCACGCGCTGGCAGAGCGGGGCGTCGACCGTCTGATGGTCGAGGGCGGCGGTGAAGTCATCTACTCGTGTTTCGCGGCAGGGCTGGTCGACGAGCTTCACGTGTACGTGGGGTCGTTGGTGATCGGCGGCCGCGACGCGCCGACGCTCGCCGACGGTGAGGGATTCACCGAAGCGTTCCCGCGGCTCGATCTGGTCGATACTGAGCGACTCGACGACGGGATCGTGCTCTCGTACGATGTCGGGGACGGCACGTCGTAGGCACGTCGGAGGCACGTCGGAGGCGGCAGGACGCAGGCGGCGAGCGCGGGGAACGACTGATACGTATCGATGGGTGTGTGATCACTCATCACGGATCGGCGGGTATGCGGTCCGTGCTACCGGATTACACCCGAATCACCGAAGTATTTATATGTCGGCCTGTGGTAGGATCTGGTACCAGAACGCCTCCGGCGCTGGTGGGATCGCACGCTGAAATGAACGGGAGCTCTTATATACGGCTCGACGCACGCCAGCGAGCACTTGCCATCCCCGGAGCGGTGATGGAGAGATAAAAAATGGTAACGAAAGAAGAAGTCATCGAACAGTACGATATCGAGGCGATGGACGAGGCGGACAACGTGGACCTTTCTGAGGACGATCTTGAGAACGGATCGAA
>Ga0208283_10174_pt1 | contig 27553 bp, 29 predicted proteins | sample AntRauMetaRauer1_FD_184785 | JGI IMG/M metagenome (GOLD analysis project Ga0208283, IMG submission 184785) | Saline lake microbial communities from Rauer Lake, Antarctica, in enrichment culture - Antartic Rauer Lake 1 Metagenome Rauer1 (SPAdes)... ...
CGCACCCGATCGCCTCGCCCGCTGAGACGTAGCGATCAGTCGTTTTCGAGGTCTTCCGCTCGAGTAATCCGCTCTACCGAGATGGTAACCCGATGCTACCCCCGTCGATCGCGTCGCTCGACTGGGGCGCGATCCGCCCTCGTGTGAGGTCTCGTGGGAAGAACCATGTTTGTCAGGACTGCGGAACACAAGTGGCGATCACGACCGGGGCATCGGAGACCCTGCCAGTATCACAGGAAAACTAGGAATTATAGTCCGGACCGTCCTTCGGCTACCCATGCACCGCGAATTCATCGAGTTGCTCGAGGCAAACGCCGACCACGCCGAAACGCACAAATCGCAGTTCGACGACGTTCAGGAGTCTCAAGAACCGGGCGTCGTCACCGTCTGCTGTTCCGATTCGAGGGTCCTCCAGGATCACATGTGGGGCAACGACGAACCGGGCCGGATCTTCACGTGCGGCAACATCGGCAATCGCGTCGTCCAGCGCACGGACGCGGGCGACGTCGTCTCCGGCGACGTCCTCTATCCGGTTGCACACACCGGCACGGAGACCATCGTCGTCGTGGGTCACACGGGCTGCGGTGCTGTGACAGCGACCTACGACGATCTGACCGACGGCCTGTCCGAACCCGACGGGATCAGTCACTGCCTCGAGCTCCTGAAGCCCCACCTCGAGCCGGGCGTCGAACTCCTCCCCGATGACGTCGACCGAACGGCGGCCATCAATCGGCTCGTCGAGTACAACGTCGATCGACAGGTCGAGTTCCTCGCTGAAAGCGACGATATCCCGGCGACCGTCGACATTATCGGTGTCGTCTACGACTTTCAGGACGTGTACTCGGGCAATCGCGGCGAGGTCCACGTCATCAACGTCGACGGCGAAACCGACGTCGACGCGATCCGGGAGGAGTATCCGGACCTCGAGTCGCGGATCGAACGCCGCTGGGAGTACTGAGACGGACTCCTGTCAGTACGGTCGCTGGCTGAGTCGAACTCGCCGAAAACGGATTGCTGTAACGGGACTCCCGCTGCTCACCGTTATTCAAATGGATGAAATACACCATACATACCATTGAAACGTTTTGATGAGTACCATCAGCCATACGCTAGTGGTAAGATCCTTTTGTCCATGGTAACCTAGTCGCAGCTATGTCAGCAGAGACGGATGGACAGGGACGGCTATATATCCCAAAAGAGGTGCGCGAGAAGTACGGCCAGAAGTATCACATCGTCATGTACGAGGACAGAATCGAGTTGATTCCGGTCGCGGATGACCCACTTGCCGCTATCCGCGAGGCGGCAGGCGAGCTTCACGATGCATCAGTCGAGGACATTCGAGAGGACATCGAGGCGGAGGCGAAAGACGAGGCTGAGGAAGCCGGCGGCGACAGATGACGGTGTACGTCGAAACGGATTTCCTGCTCGCACTCGCCAAAGACACGGATTGGTTACAGGGCTCCGCTGAGAATGCACTCGGCGAGTACGACGTCGAAACGTCACCGTTCTCGTATCTCGAACTCCTCCTCGCCCGAGAACGCTACGAGTTCGACTACGTTCCGCTGGTGGCGAACCTGCTCGAACTCGTACCTGTGCGGAACGAGGAGGAGAAACAAGTAGTTCTGAAAGCTGTCAACTACTACGATGAGGGAATGACGCCGTTCGACGCCTTCCACGCGGCGACTGCAGAAACGCGAGGGATGGACGTACTCTCCTCTGAGAAGGACTACGAAGATATCGAGGTAGAACAAGTCCCACTCGAACCGACCGACGAGGAATAACTCCAGACGGAGGATATAGTCACAGCTGAACGAAGCGTGGTACTCGTAGTGGTTGTCGTGGCCACGTGTGCAACAGACCTGCGTCGAATCTTCCAGTTGCTCATCAAGTCTGAATTTCGTATGGTGGCGTCGAGAATCGACCGACCTCACTAATACGTAGCTATAGTAGCCACTGCAAGTCATTGCATGCCTGATCAAATGACAGCTATACGACCAGTGTGTGAATCGTTTCAGTGGCTACTATAGCATGTGGGCAGAGGCGATCACGATGCGTCTCTACCAGGCCGTGAGAGAAGTGGCCACAGTAGACGCTAATTCCCGTGTATAAGTCGGTATAGGCCGTCTAGAGTTATTCGGCGACTGTATCGAGAAGCAGTCTCCTGATCCGCGTCGTACTTGCTGAGTTCCTCTGTTGAGTTCTGATTCCCTCTGAGTCATAAAGCGGTTGCTGCGGTTACTGAAAAAGTAGATCACTAACTGTAGTCCAAGACTACTGTTCCGAACAACGGAACGAGAGTGACTAACTAAGTGGAGAACCGACGAGCCCAAAATTATGAGCGCCCTGAGTACCCGTCGTGTAGATGGAGAAGTACTTGGAAAAGCAACGGGTTCGCTCTGGGCCGAGGCCGTTGTTATGCTCGGGTTGACTGCACGTCAAGGATGGGGTGAGTGGCACGATCTCCTCTCCGATGTGTATCTGGGCTATGACTCGAGCAATCAGGGGTTGGTAGTCGGTGCTGTCTGGGCGTTCGCAGATGGGGTTTGTCGGCGCGTATCTTCTCGCCTGATTATATAATCTGTTCAGCCAATCCGAAGACTAGACCAAACTACTGACCACGATATCGTATGACGTCGCTTCGCTCCCTACTGCGGCGAAACCGTTCAGAAAAACTTGGTCTCGTAGAGGTCGTTGCGATGGGGGTCGGAGGCATGGTCTCGGGTGGAATCTACGCCGTGCTCGGCATCGCGATGAGACAAGCGGGCAATGCTGTTCCGCTCTCGTATCTCATTGCGGGCGTCATCACGCTCCTCACTGCGTACTCGTATCTCAAACTCACGTTGCACTACGAGGAACACGGTGGAGCGTTCACGTTCGTCGAACACGCAACGGACAACGTGCATATCGCAGGCTTCGTTGGCTGGGTTCTCGTCGTCGGGTACGTCGGTGTGATGGCGATGTACGCGTTCGCCTTCGGTGCGTACACGCTCACTGCTGCACAGGCTATCGTCGGAATCGAACTGCCACAGTTCCTTCGTCCAATCATATCGGTTCTCGTGGTCGGGGCCTTCGTCGGGTTGAATCTCTCCGGCGTTCACGAGACCGGCCTGTTCGAGGACATCGCCGTCTACATTAAAATCATCATCCTGCTCTCGCTTGCCACGCTCGGAATCGCCTTCTACGGGGGTGATCCCATCTCGATTGACTTTTTCAATAAAGGACATCTTAGTCCCATCACAGGCTTTGCGATTATCTTTGTCTCGTACGAAGGCTTTCAGCTGCTGGTCTACGACTATGACGACATCGAAAACGTCGAGCAGACGCTTCCAATCGGGATGTACGTTTCAATCGCAATTGCCATCCTGATTTACGTCTCGGTGTCGTTCATGGCCACGCTCCAGCTATCCCCCGAGCAGCTCATCGCCCACGAGGAGACGGCACTCGCGGCTGCTGTTTCGAACATTCCACTCCTGGGCGCTGTCGGATTCGTGCTCGTGATCCTGTCGGCGATGAAGAGCACATCTTCAGGGATCAACGCGACGCTCTTTGGCACCTCTCGGCTCGTCCACGAGATCGCAACCGAAGGTGCCATTCCCCGGTTGTTCTCCTTCCGCAACCGCGAGGGAATCCCCGTCTACGCGCTGCTGCTGATGGGTGGGCTGACTGCGGCTTTCGCCGCACTGGGGACACTCAAGCAGATCACCGAGTTCGGCTCAGTCGCCTTCCTGATCGCTGACGCCGTCGCGAACTTCGTCAACCTCCAACTCGCCGACGAGACGGGATCGAACCGTCTCTTTCCCGCACTCGGCCTAGTTGGTACGGTAACCGCGATTCCGATCGTCCTCTATCACCTCTATCGGACTGACACCGAATTACTGCTCTGGATCGTCGGTATTTTCGGCTCTCTCTTCCTGCTCGAGTTCTTCTACATAGAGCGCTATTCGTTCGACCCTGAGATCCATGGCGAACGGTGATCAATCTCAGATCAGCTCATCGAGGCTGAAGCGGAGGTCTCACCACGACATACCCTCTCTCCAGCACGACTATGTAACGAATTCTAGAATACGTCGCCACTATTAGAGCTCTGCTCTACCGAGTACGCGCTGCAGAACTCGTTTTTCATGTTCAGCACGCTACGCTCGACAGGGAACTGGACGGTACCAGTCCCAGAGCGACAGTACTCTCCAAGCAGGCGCTTGAAGACCTGCTGGAGAGTAAATGATAGTTCGAGGAGGGCAAGACGGTGAGTGCAGAAGAGGCCCGCAAACAGTTCGGCCCGGATGAGTGAGGAGTGGACGTGGGAGTTCTCGAACCGGGCGGCGGACGGACTCAGAGCACTCGACGACGTGGTTTCGGACGAGTTCCGCAACCCGCCCGACTTCGCCAAACCGTTGACCAGCGTGAAGCCGTGGCAGTCGTTACGGATCGGTGACTACCGGGCCATAGTTCGGTTCGACCGCGAAAACCAACGAATACAGGTAGGTATGGTCGGTCACAGGTCACCGATCTACGACGAATTTCCGTAAAGACGAGGCAGAGCGGCTCAGCGATAGAACTGTAACATCAGTCATCCACCGCGAATCCGGAGAACAGCTACTGGAAGGTATCGTAGCCACTGCAAGTCACTGCACACCTGATCGCATGACAGCTGTGCGATCAGTGTGTAAATAGTTGCAGTTGTAACTATAATTCCGGAACCGGACAGGCGATACACGGTCTAAAACAGCCGTTTTCAGCTACCGTTTCTCACGCTTATCTACTTTATTCAGGTAGCTTAAATATAATATTAATTTAAACTGGAATGTTTGCTAGTCACAAACACATACTGTCGGGTACAGAACATAGCGACCTTCACTAGACGATATATAAACAAACCCACCGTGGCGTACAATCGGGAAATGCCGGTTAGCTAGCGCGTGTCGAACGACCTAGTCACGTCGGTTGTCAAGTGGGTATCGACGACATCTTGCTCGTCAAAATCAGTGTCGTCGCTCCAGATGTCTGCATCACTGGCAAGAGCACAGGCGACGTACAGCACGTTGTCCGGATCAGTTTCACTGATCGCTGCTTCGGCCTTTTCGATGTGCGGATAGAACTCGTCGGCGGGGACGACCTCGATGTACTGAAAGAGAAGATCGACGAACTTAGCGACTCGCTCTGGACTCATGCCGGACTTCTTGACGATCAACTCCGTGTAGTTCTCGATCTCAGTGGACGAACTCGGGTGTCAAAAGGTCGGGTTCGAGCGTGACAATGAGTTCACGAGTTTTCGAGTCAACGATGAGCGCGGAGATGACGACGTTGGCATCGACGACCAGCTTCATTCGTCGAAACTACTCCGATTCCTCTTCGGCGCGCTCGCGTGCGCTCTCGTTGATTCTGTCGGCGATGTCGGCGACATCGCTCTCGGTGAGTTCACTTCCGGACGTGAGTTCGTCCATCACCTCGAGTGTCTCGACTTTTTCCTGGATGGCCTGTCGGGTGACCTCGCTCCAGTTGATCTCCGGGTGTCTCTCCATCCGGTCTTTGAGGTCGTCGTCGACATTGACGGTGATACTGGGCATACAAGAAGCTATGTATACACAGAATATTGTGTCATTGGGTCAAAATACAGCAACAAGAACTGACTGCCAGCTTCGCGGTGGTTCTCTCGCCAAGACTGGGCGGGAGACGTGAGCGGAGTTGGTAGAGTGTTCAATACGGACGGGTATCCGATCTTCCGGCTGCTCGTCGAGTCCAAGATTCGCAAGGTGGCGTCAAAAACCGACACGTAAATCCACTAATGCGCGGCTAGATATGCTCTAACAGCCGCTTTTCGACTACCGATTCTCACGCTGCTCTACTTTGTTCAGTTCGATCAACAGCCGGAAGATAGCCTTCACCAAATTCGCATCGACGTCGAACTGCTCGGCGTTGTCGCCGGCCCGCTCCATGACCTGTTGTTCCTGTTTCTCGTCGGTCGTCGGCAGCCCCTGTTCGTCCTTGACCGCAGCGATCGTGTCCGCGACGTAGGTTCGCTGAGCGATCAGTTCGACGATCTCCTGATCAATCGTCCGGATCTCCTCGCGAAGTTCGTCGAGGTCCATCTCTTCGGGCGTACGATCCTCCTCGTCGATTCCGCCATCCGTCACCGTCTCAGTGTGCTCTCGAGTCATGTCGTTCGTGTTCCGTCCGTTCGCGTTTGCAGTAGTCGTGTCGTTCCGTCGCGCTCGTCCCATCGCGGTTTCACTCTCTCGAGCGTCTCCCGATCGCCAACGGCGACGTAGCTCGGTCCGGTTCCGGAGAGCGAAACCCCGGTAACGTCGGGCAAGGCGTCGATCATCGGTCCCGTCGAGAACTCGAGTGCGCCACAGAAAGCGAAGCCGTTGACGGTCATGGCCTCGCCGTAGCGTCCCTCGAGCGCGAGTTCTTCGACGAGGTCGGCCATCGGAGCGACGCGCTCGCAGGCCGACACGTCGGCGTCCGCACTGTAGGACTGTTCGGGCGGCGTATAAACCAGTGCGTGCCAGTCGACTTCTTCGCGGGCAAGCAGCGCGTCGGCCGTATTGTCGGTCACCGTCACGCCGCCGAGCATGCTCGCGCTGGCGTCGTCGAACGCGCCCGTCGCCGTCACGCCGGCCTCGCGGGCCGCCTGAACGCCGAGTCGGCAGGCATCGATCCGTTCGACCGAATCCACGACCTCGAGGGCGTCGAGCGTCGCGAGCACCGTCGCGTTGGCCGCGGCGCTGGAACTCTTCAGTCCGGAGGCCATCGGGACCTCGCTCTCGGTATCGATGTGCGCACCCACGTCGGTCTCGTCCAGCCCGGCCCGCTCGGCGTACTCGACGATCGTCATCGCGGCACAGCGCTCGACGAGCGTCGTGTCAGCCTGGGGCTGGCCGGCGATCGTACCGACGATCTCGCCGTCGTTCGTGAGCTCGACGGATGCCGTCGTCTCGAGGTCGATCGCGAACGCCGATCCGGTTCCGGTCGCGAGTGCGTTAAGTACCGTCCCGGCTGCGGGGGCGACAGCGCGGCCATCCATACACGGACACTCTCAGCAGGCGTACTTACGGCTAACGATCCTCGAGACCGACCGATGGAGAAACCGCTCCTTTGCGAAGCAATGAGACCGGAGAACGCACCGTTTTTCCCCGATCCGACCGAAGCGGAGACCATGAGCGCACGGAACAACGTCGCCCCCAGTACGATCGGCGTCGATCTCGTCGACGGTGGCGTCGTCGTCGAGTACCACGACGGTCGAGAGGTGTTCTACCACGGTCCGCCGGAACCCGTCAACGGACCGCTGACGACGCCGCCGGGGAAGGAAGTCCACGTCCTCGTCACTGACCCCGACGGAGTCGAGGGCGTCATGACGTACGTCAACGATCGCAACACGCACGACGACATTCTCGAGACGACCGGCGTCGGCCGCGTGATGCTCGAGCGTGACGACGAGGAGGAACTGTTCCCGGGCGTCACCGTTGCGACGGAAGCCTACTCGGTCCGCGTCGAAGCCGACCTCTCGGTCGTCGACGGCCGCGTCTTCGTCTTCGCCGAGGACGAGATGAGCGAACACGCCTACGAACTCGTCGAGGCGACCGACTGATGCCGCTGCAGAAACCCTGGCGCGACCTCGAGCGGGAGACGATCGCCGCCGCGCCGGACCGGCCCGGCGTCTACGAACTCGGCGACGCCTCAGGAACGGTACTGGCGGTCGACCATGGCGTTCTTCGGGACGAACTCAAGAGCGTGCTGGCATACGGCGACGGCGACCGCGTCCGGTGGACCGAAGCTCACACGCTCGAGCAGGCCCGCGAACTCGCCGACGAGCACCGCGAGCGCCTCGAGTGAGGAGCTCCGGCTCCCGGCTGAGTCACTGGATGTAGGACGGATCGCTGTCGTCACACCGCGACTCGTGTTCCGTCGCGTCCGACTTCTCGTCGAAGAGGAGCCCGCAGGTCTCGCACTCGTACCAGGTAGTGTCGTCGCGTTCGGTCTGGACTACCATGGTAGAGGATGGAACACGAACGACAAAAGGCGTTTCTCCGGTGACTGCAGCGAGACCGAACGACGACAGGGAGGGAGTATCGTCACCAACCTGGGGTTTCGTGATTCTCGACTCGGTCGTGTCTCTCGGTCCTGTATTCCGACTCGATGAAGGTCTACGATACTCCCTATAGTAGCCACTGAAAGTCACTGCACACCTAATCGCATAACGACGTTGCGATTAGTGTGTAATTCGTTTCAGTGGCTACTATAGCCCCCTCGCGAACCGCTGTCGTCAGGCGTCGAGTTCGGTCAGTTCCTCGACGTCCGGAATCTGCTCGCTCGCCGTGGTGATCTGGCGCATTCGCTGTTCGTGTTTCGTGTACGCGTAGTCGGCGAGGTCGGAGGGACTCGGACCGGGACCCCCCTCGGAGCTGGCCCCATCGTCGCTCGTCAGACTCTCCTGGACGAGCGGCACCAGTTCGTCGACCGTCTCGCGGAGGAGGTCGGGATCGACGTCGCCCTCGCTCACGAGTTCCTTGAGTTTCGCCATCCCGAAGCCGACGTGGCGTCCCTCGTCGCTGCGAATCAGTTTGAGCCCCTCGACTAATCCCGGCAGATCTGGGAGTTCGGGTTCGGTCTCACCGTACGCGAGGGTGAGTCCGTAGTAGCCGGTCTGGGCCAGAATCCCCTCGATCGTCAGGTGATAGTGACAGTGGGCCTTCGCGCGGTTTTCCGGCGTGTCCGCCTCGAGGAGGAGCGCCATCGCCCGCTCGTTGCGCTCGAACAGTTCGTCGTAGGGCTCGTTGAACCACTTCTCGTCGGTCGGCGACGAAAGCTCCTGCCCGCGACGTTCCTCTTCGGTGTGAATTACTTCGCGCCAGTAACGATCGAAGAAGTCGGTGTGTTTGGACTCCTCGTAGAGCTGCGTCGTGATGAACATCTGGTCGCCGATATCCTCCAGGACGACCGCCAGCGGTGCGAGATCCTCCGTCACCGACTCCTCTCCCGCGCCGAACAGCGCGAGCGACTGCTTGAGCCCCATAAAGGCCGGCTCGGGGAGCTCGGCCGCTCCCGCTACGTCCGCCGCGAGATCGATCTCGTGGGGATCCCAGTGCTTCTCAACCGCATTTCGGTAGTAGTTGTGCGATCGGGTTCCGGTCTCGAGTTGCATCGACGGCTCGTTAGTGGCCATTCTCACCCGAACAGATGCATCGCTGTCCGATCAACCTATATCTCACGTATTAGGGTATTTAAGTTGGGGCGGGTCGAAGAGAGGGTATGGGCCTCATCGCCGAGTTTCAGGTAAACTCCCCAGACCTGCCGCTGACGGGCGCGGTGGCGGCCGTCCCGGAGATTACAGTCTACATCGACCGCATTCTCGTCGACGATCCCGATCGACCGGTCGTCCTCTGCCGAGCGGTCGACGACGCCGACGACGAGTTCGGGCCCGCGCTCGAGGACGATCCCACCGTCGAGACACACACGGCGGTAGACGGTGCGGGCGGCGGATCGACGCACCGGATCAGGTTACGCGATCCGCCGCTCCCCATCTACCGCAAATACGTCGAACTCGGAACCACGCCGCTGGGCGGGATCGTGACCGTCGACGGCTGGTGGGCCCGAGCGCGGTTTCCGGACAGGGAGGCGCTCGCGGAGTACCGAATATTCTGTACGGATCGGGGCGGAACGTTCAAACTCGAGCGACTTACTCGGGAATCGTCGAGCGACGATCCGCCGTTCGGACTCACCCCCGAACAGTACGAGGCGCTCGTCGCAGCCCGCGATGCGGGCTATTTCGACGTCCCGCGAGAGGCATCGACGGAGGAGATCGGCGATCGACTGGGGATTTCGGCACCGTCGGCGTCCGAGCGACTCCGGCGCGGAATCGACCGGTTGCTGGAAAACGCGCTGTAGCCGCGAGCGACCGACGGCACCGCCTCGGAGCAACCGACAACGCCTCGGATTCAGCGTGCATGCAGCGGCGTCCGATGGGACAATTCTCAAGACGACCGGCCCGAAAGGAACGGGTATGAGTTCGTCGGAATCGGACGGCGTCACGTTGTCGGTTCGCGCTGCCGAAAAGGGAGACGCCGGCCGGGGCGTCGCGCGAATTCCCGAACCGGTGCGGCGACAGCTCGGCATTCTCAGCGGCGACGCCGTCGTGATCGATGGCGAGGAGTCCACGGTCGCCAAGATGTGGCCCGCGGATCCGTCGGTCCCCGACACCGCCATTCAGGTCGACGGTGATACCCGAGCGAACGCCGGCGTTCACGTCGGTGACACGGTTACCGTCCGGGCGAAAGACAAGTCGACCATCGCCGACGCCGATCGGGTGACGCTCGTCGCGCCGCCGGGACTCGCCGAGAGTCAGCGACGAGCCACCGAGATCAGCGCGGCGGAGAAACTCCGCAATCGACCGGTCCGTGCGGGGGAGCAGGTTCGGATCGAGGGGATCGATCAGCAACCGTTCCGGGTCACCGACACGGATCCCGACGGTGACGTTCGAATCACGAGCACGACGACGGTTCGGCTCGCCGACCTCGAGTCTGGACCGGACGCCACTCCGAGTTCGAGCACGACGGAACCCACCGGCCGCGGCCGACAGTCGGACGGATCAGCCGGGGCGCCGACCGGTTCCGACTCCCAACTCGAGACCGAAACGGCCGAACTCGAGCCGGGATCCGGCGTCACCTACGAGGACATCGGCGGCCTGGACGAGGAACTCGAGTTGGTCCGCGAGATGATCGAACTCCCGCTGTCGGAGCCGGAACTGTTCAGACGCCTCGGCGTCGAACCGCCCTCCGGCGTCCTGCTGTACGGCCCGCCCGGCACCGGGAAGACGCTGATCGCACGCGCCGTCGCCAACGAGGTCGACGCCGAGTTCGTGACGATCTCGGGGCCGGAGATCATGTCGAAGTACAAGGGTGAATCGGAAGAACAGCTCCGAGAGACGTTCGAGAAGGCTCGCGAGGAGGCCCCGACGATCGTCTTCTTCGACGAGATCGATTCGATCGCCGGCACGCGCGACGACGACGGGGACGCCGAAAATCGGATCGTCGGCCAGCTACTGACGCTGATGGACGGCCTCGACGGCCGCGGCGAGGTGATCGTCATCGGCGCGACCAACCGCGTCGACGCGATCGATCCCGCGCTCCGGCGCGGCGGCCGCTTCGACCGCGAGATTCAGATTGGCGTCCCCGACGAGACGGGCCGCCGGGAGATCCTCGAGGTCCACACCCGTGGGATGCCGCTGGCCGACGACGTGGATATCGACGCGATCGCACGCCGGACCCACGGCTTCGTCGGTGCGGATCTCGATGCGGTGGCGAGCGAAGCCGCGATGGCAGCCATCCGCGATCGGCCGACCGAGACCGACGACCGCCGCGAGTGGAACCGAAATCCGACCGTCCGAAAGAACCACTTCGACGCCGCGCTCGCGTCCGTCGAACCGTCGGCGATGCGCGAGTACGTCGCCGAGTCGCCGACGACCGACTTCTCGGACGTCGGCGGTCTCGACGAGGCAAAGCAAACCCTCCGGGAGTCGGTCGAGTGGCCGCTGACCTACGATCGACTCTTCGAGGAGACCAACACCGATCCGCCCTCCGGCGTTTTGCTGTACGGCCCGCCCGGCACCGGGAAAACGCTACTCGCGCGCGCACTGGCGGGCGAGACCGACGTCAACTTCGTCCGGGTCGACGGCCCCGAAATCATCGATCGCTACGTCGGCGAGTCGGAGAAGGCGATCCGCGAGGTGTTCGAACGCGCCCGCCAGTCCGCCCCGTCGATCGTCTTCTTCGACGAGCTCGACGCCATCGCGGCCGCTCGAGGCGACGGCCACGAGGTCACCGAACGCGTCGTCTCGCAGCTCCTGACCGAACTCGACGGAATGCGAGAGAACCCTAATCTCGTGGTCCTGGCCGCGACCAACCGGAAGGATCAGATTGACCCGGCGCTGCTCCGACCCGGTCGACTCGACACCCACGTCTTCGTCGGCGAGCCCGACCTGGACGCCCGCGAGAAGATCCTCGCGGTCCACACGCAGGGCAAACCGCTCGCCGACGACGTCGATGTCAACGAACTCTCGGCCGAACTCGAGGGATACACCGGCGCGGATCTCGAGGCGCTGGTCAGAGACGCCTCGATGCGGGCGATTCGAGAGGTGGCCGCGGAGTCAGACCGCGAAACGGCCAATGAGCGGGCCGACGAGGTCCGAATCGAGCGACGACACTTCGAGGTCGCGCGGGACTCGACCAACCGAACGTGAACCGAATCGATCGTCATCGGGCCGCTACTCACAGCCGGACTGTCAATGCATGGTACTCGCCTCGTTCGGCGGGAGGGAGGCCAGTTCACCGGCCGTTCCGAGCACGGAGAGTTCGTCGCCGTCCCGTAGCGTCTCGTTGTCGTCCGGGAACGGAATCACCTCGCCGTCACGGACGGCGACGAGAACGATCCCCGATAGCCAGCCGACGAACACGTTGTCGAGGGTGCCGCCGTCTTCGACCGTGACGGATCGCACCGTCTCGTCGGCGGCACGGAGCACGGAACACAGCCCGTCGCCGTCGTTCGGCGGTTCCGACCGCGTCGTCAGTCGATAGCTCGAGCCGGAATCGGCGAGTCGGTCGGCGGCGTCGGCGTCGACTGTGATCGTCGCCACATCCCCAGCAGTGGCCCGTACCATTCCGGTCGCCGCGAGTCGACTCGAGTCCTCTTCGGATGTCCAGACCTCGATCGGATCGCCGACGCTTGCGGTCGGTGCCGGATCGGTACGGATCGCCATCGCGACGGTTCCCGTTGGAAGGCTCGACCCGATTCGAGAGCGAGTGCCGCCGATCGCGAGTCGCTCGATGGTCCCGTCTGCTCCGACCGTGATCGACACGTGGCCGAGACCGTAATCGCGCTCGAGGCGGGTCGCGAGTCGAGAGCGAAGTGCCGATTCGTCGCTGATCTGGGGGACCAACACCGTCCTGCCGGCGAGATCTCGTTTGATCGACGGATCAACCGGCGGATACCCCGCCGCATCATCGATTCGTTCGGGTAACTGGATCGCTATCGAGAGCCGCGCCGATCGGACGAGTGAGGCAATCTCGCCGGTGGCCGCCAGCCGGTTGATATCGAAGACGTCACGCGCGACTTCGTCACCGATTCGTCGGCCGATCTCGGCGGCGACCGCACTGACGACGACCGCGCCGAGGACGTACGTCGCGGTCGCGTGGTGGACGAGCGGCGTTTCGTCGATGATCGTCGCCTGCTCGAGACCGGCGGCGTTCAGCCAGCCCGCAACGACGGCGAGTCCGGCGAACGTGCCGACGCCGACCGGAGCCCCTCGCGTACTCACGGCCCGATACCCGAACGCAACTGTGGTCGTGACGATGCCGGCGATCAGTGCGAACCCGAGTATATTGATCAGTGCCGTTTCGGTCCACTCGGAGACTGCCGTCTGCAAGACGACGACTCCGGTCACGATTCACCCTCCAGTGCCGGGATAACGGTCGAACGCGGCGTCGGTTCGCACTCATCGTCGATCCGCCGCTGTAACTCGATTCGTTCCCCGACGACGAACACGTCGTCCCGGTCGTCGAGCGTCGCCACATCGGGGTCGAGACACCACGTTTCCCGTTCGGCGACCGGATCGATGCTCGTCGGCCCCGTGCCGTCGCCGTCGGCGTTGGGGCGGCTCGCCGCGAGGACACGGATCGTCTCGTCGGTCACTCCGTCGCCCGTATCGACGGATTCCCTCACCGCACCGAACGATACGCGACGAACCGAGTAATCCGCTCGCTCGAGCCGGGACAGAGCCTGGCGGTCGGCGTCCAGTCCACTGGCGGGGACGGCGATTCGGGCGCGATCAGCAGTGAGTAGCGAGTCGGCGTCGGCGGACGGAACGGCGACGGTAACGCGACCCTCGCCACCGACCGTTTCGGCGGTCGGACGCGGGACCGCGTTCGTCGCCCCAACTGCTGGACGGCTCCCGTTCTCGATTGTCTCTCCCTCGCTGAACCCGGCTCCGGAATCGGTGGCTGGCCCCGATACTGGGAGATCGTCCGAGAGCGACGGGCCAGCTTGTCCGTGCCCGGACTGATCGCGTCGACTGGCGCTCAGAACGGTCGCCGTCATCGACTCGCCTCGAACGTGGACGGCGACATCGTCACCCGATCGCAGTCCAGTCGGAAGGAGCGCCGAAATCGAAACAGCGCGCCAGCCGTCGGGCACTGCCGTCGCGGTATCGCCGGATTCCGGTGCGGCGGCGACGGTCGCCCGGCCGCACCCGTCGATCGACACGGCGACGGCAGCCAGTTCGTACTCGGTTCGGAGTCGCGTCTCGAGTCGCGTCTCGAGCGCAGACAACGGAAGATCGGCGGGGAATCGCCACGCGTCCGCCTCGAGTGCCTGCCGAACGTCGGGCAACAGCGACTGATAGCCGTCCATATCACGAATTCGCCCCGTCGTTCGGACCGTCACCTGTCCCATCGCATCGACCGAGTCGATGGCCGCAGCGGCGAGCGACCGGTTTCGCTGGGTCGGCCGCCCGGCTCCGAACGGAAGCTCCGACGCCACGCGCTCGCCCTGACTGGCCGCGGACACCGTCAGGATGGCAACGACGAGCGTCCCGGTTGCGAGGCGGGGAAGCTGCGTTCGAACGAGACCAGGCTCGAGCACGCCGACGAAGTAGCCGTTGAGGGCGGCGAGCGCCACGCCGAGTGCGACGCTCGCGGGCAACGGCAGCCTCGAGCCGCGGGCGCTGAAGACAGCACCGAGGGCTCCAGCGGCGATCGCGGGGCCAATTCCGACGACCAGTCCGAACGCGATACCGATGATGAGTTCGGTCGTCGTTTCGATCATCGGTCGTATCGGTCATCGTTCGTCTCGATCATCGCTATCGGGAGACGACCCGAATGCTCGGATTCGGCTGTTCGTCGATGTAGTTACTGTCGGACGGCGGGATCACCTCGAGCTGGATCGTTCCCATGTCCTGATCCGCTCGAAGGCTCTGCGAGCCGTCGAAGTCGAGCTCTGCGTGGTTGTCATCGCCGGTCGATTTGTCGAGAACGCCGTCTAGCTGGGCGGAGTCAGCGGTCGCGACGATGGTCGCGTCCGAGACGTTGTTCCCGTTTTCGTCCATCGCGTAGACGTCCACTTTCGCGTCGCTGCCGGTCGCATCCGCATCGATCACCTGATCGGCGTCGGCGATTTTCACGGTCACCTCCGTATCGCCCACGCTGCCGATTCCGCCGAGCATGTTCAGCATGATCGCCAGCGCCGCGACGCCGACGACCAGCGCGATCACCAGCCGAATCGGGAGTCCTTCGATCGCGCGATCGTCTCGAGCGAACGACGACTGCGACCGGTTCGTTCCATCCGTCGAATCCGAGTCGGTCCGTTTCGAAGTCACGCCTCGCTTGGCCGCGGCTTCGCATTTAAACGGTGGCTCGTGGCTTCAAATACGATGCCGCAGCAGTTACGCTCGTGAGTTTCGTACTGGGCCGCGACGGCGATCGCGAGGCTGGCCCCGTCGGTCGCCTTGGTTCCTACCGAGCGCTCGACGGCAGCGACGGTGCGCCCCTCCACCTCGATCTCGACGGGCCACACGCGATGTTGCTCGTTGGCAAGCGCGGCTACGGGAAGTCCTACACGATGGGCGTTATCGCGGAAAGTCTGGCTCGATCACCCGGCGTTGCGCCCGTTCTCGTCGATCCGATGGGCGCGTTCGACACGCTGGCGGAATCGGCCGACGGCGAGGCAGTGCCGGCCAGCGTCGTCGGTGAACCGACCGTCACGGCCGCCTCCCTCGATCCCAGATCGTGGTGTGAACTGCTCGGCCTCTCGCCGGAACGCGGTGCTGGCAGCCTGCTCTGGCGGGCCGCACAGAACGAGTCGACGATCGAGGACATGCTGGCACACGTCGCGTCCACCGATGCCTCGAGGGTTGCAGTGCGCGCCGCGACCAACCACTTGCGCCTCGCCGACTCGTGGGGCGTCTTCGACCCCGACGGACTCGATGCGACGGCCCTCGGCGGGCCGGAGATATCGGTCGTCGACATCTCGGGGCTCGCGGCCGCACCGATGAACGCCGTCTGTCGCGGCGTCGCGGAGGCGCTGTACCGAGCGCGGGTCCGCGAATCGATCGATCGGCTCCCCTGGCTGTTGCTCGACGAGGCCCACGCGTTCTTCGACGGCGTGGCCGAACCCGCCCTCGAGACGATCCTCACGCGGGGCCGTGCGCCTGGCGTCAGTCTGGTCGCCGCGACCCAACGACCGAGTGCCGTCCCCGAGGTCGGCATCTCACAGTCGGACATCCTCTGTGCACACCGACTGACCGCCCGAGACGATCTGGCGGCACTCGAGCACGCACAACCGACGTACGTGAACGGCTCGCTGGCCGATGCAGAGCGATTGCCGGACGCGCCTGGGGAGGTCCTCGTCATCGACGACGCAACGGAGACGATCCACGCTGCCCGGATTCGGTCTCGAGACACACCCCACGGGGGAACGAGTCCGACCGTGAGCGGCAGTGTGGCCTGCAATGAGAATGAACGGGTGGAGTGACGATTCGCACCGCTCGAGCAGAGATACCGTCAGCTACCAGACCGATCTGTCACCGATGCTCACGCGGTCTACCAGCGAAAACCGAAAATCGATCCGCAAACGCGTCGATGAACCGGGACGACGACCGCGACTACTGGAAGCCGATGCGGCTGCCGCGACGACCCGACGGATCGGGGCCGCTCGTGCCGCCCTGGAACTCCTCTTCGATCTGCTCGTAGTAGTCGAGGATGTCGTCGGTGATCGTCGGCCGGACGTTCTCCATGGCCTGTCGGAAGTGACGCATCTCGACGATGTCGGCTTCCTCGTCCTCGCGGAGGGCTTCGATGGCCGCTTCGCGGGTGATCGACTCGAGGTCGCTGCCGACGTAGCCGTCCGTGATCTCGGCGATTTCGCGTAGCGTGACATCGGCAGCCAGCGGCGTGTCCTCGGTATGAATCTCGAGGATACGCTCGCGGCCGTCAACATCGGGTTCGCCGATCATGACGAGCCGGTCGAATCGGCCCGAGCGAAGCAATGCGGGGTCGATCATGTCCGGCCGGTTGGTCGCGCCGATGACCATCACGTTCTCCATCTCCTCGAGTCCGTCGAGCTCGGTCAGGAGCTGGTTGACGACCCGCTCGGAGACGTTCGAGCCGACCTCACCGCCCCGGCCCGGCGCGAGCGCGTCGAGCTCGTCGAAGAAGATGACCGTCGGGGAGACCTGCCGCGCCTTGCGGAAGGTCTGTCGGATGGCCTTCTCCGATTCGCCGACCCACTTCGAGAGCAGTTGCGGGCCGCGCACGGAGATGAAGTTCGCGTTGGTCTCGTTGGCGACGGCCTTCGCCATCAGCGTCTTTCCGGTTCCCGGCGGGCCGTACAGCAGGACGCCGGCGGGCGGGTCGACGCCCAGCCGATCGAACCGCTCGGGGTTCGAGAGCGGCCACTCGACGGACTCCTGGACCTGGTCTTTGGCGTCCTGCAGGCCGCCGACGTCGTCCCAGGATATCTTCGGAAGTTCGACGAGGACCTCCCGCATCGCGCTCGGTTCGACCTCGTTGAGCGCCCCGCGGAAGTCCGTCCGCTTGACGATCATCCGATCAATCAGGCTCGGCGGGATATCCTCCTCGTCGAGATCGATCTCGGGGAGGTAGCGCCGAAGCGCCTTCATCGCCGCCTCTTTGGTCAGGCTCTCGATGTCGGCACCGACGAAGCCGTGGGTCTCGTCGGCGAGGTGGCCGAGGCTGACGTCGTCCGAGAGGGGCATGCCGCGGGTGTGGATCTGCAGAATCTCCTCGCGGCCCGTCTCGTCGGGGACGCCGATCTCGATCTCGCGGTCGAACCGGCCGGGCCGGCGCAGCGCGGGATCGACCGAGTCGACGCGATTGGTCGCCGCGATGACGATAACCTGGCCTCGCGACTCGAGGCCGTCCATCATGGTCAGCAGCTGTGCGACGACGCGGCGTTCGACCTCGCCCGTGACGTCCTCGCGCTTGGGTGCGATGGAGTCAAGTTCGTCGATGAAGATGATCGACGGCGACTCCTCGGTGGCGTCCTCGAAGATCTCCCTGAGTTGCTGTTCGGACTCGCCGTAGTACTTCGAGATAATCTCCGGGCCGGCGATAGAGAAGAAACTGGCGGAGGTCTCGTTGGCGACGGCCTTGGCGAGCAGGGTCTTCCCGGTGCCCGGCGGACCGTGCAGGAGCACGCCCTGTGGCGGCTCGATGCCGAGTTTCTTGAAGATCTGCGGATGCTTCATCGGGAGTTCCACCATCTCCCTGACCCGCTGGATCTCGTTTTGGAGGCCGCCGATGTCCTCGTAGGTGATCCCGCCTCCGGTCTTTTCGAAGCCCGAAATCGGCTCCTCGCGGAGTTCGACGTCGGTGTCTTCGGTGATAAGGACCACGCCCTCCGGTTCGGTCTCGACGGCTATGAGTGGGATCGCCTGGCCCGGCGACCGCATGAATGGATGATTCGTCGAGCTCATCACGGGGACGATATCGCGGCCGACGACCGGACGCTTGAGGATCTGCCGTTTCACCATGCCGGCGGCGTCGGAGCCGAACTGGACCGACGCCTCCTCCGGCGGCGCGAGGGTGAGCTTGTCAGCTTTCGTCGCTTCGGCCTTTCGGATCGTCACCCGTTCGCCGATGCCCACGTCGGCGTTCTGACGGGTGAAGCCGTCGATGCGGACGGTGTCCGTGTTCCAGTCCTGCCGGTCTGCACGCCAGACCTTCGCGGCAGTCGTGTCTGCACCCTCGATTTCGATGATGTCGCCCGGACTCAGCTTCAGATGCAACAGCGTGTCCGGGTCGAGTCGGGCGATACCACGACCCGAGTCGTTCGGGTACGCTTTCGCGACCTCCAGTTGGACTTCGTTCATGGTTTAGGGATGGACGGCGATGTCTTTCACTCCGGTTCGTGAGCGGATAGGTTTTGTGTTAACCCACATCTCTGTGCTAGTCACTACCATAGATAGATGCGACCGGACGCTACAAAGATGTACCGGACCCGGTCGGTTTTGGCCGTATCGACAGCCCGTCGAAGACCGGGACAGGTGGCTTTTTGCGTCTCCCCCTCCGAAACGTAGGCATGCGAATCCTCGCTTTCGACGGTCGCATGGGCGCGAGCGGCGACATGATCCTCGCCACGCTCCTCGACGCCGGTGCCGACCCCGACGTCCTCGAGCCCGTGACCGACGCCCTCGAGGTGGAGTATCGGATCGACGAGACGACGAAGCGCGGCATCGCCGCAACGACGGTCGACGTGTTGCTGACGGGCGAGGAGGAGAGCGACGGAGACGGACGCGACCACGATCACCACCACGACACCGATCACCACCACGACCAGGGCGATTCGGGTCACGAGCACGACCACGACGGCACTCGAGCCGAGGGTCACGGCCCCCACCGCAGCTATCTCGAGGTCCGCGGGATTGTCGCCGAGATGGACCTCGAGCCGCCGGTCGAACGCGACGCGCTCGCGATCTTCGGACTGCTCGGCGAGGCGGAGGCGAGCGTCCACGGCGAGGCACTCGAGGAGATTCACTTCCACGAGGTGGGAGCCGACGACGCGATCGCGGACGTGGTCGGTGCCACGGCCTTGCTTCACGACCTTGAGCCCGAACGGGTCGTCACCACCCCGCTTGCGACCGGCGGCGGGACGGTTTCGATGAGTCACGGCGAGTACCCCGTGCCGACGCCGGCAGTGGTCGAAATCGCCGAACGGGCCGACTGGTCGCTACGCGGCGGTCCGGTCGACGCCGAGTTGCTCACGCCCACCGGCGCGGCGATTCTGGGCCACGTCGCCGACGGAATCGACGCACTGCCCGCGCTCGAACTCGAGGCGTCGGGCTACGGCGCGGGCGGCTACGATCTCGATCCCCATCCGAACGTCCTCCGGATACTGGTCGGAGACGGAGCAGGACAAGGCGAACTCGCGAAAGACGATATCGCGGTCCTCGAGACGAATCTCGACGACGCGACGCCCGAAGTGCTGGGCGGGCTCCAGGAGACCCTCGCGGACGCGGGCGCTCGAGACGTCTCAATCCTCCCCGCGACGATGAAGAAGTCCCGTCCCGGCCACCTCGTGAAGGTCATCTGCAAGCCCGCGGATCGGGAGCGCGTCGCTCGAGCGCTGGCCGAAGAGACCGGGACGCTCGGCGTGCGGGACGCGGGCGTCACCCACCGGTGGATCGCCGAGCGGGAGTTCGAGACGGTGACGCTCGAGATCGACGGCGACGAGTACGAGGTTACCGTGAAAATCGCGAGCGATTCCGATGGGGAGGTGTACGACGTGAGTGCGGAGTACGACGATGCGATGGCGGTTGCTCGAGAGATCGGAGTTCCGATTCGAAAGATACGACGGCAGACCGAGAGTGCGTTCGAGGAATCGTTCGTGTCCGATCGAGCGTGACCGTATCCGCTGTGGATAGTCGGGATCAGTCGGGAGCGTCGCCGTTCGATCCCGATTCGTCATCACTAACCGAGACTTCGACGTTCCTATCGGTCTGTGTTACAACCGTCGTGGATTTCGAATTTGACGCGGTCGCGGACGTGCTCTGCGAAATCGAGGCGGTGTGATCCGCTGTTGCACTCCCGTTTCGATCCGTTGTGGATATTGACCGCGATACCGAGACGGTTCGGTCTGATACCTCGGCCGTGCTTCGAGAAAGCGAATGCTGTTCGGCACGGGATCGACTCGAGACGGTCGTTTTGCCGTCGGTCGTGTCCGTCGTGGATAGCCATTCGCGGAGTCTCTTCCACATAAATTCGTGTCGAGTTAGCTGGGTTCGTGGTTGACGAGCGGTTCGGACTTCGTTCGAAATTTCGATCGGTCTGGTCCTGAAGCTTCGTTCCAAAAATGAAACCGAAGGCGGGCGAGTACCCACTACGAGACGTTTCGACCTCGAGCGCAGCCATCTATGGCCATCCCGAACAGATCCCAATCAAAGAAACCGACTCCAAAACACCGACCTCGCCCTACGGGCTTGACAAACTCTCGGTCGATCACTATGCCAAGCAATATCACGACCTCTATGACCTCGAGACCGCGGCACTTCGATATTTCAATGTCTTCGGACCAGGCCAAACTGCTGGCGACTACAGCGGCGTTATCAGTATCTTCTGTGAGCAAGCAATAAACGACGATCCGCTCACGATTCACGGTGATGGCAAGCAAAGACGTGACTTCGTCTTCATCGACGATATCGTCCAAGCGAATCTCCGGGCTGCAACGACCGACCACGCTGGGGAGGCGTACAACGTCGGCACTGGAACCAGTGTTAGTATTCGTGAACTCGCCGAGACGATCGTTGATGTCACCGATTCCAATTCCGATATTGTTCACACAGAGGGCCGAGACGGAGACATCCGTCATAGTGAAGCGGATATTACAGCTATCCAGACTGCACTCGACTACGAGCCGACGGTCTCGCTGCGTGAGGGCCTCGAGCAGACAGTCGACTGGTACCATGACCAGTAGCCAGCCATGGGTGTGCGCTTGACTTGTGAGAAGGAGTGAGCTCACAATTCATCCCGTATACAGGGCAAGTTCCATCCGCTTAAAATATGAACCCACATACAAGTCAACGAAGTATTGGTATTCGGTCAGCAGACTGGTCGCACACCGTAGGATGAGTCAACCGCCTCGAGGTCAAGCCTTGAGGTACTCGTCTTGCTTATCTGTAGAATCGCTTTAAAGTTCGTTGTTGCCCGCACCACAGAACGCAACTCCAAGTCCGCCGACGCTGGTACAATCCTCGCTGGGCACGAATAACCACGAAGGTCAATGAAGTGGGGAGTGTAAATATAATTATATTTATACTATTCGAAGTTCCACCTACCACAGTCCACAGGCATCCCTGAATCCTTCCCCTCTGGATGTTCAGGGTGTCGTAAACCTGAAACCACCACTGTCCTGTGTTCATTCGATTAGAGTCAGTGATGGATGTCAACTACACACATAGGATTGTTTAAAACTATACAACATGTGTATACCAAATTCTATACATAGACAGGATATGCTGACTATTACGATCTCAATACATGGAACCCAAAAATAGTGGTTCGAGGCGCTCAGACGATAACAGACAGAACGCCTCCAGAAGAGAACATGATGCCAATGAACTAGAATTGAGCCATCAAGAGAACAAATCAAATGTTAAGAGACGATCAATCCTCCAAGTACTGGGGATAAGTGCAATACCCTTCGTCGCAGGAACTGCATCAGCTGCAGAGTCGAATGACGGATACGGTACGGGTGGATATGGAATTAGCTCGTACGGTGGCGAAACTAATAGCAACAACGGAACTGACGACGGTACTTCCGAAGAGGATTCCCTTACAAACATAATCCTTCTCGACGGAATAGGCACAGTCGGAGGAAGTCAATATGAGTTTACTGTCACGGGTTCCGTCAAGAAATCGACCGACAGCGGTGCTTCGATCAACGACGGCGATATTATTGACGGTAACCAAGTGACTGGATCCCTTGGTGGATGGCGGGATGCGTTCCGATTCAGCGGCGAACTGGAAAACCTCACTGTCGATGGCCCAGCAAGGGTGTACGTCAATGGTAATCAAATCGCGCCTGAGAACTACGGTGGTGAACAATCACATCTCCTAACTATTGTCGGCAACGGTGTGCGCTCGGAATACGAATTCACGACAGATGGTTCAATCGAAATGACTGAAGGTGACGGTGCAACGGTTGTTTCGGAAGGGCGTGCGGAAGGGGTTATTGAACGGAGCATTCACCGATTTCGACTGACTGGTGACCTTGTCGACTTTACCTTCCATGAGGGCGAAACACAGGTATATCTCAATAAGAAGCGTATTGACGCCACAGACTACAACTGAACTCAACACGCACGTGAAATAGCTGGCTAGAGGTAGTGACCATCCTCGATAGCGCTGGCAGGACGGCCTAGCAATAGTGTTATCATCATAGCCAGCGCTTGCTCCTTGCTCGTTTACAACGAATTTCTCTTCCTAACCTCTCACAATACTACTCTATGAAGTAATTTATCCCATCTTCAGTTCTGGATGGGTGGGACTCAATAACTTATGAATCGTCATCAGCAAACTGGTTCTCGTAGACGCAACGGATTTTCCCTCGGACAGACAAAAATACTGAGTTACCGTCAAGATCGAAAGCTACGTGAGTAAAGGATAACTGTATATGATCATAAAATTAAAATATTGATTAAAGCAAAAAATGTAATAATTGTCGACAATGAGGTCCCAATTATCTCACTATACGCCGATCTATTAAAAGTGTCAAACTTAAGCTAGAAGATGGCGTGAGAAAAACCATCATGTTACTTGGCTCATTAATATAGGTACAGTTAGCTTGATACCCATCACACTAAACGGGAATCAGTAGAATACACACTATAAGATAGTGGGTCAGCCGACGAGAATGCGATAGATTCTGTCGCCGGATAAGAAACCATTTCTCTCATCGGAGCTGCGGTGATAAATATCGTTTCTCGTTATATTTGCTATTGGGTTAGTGGAACCGTCTATAGCGTAAAAGACATACTCTATCGATAAGCGGACGTATGCCTGACTACTCCGCTATCGTCCTCGCAGCCGGGGAGGGAGTTCGGCTCCGACCGTTAACCCGAAACCGCCCAAAACCGATGCTACCCGCGGCAACGAGACCGATCCTCGAGCACGTTTTCGATCAGCTTATCGACGCCGGTATCGACGAAATCGTCGCCGTCGTCGGTTACCGGTCTGATCGCGTCCAGTCTCATTTCGGACCGACATACCGGAACGTCCCCATCACGTACGTCTCCCAAGAAAAACAGCTCGGAACTGGCCACGCACTGCTCGCGGCCGAATCAACCGTCGACGAGACGTGTCTCGTGATCAATGGCGATCAGATTGTCGACAGTCGAATCGTTCGTGATACAATAGCGGGGCACGAACCGGACTCCGCTGCGACGCTTGCACTGCTGCAGCGCTCAAGCCTCGAAGAGTACGGCGGCGTCGTCGTCGACGACGGACGTGTAACGGACATCGTCGAGAACCCGCGTGACGATCGGGAGTACTTCCTCAACGCCGGTGTCTACGTTCTCGAGCCGGCGATGTTCGACGCCGTGGGAGGGGCAGAGCCGAGGGCGGGGGAACACCACCTGGTCGACGGACTGTCCACCCTCATCGACTCCGGTGAGACTGTCCGCGGGGTAGTTTCGGACGGGGTCTGGGTCGACGCGACCTATCCCTGGGATCTGCTCGACGTCTCGTTCGAGCTGTTCGATGCAGGAATCGTCGACGGAGCGCAAACCCAGAGCGGGAGTCCCGGAGCGAGCGTTCACGACTCAGCGGTGATTCGTGAACCGGTCGTCGTCGATCAGGATTGCGTCGTCAAACCGGGTGCCGTCGTCGGACCGTATGTCTGTCTCGGCGAGAACGCAACCGTCGGTTCGAACGCAGTCGTCGAGCGGAGCGTCGTCGATGCCGACACGCGCATCGAAGCTAACGCGACGGCGATCGAGTGCGTTACCGGCGTCGGCGCGACGATCGGACCGGGATCGATTATTCCCGGAGGGCCTGGGGACGTTCGCGTCGAGGACCGAATCTTCGAGGACGAGTCGCTCGGCGCGCTGCTGGCGGATCGGGTCACCGATCGCGGTGGGGTTACGTACGTCCCCGGTTCCATCGTCGGGCCCGACGTCGATGTGCATCCGGGAACGACCGTTCGCGGAACGATCGCTGAGGGAACGGAGGTGCGTTCCTGATGTGTGGTATCATCGGATACACGCCAGCCCAGACGGAATCCCAGCCGAACAGAGATATCCTCGACGTGTTGCTGGACGGGCTGTCGGACCTCGAATACCGAGGGTACGACTCGGCGGGCGTAGCGATCACAAATTCATCGGTCTCGGTGTACAAACGAAACGGGGAGCTGTCGGAACTAGAAGCGACCGTTCCGGACGGGTCAGTCGGGGGATACGCCGGGATCGGCCACACCCGATGGAGCACACACGGGCCGCCCTCGGACGAGAACGCACATCCCCATACCGACTGCAACGGTTCCGTCGCCGTCGTTCACAACGGGATCATCGAAAACTATCGCGAACTCCGCGAGGAACTCGCTGCCGCAGGCCACGAGTTCGACAGCCAAACCGACACCGAGGTCATCCCACATCTGATCGAGACGTCGCTCGACCAGGGGGCCGACGTCGAGATGGCATTTCGACGCGCGATCGATCGGTTGGAGGGAAGTTTCGCTGTGGCAGCCGTGTTCTCGGGATCCGAGGCGGTATACGCGACGCGCAATCAATCGCCGCTCGTCCTCGGAATCGGCGAGGACGGGTACCATCTGGCGAGCGATGTTCCGGCGTTTCTCGATCATACGGATCAGGTCGTCTATCTGCAAGACGATCAGTTCGCGAAGCTCTGTCCGTCGGGCGTGGAGATAACCGACAAACGAGAGACACTCGTGGACATGCCTGTGAAAACCGTGGAGTGGGATCCGGAAGAGGCCGGCAAAAGCGGTTACGACCACTACATGCTAAAGGAAATCAACGAACAGCCACGGGCGATTCGTAACTGTGTCCGTGGACGAGTCGACGAGATGACCGGATCCGTCTCGATCAAAGAACTCGACGACCTCGACCGGCCGGAACGGATCCACCTCGTCGCCTGCGGGACGTCGTACCACGCTTCACTGTACGCTGCGCGGTTGTTTCGTAACGGTGGCATTCCGGCCACGACCTTCTACGCGAGCGAATATGATGCGAGCGCGGTACCGATCGACGAGAAAACGCTCGTCATCGGCGTTACCCAAAGCGGCGAGACAGCCGATACGCTCGGTGCACTTCGGGCTGCAAATAACGAGCGTGCCGAGACGTTGACAGTGACGAACGTGGTCGGTAGCTCAGCGTCGCGCGAGACCGATCACGTCATGTACATTCGCGCCGGTCCGGAGATCAGCGTCGCCGCAACGAAGACCTTCGCTTCCCAACAGGTCGCGCTAGCGATGCTCTCGAGTACCCTCACTGGCGAGTGTTCTCACAAGTTCGTCGAAGGACTTCGAGCGCTACCGGGCCAGATTCAGTCGATCTTGGATAGCTCCCCCGCAAAGGAAATCGTCGACACCTACGCGAATTCGGACGCGTACTTCTTCATCGGTCGCGGCTACGGTGCACCGGTGGCACTCGAGGGTGCGCTGAAAATGAAGGAGATTACCTACAAACACGCCGAGGGCTTCCCCGGCGGCGAGTTGAAACATGGACCACTGGCACTGGTGACTGACCGGACACCGGTGGTCGCGATAGTCTCTGGTAAATCGAACGCTGAGAAGATGATCGGGAACGTGAAAGAAGTCGAAGCTCGTGAAGCGCCCGTAATCACGGTAACGGATTCGTCGGATACAGCCGAAAATTACGCCGATCACCTCCTACGAATTCCCGATACTGCGTGCCAGTTTACACCGATTCTGGCGAACGTACAGTTACAACTACTGGCGTATTGGACTGCGAATCAACTAGGTCGCTCAATCGACAAGCCCAGAAACCTTGCAAAGAGTGTAACCGTTGAATGACCTAACGGGTGCGCTGTCGGCCGGATTCGGCCGGCCGACCGATCGGTCTATTCCTCCCGCTCCCTCTTCTCGTCGCCGGATCCGTTCTGATGTTTCGATAGGGCCTCGTCGATCGTCAACTCGCCCGCAGCGACTCGGCGGGCGAGCACCTCGTCGATCGCCCGATTGTGCTCGCTCTGTTCGCGCGAGCGGTCTTTGATGACCTGAATCTCCCCCTCAGTCGGATCGATCTCTCGTGCGTCGACGACCTCCCCCTCGAGCCGAGCGATATTGACCGCAGCGAGCACGTCACCCATTCCTCGCGTCCCGGTGCCAAGGTAGGGGGTCGTCCCCGTCTCGTCGACGAGTTCGACGCGGACGTCGTCGAGATCGGTGACCAGTTTCGCACTCTCGAGGCGGGAGCCGTCGCCGATGCGGACGACCGGGGAGGGTGCCTCGGCGGCCTCGCGTTGAATCAGGTCGACGGCGTCGCCCAGTGGCACCTGAAAGGCGGCGACGACCGTCTCGCCGGCGAGGACGGCGATACCGGGCTTGCGGCCCGGATCGACGCCGATGATCGTCCGGCCGCCGTCACCGCGAACCGCGGCCAGCGCCTGGTCGACCGCCCGCCTCGGGTCGTCGGAATCGGCGACGATCGTCGTCACGTTGGCGAAATCGTCGGCGTGATCGGTCCCGGTGATGACCACGTCGGCGTGGTCCGGCAGCTCGTCGTCGAGTTCGACCGTGGTAAACGTCGTCCCGCGCTCGCGGAGTTCGTTGACGACGCCGTGGTACACCTCGAAGTCTGTCGTGGCGACGACGATCACACCTGCGCTTCGGCCCCGAACGCAATAAACGTGCGCGAACGCTCTTTTCGAGCGGTGAGACGAAGCATGAATGACATCCTCCCCGGCGTGAACGCCGGGGTTTCCTCGCGCTGGGAGTCTCGGCTATGCCGAGTCCACGGAGGCAACTTGCGGGTTCGTGTGCTCCTCGTTGGGACGGGGAGAGCGTGGTGACTCCA
>Ga0208283_10178_pt1 | contig 27181 bp, 29 predicted proteins | sample AntRauMetaRauer1_FD_184785 | JGI IMG/M metagenome (GOLD analysis project Ga0208283, IMG submission 184785) | Saline lake microbial communities from Rauer Lake, Antarctica, in enrichment culture - Antartic Rauer Lake 1 Metagenome Rauer1 (SPAdes)... ...
TAACTGAACGACTTTGCTCGTGAAGCGGGAGATCTTCGACATAGAGCATCGGCGGTTTCCCGCTTCATACTCCTAGTTCTGACGGTCGAAACCGACGCCGTCCAACGATTCACCAGAGCCGCTTCGTTCATATGGGCCGTTGTAAGTCATTTCCGACGCAACCTCGAACCGTCCTGCGGTTGCTCCGGGTAATCGTTACAACAGACCGTATCAGTCCGTGATGAACTTGTTGTCCCGCCAGTTGACGCCGCCCTCGCCCGAGCCGTGATCGCGGGGCCCTTCGACGACTTCGATGTCGGCCGGGCGGGGTTCGCCGTCGACGATCCGGGTCGCTTCGAGGTCGCCGTTGCGCTCCGAAATTGCGGTTAGGGTGCCCTTCTCGGCCGCTTCGGCGATCTCACAGAGAACGAGGAACATCTCGTATTGCAACAGCGAGTTCTGGAGGACGGTCTCTCGGTCGCCCTTGAAGGCGGCGAACTCGACGAGTTCGGATTCGATCTCTTCTTCTTCCTCTTCGTCCCAGCTGAAGGACTTCTGTCGCCGCTCGTCGGGATCTTCCTCATAGACCCGATTTTCCGTGACGCTGGCCTTGAGCTGTGCCGTCGGCGTGTACTTACTGACGGACTGGTCCTCGGCGACGGCCTTGAGGATGAGCGTATTGTTCCGTCGCGTGATTTCGACGTCGTTGATCCCGTCAGGGTACTTCGCCTCGTCGATATGCTCGCGAAGGTCTTCGAGGGGCAGTTCGAGTGTCGAGTGCAGCCGATATACGTGTCTGGATTCCTCTGTTGACATTGTGGGGAAGGTGTGTACGGCGGTAGTCGTGATCGTCTAGTACGAGGGCGTGACTTATATGACCTGCTATTAAATGTGTGAAATATCAAATTAAATGGATAAATGGCGTATTCGTATCGTTACGCGGCGTTGAGCGTCTCAGCGAGCTCATTACGCTCCTCGAGTTCCTCGAGGATGTCGGAGCCGCCGACGAATTCGCCATCGACGAACGTCTGCGGGATAGTCTCCCAGTCGCTGCGTTCGGACAGCGCCCGCCGGAACTCATCGAGCGACTCGAGAACGTCGACGGTTTCGAACTCGTCGCGGTGCTGGTCGAGCAGCCCGAGCGCCTTGCGGGAGTAGCCACACTGGGGCATCAGTTCGGTTCCCTTCATGAAGAGCACGACCTCGTTCTCCTCGAGCGCTTCGGCGACCTGCTCGTCGACTTCCTCTTGATCGAGACCCTGGTTCGGTGGGAATTCCATACATACCTATACGGTAGTGTGGGGGATATGCCTTGCGCCATCGGCACTCTCGATGTTGGAACTGCGGCCTGCTATGCGGGCGAATGGAGTAAGGGAGGAACGAAGCAAAGCAGGGACGGAGCAGAACAAGAACGGAGCAGAGCAGGGACGGAATAGGGGAGGAACGAAGGTGGGCAGGTGTGTATCGTGGGTGCTGGCTCAGTCAGCCGTCGCGGGCGTCTCGAGCACGTCCACTTTCTCGGCGCTGTAGCCGAAGACGTTCCGGTAGCCGTTCGACGACATGAGGACCGGGTAAAACGACTCGTCGGCGACCTGCTTCTCGCCGTCGGCGGCGGCGAACGGCGCGCCGGCCTCGACCTCGGTGAAGTTCTCGACGAACACTTCGTAGGTGTCGGCCTGATCCTTGCGGATGACGTCGGTGAGCCGGTAGACTGGGAGGTCGCGGCGGACGGTGTCGCCGGGCAACGCGCCCACTGCGGTGAGGAACGATCGCGTCAGTCGGTCGGCGTTCTCGGCGGCCGTCTCCGATCCCTGCAGTCCGCACTCGACTTCGATGGTGTCGATCGCGGAGAAGAGTCGTCCCTCCGCGAAGTTACTCGTCTCGACCATCGCCGCGACGGGCAGTTGCGGGACGATATCTTTGGCCGTCTCGTTGACCCCGTTGACGATCGCGAAGGGGTCGGCGTGGCTCTGCGTGGAGTGCATCGAGAAGGTTAGACAGCCGTCGAGTTCGTCGACGAGTTCGTGTGCAAGCTGTCCCTCGTGCGTCGTCGCGTCCGGACTGCCGGGGAACGCGCGGTTGAGATCCTCGTCGACGAACCGCACCTGTCGCTCGAGTGCCGGTTCGTTGGCGACGATGAGTTTGACGGGCCGTTCGACGGTCGGGCGGTCGTCGAGAAGGCGTTCGATCGCCCGGACGCCACAGGGTTCGTCCCCGTGGACGCCCGCCACGACTGCGATTTCCGGCGTTCCCGACCCCAACTGTGCGACTCTCATTACTAGTTAGTTCGGCTGAAAGGGGAAAGGCGATTCGGTCCTTCACAGCGTCGACCGATCGCGGATCGCGTCCGGTTCTTCGCTCGGACGGACTCGAGCACGACCGCGATACGCTGCGAGTCGCCTCACTCCTCGAGGGAGTCGCCTCACTCCTCGAGGGAGTCGGCGTATTCGTACTCGACGGCTCGAGCGGTCGGTCGCTCGTCGTCCAGTCGTATCCGCCAGTCGTCGATAGCAGCCGGTTCCTCGAGGGCGTTCGTGAGCGCGGCTCGGACCGCGAGCACGTCGACTCCGTAGTAGTCGCTCGGGACGCCACGGAGGTACTGCAGTGCCGTCTCGAAGAGGCTCCGCATGCCGTCGTCGTTCTCGAAATCGACGTGTTTGTAGGCTCCCGCAGCCACCTGGACCATCCCGTGGCAGAACTTGCTCTCCGCGGTGCCGGCTCCGTAGTTGTACCATTCGGCCTCGAAACAGTCATGGGACTCGTGGTACGCGCTGTCGTTGAACAGCCGAACGCCGCAGTCGGTCGCCCGGCGGAGCGTCGCGTGCTCCCAGCGACCCGCGGACGGATCCCAGCCGGTCGGATTCCCGGCCGGCGGCTCGACGGTCGGGTCGCGGGTGTGGTCGTCCATAGTCGATGTCGAGGGCCGAGAGGCGGTAGTTCCGTCGGTTAGGCGACCCGTAGCGTGTGTAAGCACCGTATTTATCACGGTAGGGTGCCTCATACCGAACTAGATGGTCCAGCCCTACGGCCGCTGTCAGCACTGCGGGGAGCGCCTCTACGCGCACATCGAGGGCGGGTACCAGTGTCTGAACTGCGATCGGCGCTACACCGAGGCGGCCCTCGATGAGCGGATGGCCTGAACTGACGGGACTACCTCAGTGGGGGAATCTCGGCGAGCAAGAGTGAGCCGACACGCAGCCTCGTTTCGAGATACCGTTTTGGAGACCCGTCTGACGCGATTGGACACTACTGAGGTTCGAGCGGAGGGCCAGACGACGGACTCCCAGCGTCGGCCGAAGACGCGTTCCGTTGTCCCGCTGTACAGTCGGCGATGAGAGTGGCAGTGAGATCCGATATCATAGCACGCCTCTCAGGAACAGATACGGCTCACGATGGAGTACCGCTGCAAGACTGTGCCGTGTGATTGCGATACTCAGCAACGCCACTCCGAGAAGGAGAACCAGCCCACCGAACACAATAGAGACGACCAGTTGCGTTCCTTCCGGCGTCGTAGCTAATACCACTCCGGAAAGCACGGCGAATGCGTTGTTCAGGTAATGCAGAACGATCGGATAAATCGGAGCGATCCAGAGCAAATCGTTCAAATTCCGCTCTTCGAACGTAGTGTAAACCGCAACGGAAATCATCGTTAAAACCGAGTGAAACAGAACGCGATACAGGTAGAGTATGTCCGGTTCTCCGGCGTACGTGCTCGAGTGTTCGACCAGACCGAAAATACAGCCGATTACGAGAGCGATAGCGATGCGAGAATAGATCGATCTACCGAATATGGCTGCGCCGATAGTCAATGCGACACCGAATTTCAGTAACTCCTCGAAAATCGGAGCGATGATCACGATTCGTTGCACCATGTTCAACCCGACGAAAAGCACGCTCCATAACCCGATTATAGTGCAAGTGAGAGCGAAATAGATGGGTGATTCAGCCAACTCATGCAGCCCGCTCGGAGCGGAATACGACGGTCTTTCGGTATCTAGTACCGCACCACTAACAAGTGAAATCCCGGCTGGAACGAGGAGAACGAGGAGCCACCAATCGGGTAAGAATTCCTCAGGGGGAAGAATCACGCGACCGTTTCGAATTTCAAAGACAGCAGCTATTCCGCCGAACAGAACGGAAACGGCAATCCAGATCAGGGACGCAACCAGAATCACGGATACGACTCCGATGGCGACAGTTCGACGAATCGGATTCTCCAGAGCGAAATCATGATAGAGACCGACATAGAATGCCAGTGAAAATGATAGTAACAGTATAATCGTCGGTGGAGCAAGCGAGAGATCCACGCGCCCAGTGTGAAACAGATAAAGCGTCGACAGAAACGCAATCGTCACTGTCGCGGCTACCAGCCGAAAAATACGGATTGTATTCATCGTTACTCACCTCGCGATGCGGCGCTTCAGACGTCGTCTTGGGCGTCTACTTTGATAGTTACTTCATCAGCCGTATATCGCTTGTACGCCGCGTAGGCAACGTTTCCGATTCCGAGAGTCCACCAAAGAGTTAACAGGGCGACAACGATGTGTCCGAGAGCCGATCCCCAATCTTTATCCTTCACTCGGGCGCTTCGCTCCCCTTGACTTTTCACTTGGTACCCTTGCGTAATATAATCGTCAATAACTCGCTCCATCTCGCGTTGATCGTCAACCCTTCGGATTCGACTCATAGTAACTCACCTGATACGGCAGGGTTATAAATATTGATGTTTACTGACTAAACATCGCACGGGTAGATTCCATCTTTCCTGACTCTATCGCTGACTATCTCGCGTATTCACCATCCTTCACATGGCATGATACGTCTATACGTAGTAAGAAAACCATCACACGGATATAGAATAAAAGACCTTCCGAGATGGTGGCGTATTCCGGACGTAGATTTCTCGTCTCGAGGACCGTACCGAGAGCTAAACCGGGCCATTTAACCCATGGACGGGCCTACAAAAAGGCGCGTGCGAGGGTAGCCAAGCGGTCAACGGCGGCGGACTCAAGATCCGCTCTCGTAGGAGTTCGTGGGTTCGATCCCCTCCCCTCGCACTCACCACAGTGCGCGGCAAGACGGAGCGTCTTGCCCTCGCAAACTTCTGATGCCGACCTACCCTGACCGAGCTATAGTAGCCACTGAAACGATTTACATACTGATCGCAACGCTGTCGTGCGATCAGCTGTGCAATGACGTTCAGTGGCTACTATACTGCTACCGCTACAGCTACTGGCTCATCGAATGTGTCCGGCGAGAGACCGCCCGCTCGAGGGGGCCGACGACGGCGGCTCGAGGCGCGTAGTACGACCACTTTTCACCCCCGACCGTCGAGGATGGGCCATGTATGAACCCGAATCGGACCCCGATCGCGCGGCCGTCGCGGCTCGAGCAGCGGGCGAGGGGGCCGCCGTCGCGGCCGACTCGTTTCGAACCGATCTCGCCGTCGAGGAGAAAAGCGGCAAGACGGACGTCGTGACGCAGGTCGATCGCGATGCACAGGTGACCGTTATCGAGACCATCCGCGAGGCGTTCCCGGACGATCCGATCGTCGGCGAGGAGGAAGACGCGCTGAAGGAGGTCCCCGAAACCGGACCGGCCTGGATCGTCGACCCTATCGATGGGACGAACAACTACGTCGACGGGACTCGAGCGTTCGGGACCGCCGTTGCGGCCGTCGTGGACGGCGAACCGGTCGGCGCCGCGTTCGACTGTCCCGCCCTTTCCGACACCTACCGCGTCGGCCCCGAGGGGGCGTTCCGAAACGACGAGGCGCTATCGGTCAGCGACTGTACCGACCCGGAGGCGGCCACCGTCTGCCCGACCTTCTGGTGGGACTTCGACCAGCGCGACCAGTACGCCGCGGCCACCCGCGCCGTCGTCGAGCGGTTCGGCGACATGCGCCGCTTTGGCTGTGCCCAGCTCGAGCTGGCGATGGTCGCCTCGGGCGCGCTCGAGGGGACGATGACCAACCTGCGAGCGAACTCGTGGGACACCGTTGCCGGCGTTCAGTTGATCCGCGAGGCCGGCGGCGTCGTGACCGATCTCGAGGGCGACCGCTGGCGACACGATAGTGCGGGGATCGTCGCCTCGAACGGCGGGATTCACGACGAACTGCTCGCGGCGGCCCGCGAGATCGAGGGCTGAGTGGCTTATCGGATGTGGACGGAACCGACGGTCTGCGAGGAGGGGTTCCGATATTGCCAGTCACTGGCTGCGTGAATGGAACAGTAGTTCTGGTGGGAAAGAATGAAAAGAAGTGTTCTGCTACCGTGGCAACAAGGGATCGCCACGCCCTCCCCAACCGATTCGCTCGTTCCCAGACTCACGGCTTCGCCGTTCGCTTTCCGAGGCGCTCACAGTGTTCGCGCCTCGCTCCGCTCGCTCATCCAACGGAAGACGCCCCGCGTCTTCCGAGCAGTCCCTCGTTCCACTCGCGACGACCTCGCGCAGCGTCGTCGCCCGCCCTCACTGTGCTCACGGTTCCCTGCGGTCACCGCTCGCTTTCCGAGGCGCTGAGCGCCTCGCGACGCTCGGTCGGCCGACAGCGCGCGCCACCGCACGCCGGTTGACCAGTCTCGAGCGATGCATTCCGCTCTTCTACAGAGATTCATCGTCGAACCCGGTCGGGGGAACAGTCACGCGCGTTGAAAATCGGAAACGGTAAGCGGCCCCCACTACGGGATTCGGTATGGACGATGTCATCGACCGGTTCGGGGCCGAGCGCGTCTGGGTCGCGACCGTCGCCAGTCTCGCCGCCGCGGTGGTCCTCGGCGCGCTCTTGTTCCCACAGCGGGTCTACGTCGAGATCATCTGGCAGTACTTCTGGGGCCCGGTCGTCGCCGACGCCCACAGCTGGAACTGCGCAACGTTAGTTGACGGCCAGGCGGTATCCTGTGCCGAAGCCCCCGCCGACGCCAGTCCGACCGCCGCACCCGGCTATACGTTCGTCTCCTACGCCGGTTACATCCCGACTCTGGTCCTGATGCTGACCGGAGTTATCTTCCTCGTTCGCCGCCTCGAGATCGAGCGCTACCGCGCGGGCTTTTTCGCACTGTTCCCGTTCATGCTCTTCGGCGGAGCGCTGCGGGTCGTCGAGGACGCCAACGCCGCGGCCTTCGTGTACACCGGAGAGATGGCCATCGACCTGCCGTGGTCCGGCTTCATCATCAGCCCGCTGATCTACTTCACCGTCTTCTTCGTCGCGCTGCTCGCGGTCGTGAGTTCGGTCTGGCTCGAGCGAAACGACTACGTCTCGGGCTACGAGTACCCGCTGGCTGGAATTGGAACGGGCCTGCTGACCCTGACGGTCCTCTTTCTGGCCTACACGGCGGCGACGAAGGGATACGCGGAGTTCTACCCGCTGGTCCCGCTGGTCATTCTCGTCGGCGCGACGCTGACGACGGCGATCACGTGGGTCGCACTCCAGCGGTTCGCGCCGGAACTGAACCGCGGTACCGGATACATGGGGATCGTCGTCATCTGGGCGCACGCAGTTGACGGCGTCGCGAACGTCATCGGCCTCGATTGGGCGACCTCGCTCGGGCTCCCGGCGAACCTCGTTCCAAAGCACCCGATCAACCGGGCAATCGCGAACACGACGGCTGACGTGCTTCCGGCCAATATCGTCTCGATCACCGGCTCGGCCTGGCCGTTCCTGTTCGTGAAGATCGCCGCCGCCGTCTTCGTCATCTGGATCTTCGACGAGACGGTCTTCGAGGACAGCCCGCGCTACGCGGTCTTGCTCATGATCACCGTCGTTGCCGTCGGTCTGGGCCCGGGAACCCGCGACATGCTGCGTGCGACGTTCGGCGTCTGAATTCGCTTTTTCGCGTTTCGTCTCGAGTTTCCCGTCCCCTCAGCCGCTGTGTCGTCCGACGGTGGCCCCGCTCGAGTGGCGTCCGCGAACGGGGGCTTTAATCGCTCGCGGCGGGAACGAGCGTTCATGACCGATACGGACGGGTGGTTCGCGGCCGTCGACCGCGATGATCCCGACGCGATGGCGGCCGCGATTCGCGAGGGACGCGCCGACGAGCCCCACGACTGGCCCGCCCTCGCGCTCGAGGCGGCGTTCGCGAGCGACGAAGACGAGTATTACGATGCCCTGCGCGACGCGACCACGGCCGCGACACGGGCCGCGGTGACCGAGCGCGAGCGGGCCGACGACCGCCAGCTCGTCCACGCGGTGCGGGCCATGGACGACTGCGATCGGACGGCCAATGAGCTCGCCGAGCGGCTGGCGGAGTGGGCCGGCACCGTCGATCCCGAGGCGGGAACCGGCGTCGAATACGCTCGCAAGCTGACACGCGGCGAGACGGACGACGACCTCGAGGAGCCTGCAATCCGTTCGCTCGCCGAACGGGTCGCCGACCTCGCCGGCGAGGCGGACGACCTTCGCGAGTTCGTCGAGCGCCAGACCCCGGCCGTCGCGCCGAACCTCTCGGCGCTGGCCGATCCCGTGCTCGCGGCCCGGTTGATCTCGCTTGCAGGAGGGCTCGAGACGCTGGCCAAGAAACCCAGTGGAACGATTCAGGTACTCGGCGCGGAGGACGCGCTATTCGCCCACCTGCGGGGGCACGCGCCCTCGCCCAAGCACGGGATCATCTACACGCACGATGCGGTTCGGGGCACCCATCCCGAAAACAGGGGCTCCGCGGCGCGTGCGGTCGCGGGCAAACTCGCCATCGCGGCCCGCGTCGATCACTACTCGGGCGAGTCCAAGCCCGAACTCGAGGCGGAACTCGCAGAGCGGATCGAGACGATTCAGGCGCGGACGACGGACGAGGACGACGAGACCGACGGAGGTGCCGACGATGAGTGAGAAGCTTCCGGCCGGAGTCCAGCGCCGCGAGTTCGACGGGTCCGAGCGACTCGCGACTCGAGGGGTGCCCGTCTACGGCGAGCCCACCGACGGCGAGTGGCGAGCGTGGAACCCGAATCGGTCGAAACTGGGTGCGATGCTCGAGATGGGAATGGAGACCGGCCTCGCAGGCGGCGAAACCGTGCTCTATCTGGGTGCCGCGAGCGGGACGACGGTGAGCCACGTCGCCGATTTCGCCGGCCCGACCTACGCCGTGGAGTTCGCCGCGCGGCCGGTTCGAGACCTGCTCGAGGCCGCCGAGAGCCGAAATCGGCTGTTTCCGCTCCTAAAGGACGCCCGAAAGCTTGAGACCTACGCCCACGTCGTCGAGTCCGATGTCGACGTGATCGTCCAGGACGTGGCGACGCGCGGGCAGGCGCGGGTGGCGCTCGAGAACCGGCGCTTCTTGGCTGAGGATGGTCGGTTGCTGTTGGCTGTCAAGGCTCGGAGTGAGGACGTGACTCGAGAGCCGTCGGCCGTGTTCGAGGACGTTCGCGAGGAGTTGTCGGAGGGGTACGAGATTTTGGAGGCTCGGGGGCTCGAGGCGTATCACGCGGATCACCTCGGGATCGTCGCGCGTCCGCGATAAATTCCATTCACTAATTCGAGTAATTTTCCAATTCTCTCGCATCGAGATTCCCCTTCAGGTACCTCTCTCCGACTTCAGTAATCGTGTACACCCCGTTCCCGATATTTTGAGTCAGACCGTAGTTCTCGAGTTTCATGCAACGGTTGTTAATATGTTGTCGCGAGAACGGAATGGGGCCTTCTTCTTTAATTTTCGTCGGGGATCGAGGACCGTTCTCATCTAAGAACTCGAGAATCCTCTCATCGGCGAGAACCATCCAGTCGGCAGAAATCCGCATAGTACGCTAACACCCTCACGCCATCAAATCATCGTCGGAAAGCAACTCTAACAGGTAGAGTGATTATATCGAATCTATCGTTAATTATACAATCCTTAAGAAAGTATAGTTGCTCAAAGAGGGATAGACAGACCTGATGGTTAGGCTCCGAGCAAAAGCGGGCCGGTGCTATAGTAGCCACTGAAACGATTTACACACTGATCACAATGCAGTCGCGCGATCAGATGTGCAGTGACTTTCAGTGGCTACTATAGTGACACCGAGCCCGCAAGCAGTTCCCGAAACCACCCTCCTGAAGCCATGCACGACGATACTCCATGGGCCCGTGAACGCCCCGATCGAGCAGACGAATCACCACCAAATTACCCCGCGACCGACGGAAGAACCGCGTGGATCGAACTCACCGCCTTCCAACGCGATTGTCTCGAGGCGATCGCCCGCCTCGAGCGCGACGACGTGTCGTGCGACGAACGAGCGATCGTGCAGACGCTCGAGCGAGCGTATCCCAGCGTCGAGCGATTGAGACTCGATCCGAACCTGCGTACCCTCGTCGGACGCGACCTCCTCGAGAATCGGCGACTCGAGGCCCGCGCGGAGTACCACCTCACCGATGACGGCCGCGCGCTCCTGTTGCAACGCGCCGAGCGCTTCGCTGACACCTGCGGGATCGGCGCGGCCGAGTCCGGAGCGGACGAGGTAACCGCTCGAGAGACGGGTGAGCAGGGATGATCGGGGCTCGAGACGTGGAGCCGATTCGGTGTCCCGACTGCGGCGGGGCGCTCCCCGAACGCGATCCGCTGATCGGGTGGTGGCTCTGTGACGACTGCGAACTCGCGGTCGACGGCGACGGGAGTCGGATCGCGTGACCGGGCTGTCGAGACGCCTCGAGCGTGCAGCCCTGTCGATGGTATCGTCGCGCGGCCGCGGTGAGGGTTCTCAGCAACAGTTGTTCTGAATCAGCGTTCGACCCGCTTTTCGAAGCGACCGATGGCCTCGAGGTGATCCCTCGAGAGAGACTGCCGTTCGAACGGAGGCGATTGGTGGTTGATTACCCGCGCGTAGGGAACAAACTCGCGCGAAAAAAGACGCGCGTCGCGACGTCCTCGTCTCGTTTGCTCTCTAGTCGTCCGTCTCGTTCATCTCGTCCTCGAGCGTGATCAGCGCGTCGTCGATCACTGGCTCTTCGTCAGCTATGTAGGGGTCGTCAGCCTCGGGGAACTCGTACGTCTCGTTGTCGTTCGTGTCCTGGTGAGCCATCGCGATCAACACCTGACTCTCCTCGAGGGACTCGTTGAGTTCGATGGTCACGTTCTCGTGGTCGCCGGACTCGAGGTAGGTGGAGTTACCCAGGACCTCCCCGGGCTCGTACTCTTCGGACATGTTCGTAACGATCCCGTTCTCTTCTTCCGTCGCGTTGTCCGCGTCGGCGGGTGCGGCCGCGTGGATGACGGCGAAGCCGCCCTCGGGCAGCGACGTGTTGTTTACCACGACTGCGGTCCCATTCGATGTCTGGTTCTCGAACGTCACCGTGGCCGTTTCGTTCTCCGTTTCGTTATCTTGGACGGTCGTACCGGCGTCTGTCGCAGCGAACGCGATGCTCGCCCCCAAAAGGAAGACGAGCGCCGCGAGGACTGCGACGCCGACAGTTATTGCACGTGACATCGCATTATTGGTGCCGCCGTAGTTCGGCAAAAATCGGATGATTCGTTCGAACGTTTCGACGCTAGAAACGCTCGAATTCGGTAGAAGGGAGGTGAAAGGTAATCCGCTTATTCCGATCGTTAGTCCCGCAATCGTCTGTGCGAGATCGTGTTCTGTTGACCTCTTCTCGAGAGACACACCGGACTCCCACCAGTGTTCAGGGAGCTCGACGGGGTTCTGAACTGCTGCGCTCTTCCGGCCACACTCGGAGGACCGTCGATCGACCCCGTGAGAGTCGATTGCGGGTGTCGTCGCGACGCCTCGAGATCGCGGCGCGACGCAACGGGACCTCGTCTGAACCGATCTCGACGGTAGACTTCCGATTTCGGGTCCGGAGAGGGGGACGAAACGCTCGCTCAAGAGCACACCCTTATCGGTAGCATCGTCGCGCGACCGCGGTGACCAGTGAACGTCTCAATGAGACGCCCACTTTGGTCACGTGGCGACCGTGTTATCCGAATCGCTTCCGTCCGCATAACCTGAGAATCAAGTATTACAGAACGTGAGGCTACCGAAATGCCCATATCGATCCAACCCCCAGACGAATAGTGTATGGTCCGCTATGCCGAAGAGCCCTGCGCCGACTGTAGTGGGAAGAAGATTCGACGGGCAGACGGGTCGGAGTGGTGCCCGAACTGCGCGTTGTTCGATCCGTGCCAGCAGGCCGCGTGAGACGGCCGGCTTCGAGGGGAAACGGAAAGCGGTGAGTGACAGCGGATACGACCCGATCCGCCCCGTTTCCGCCGACCAAATTCCCGCACGCTTCCGTCCCCACGAACTCTTGAGCGGCTTGATTGATCGTCGCTTTCGAGACCGCAGCGTCGAGCGCTCCAACGAGAGATGATTCGCCGAGACCTGCGTTCCGTCGTCGACCCAATCGAGGAATTCCCAACCGACGACCGTCCTCCGTCCCGGCGACTGCCGGAACCGAAGCCCTGGTTTAACTCCCGGAAGCATTGGCCGCCTACGTAACTGAAACAACCTGAGTATTGCTAGCCACAGCAACGACTCACCCGTGGCGCATCCGATACAGACGATCAGACGGAACGCAAAGGAGACGACAGGTGACCTGTGGGCCGGCGGGCGCGGCTGGATTCTCCTCGCCGTGGGTGCCGGGTGGGCGCTCTCTATCGGTGTGCGGTTCGTCTATCCCGCGCTCGTCCCCTACTTGCAGGACGACTTCGGGATCGGTCTGACCACGACAGGTCTGCTGTTGACGTTGCTCTGGGGAGCATACGCCGTCGGTCACGTGCCCGGCGGGTTCCTCGGCGACCGAATCGGCGAGGGCAACGTGGTGGTCATCAGCACCCTCATTTCGGCCGGAACCGTTCTCGTCGTCGCCACGGCCATAAACGTCTGGATGCTGTTCGCGGGAACGATCGTGTTCGGCCTCGCGACCGCGCTGTACGGACCGACTCGATTCACCATCTTCACGGACATCTATCCGGATCGAGCCGGCTCGGCCATCGGGCTGACGATGGCTGCGGGGAACATCGGAAACACGGTCTTTCCCGTCGCGGCGGCCGTTATCGCTTCGTACGCGACGTGGCGGTACGGAATCGGCGCGTTCAGCCCCCTCTTTCTCGTCGTCGCCGTCGGACTCTGGATGACCGTTCCGAACCGCACGTCGAGCGGGGAAAGCGCGGTCGACGAACTCTCGAGCGACACGCTCACACAGATCAGAAGCGGGATCACTCGCGAATCCATCCCGATCGTCGTCGCGATTCAGGTCACTGCCTCGTTCGTGATACAGGGGTTTTCCTCCTTCTATCCAACGTATCTCACAGCGGCGAAGGGGATCTCTCCGGCGGTCGCAGCGACGCTGTTCGGGTTGTTCTTCGCCGTCGGTGCGATTATACAGCCCTTTTCGGGAACCATGCTCGACCGTTTCGGCGCGCGTCCGACGCTCGTCCTGTATTTTGGCGGCTGCGTCGCCGGGCTGTGGTTGCTCCCGTTCGTCAACGGTTTCGTCCCGCTCGTCGCGGTCACGGTTCTCATCAGTAGCTGGAACGGGTGCGGCGTCGTCACGCAGACGTATATCGCGGACTCGCTCCCCGACGATATGCAGGGAACGGGACTGGGCACCTTGAAGGCGGGCTGGATGGTCGTCGGTGCGACGTCGCCCCTGCTCATCGGCACGCTCGCCGATTACGGCTCGTTCGACTACGGATTCTTGCTACTGGCTTCGGTCGGCACCGTCGGATTGGTGCTCTCGATCACGCGGCTCTAGGACTCCCAGTCGTTCGTCCCCATCTGGATCGGAATCGTGAGCCGTTTTGGCTTCCTCTCAGTCGACCAAGCATCGAGCGAGTACTGGCAAATCGGATGCGGATCGGTCGGTTTCGGCACCGACCTCGACACGAACCGGTGCTCTTCTCATTAAAGAATATAAGGACATCCGTGGTAGGTAGTGGTGGTATGTCAGATCACCCCACGATAGGTGACACCCTCGAACAGACGGTCGATCGCTATCCCGATCGCGACGCGATCATCTATCCGCGGAAAGACCAGCACTGGACCTACGCGGAGTTCAACGAGCGGGTAAATCGGTTGGCCAACGCCTTGCTCGAGGCCGGAATCGAAACGGGAGACAGAGTCGCGACGGTGCTGTACAACGGCTCGGAGATGGCGCTTACCGTCTACGCGTGCGCGAAGATCGGTGCTGTCTTCACTCCGCTGAACTTCCGCCTCCCGGCGGGTGAGATCGAGTACATCGTCAACGATGCCGAGGCGAAGATGGTCCTCTTCGAGTCCGAAACGCGGGAGGCCGTCGAGGGGGCGCGACCGAGCCTCGAGTCCGTCGCGGAGTACGTGTTCACCGACGACGACCGCGAGGACGCGGACGGTCCGGAGTACGCGCGTGGGTTCTATGACCTCCTCGAGTCCGGGTCTGCCGAACGGCCCGATGTCCGCGTCGACGAAGACGACGTCTACGCCTTCATCTACACGTCGGGAACCACGGGTCGGCCGAAGGGGGTCGTCCACGAGCATCGGGACATGGTCGAGCACAATCTGCTGTGTATCGCGGAGATGAACCTCACCCGCGACGACGTGGGCCTGTCGATGATGCCGCTGTATCACTGCGCCGAACTCCACTGTAACCTGTTCGCACGGGTCCACCGCGGCGCGGCGAACGTCATCCACCACGAGTTCGAACCAGAGGCGGTGCTCGAGGCGATCGAGGACCGCGATGTGACGGTTCTCTTCGCCGCACCGACCGCCTGGAACGCGCTCTCGATGACCGCCGCCGAAATGGACGTCGATCTCTCGTCGCTCCGACTCGGACTGTACGGCGCGGCCCCGATGCCCGAACAGGTGCTCGAGAACTGCATGAAACACCTCTGTGAGGAGTACGTCCAGGCCTACGGAATGACCGAGATCGGGCCGGCCGGGATCTTCCAGTCGGCGGCCGATCAGCTCCCGAAACAGGGCTCGGCCGGATTGCCTGGACTCAATCACGAACTGCGCATCGTCGAACCTGACGCGGACCCGGACCAGGTGGTCGAGCGGGGCGAGATCGGCGAGATACTGATCGCCAGCCCGTGTACGATGCGGGAGTACTGGAACCGCCCCGAGGCGACCGCGCAGTCGCTGCGCGAGGCCGACGGGACAACGTGGTACTACACCGGCGATCTCGGGTACCGCGACGACGATGGCTATCTCTACGTCGTCGACCGGAAGGACGACATGATCGTCTCCGGCGGCGAGAACGTCTATCCCGCCGAGGTTGAAGACGTACTGTTCACCCACGACGCCGTCGAGGAGGCGGCCGTCGTCGGCGAACCCGACGAGGAGTGGGGCGAGACGGTCGCCGCCTACGTCGTCGCTGCGGGCGTCGACGCGGCCGCCCTCGACGAGTTCATCCTCGAGAGTGATCGGCTCGCTGACTTCAAGCGGCCGCGAACGTACTACTTCGTCGACGAACTACCAAAGAATCCCAGCGGCAAGATCCAGAAGTTCAAGCTTCGCGAGGACGAGGCGGGCCTCGAGCCCGAGTCTGAAACCGTCGCGTCCTGATCTTTGCACGAGAAACCCCGGCTCGAGGATCCGGTCGGTCGCACCGACTCCAAATCGTATTTACTATCGGCGACGAAAGCACGACACGATGGAACGCGGGTCGCGAGAATCGTTTACGCGCATGGGGACGCTGGGGATCGAAGAGGAGTGTTTCGTCGTCGACGCCGACGGACGCCCGACCAGCGGGACCGACGAACTCGTCTACGAACACGACCCGCCCGAGATTCTCGAGGGCCGACTCGATCACGAACTGTTCAAGTTCGTCATCGAGACCCAGACGCCGCTGATCGAGTCTCCCGACGACGCCCGCGACTCGTTGCTCGCGATCCGCGAGGCACTGGTCGAACACGCCGAGAACCACGGCTATCGCATCGCGGCCGCCGGCCTCCACCCGCTGGCGAAGTGGCAGGAACTCGAGCACGCGGAGAAACCCCGCTATCGCTCGCAGCTCGACCGTATCCAGTACCCACAACACCGAAACACGACGGCGGGCGTTCACGTCCACGTCGGCGTTGACGACGCTGACAAGGCGGTCTGGATCGCCAACGAACTGCGGTGGTACGTCCCGATTATGCTCGCGCTCTCCGCGAATTCGCCCTACTGGAACGGGTTCGACACCGGGCTCCAGTCCGCCCGCGCGAAGATTTTCGAGGCGCTGCCCAACACCGGGATGCCGACCCACTTCGAAGACTTCGAGGCGTTCGATCGGTTCGAGCGACTGATGCTCGAGACCGAGTCGATCAACGATCGCGGCGAACTCTGGTACGACGTCCGGCCCCACACCGCCCACGGTACGGTCGAACTGCGCACGCCGGACGGGCAGGCCGATCCCGAGATCGTGCTGGCGTTCGTCGAGTACGCCCACGCACTCGTCGGGGCCCTCGCCGAGGACTACGAAGATGGCGCGAGCGGTCACCGGCACCGCCGGGAACTGCTCGATGAGAACAAGTGGCGGGCCATCCGCCACGGGCAGGATGCCTCTTTCATCGACCGCGACCTCGAGGGAACCGTCGATCTGGGAGAACTCGTCGACCGCGAGTGCGAGCGCCTCGGCATCGACGGCATCAGAGACGTTTACGAGCGGGAGAGCGGCGCGGATCGGCAACGCCGTTTGCTCGAGGAGGAGGGACCCGACGCGCTATGCGAATCGCTTATTCTGCAAACCGAGTGACTACCCCGCAAAGGTTTAACTCCGCTCGAGGCCTCGTCCTGTACGAGAACCCACATGAGCTCCGATGATACGGACGAGCATCCGGTCGATACCGACGACGGAGACGAATCGCTCGAGGGACCGGACGACTTCGTCGAGAGCGAGGCCGGCCGAAGCCCGGCTGTCGAGGAGCTCGACCAGCGCATCGTCGACCTGCTCTCGTGGATCCTGGACACGGAAACTCGCGCGAAGATCTACGTCTATCTGCTGGCGAATCCGGGAAGTACCTCCGAAGAGGTCGCGAAGGGGACCGGGCTCTATCCCAGCACGGTTCGCGAAGCGCTCGCGGAACTCCACGAGGAAGACCGCGTCACCCGCGAAAAGCGCGCCAGCGAGGGGGCCGGGAACAACCCCTACGAGTACACCGCGATCCAGCCCAGCGACCTCGTCGGCGGCGTCGTCGATCAGGTCCAGCGGGAACTGAACACCATCTTCACGCTCGATCGCGTCCTCGATCGTGAGGGTAATCGCGACGCTCGAGCCGAACTCGAGGAGCACGTCGAACCGGTGACGATCACCGTCGACGACACGACACCGATGATCGACGGCGATTCCGAGACAGAGACGGACCCCGAGACCGATCCCGATGCCGACGTCATCGAGTTCGAGGACGACATGCAGATCGACACCGTCGATACCGAATCCGACGGGGCCGATAGACCCGATAAGTCTGACGAGTCCGACGACGGCGTCGGGAGTAATACGACCGACGAGAATGACGACTTCGACGCACGATCGAGCGGCGAATAGGGTTCGACGGGTCTGCGTCCTCCCTCGTCGTTAGTCCTCGAGGTCGAGTACGTCCGGCCGCTCGAGTTCGACGTCCCGATCGACCGCGGAGACGGTCGTCGTCGGCCAGCGATCCGTCGCCGTCAGCGGCTCGATTTCCTCGTCGGTGACCAGTGCGGTATCCTCGCTTTTCGCGCCCTGTACCGTCGGGTTCCACGCGTAGGCCATCGGCGCTTCGACCGGTGCGTCGTGGTCCGGCGTGGCGATCCATTCGCGACCGGCGAAGCCGGCGGCTCCGCCCTGATGGTGGTGCTCCCACTCGCCGTCGTGGCCGACCGCGTCGTAAGCATCCTGAATGGCGGCGAAGACATCGCCGGCGGTTCCGCCGTTATCGCCCGCGCGACTGTCACTCGCTGCTGCCGTCTGCGTTGCCGCCAGCGCCGTCGTTTCCACGCGAGCGGCGGCTTCGTGACGCTCCGCGAGCCACGATGGCGGATCGAAGGCGACGGTCCGGGTGCAACTCGCGTGAAGGCCGGCCCGTTGGGCGGTCACGGAGACGAGCGCGTAGTCGCCGAGTTCGGCCCCGGTCGGCGTGTAGTGGCGGTACCGCTGTGCCCGTTCCGAGCCACCGACGAGGACGACCGGTGCTTCGATGTCTCGAGCCGAGAGAGCGATTCGCAGCGCGGATGCGACCTCGTGTTCCGTGTCGGCGGACTGCAGTTCGCGACAGACCGATTCGACGGCGGATGCCGTCTGGCCGCCGAGGTCGCGATAGCGGTCGCGATCGCGCTCGGTCAGCGGTTGACGCAGCGATGTCGGATCGACCCGCTCGAACCCCGGCAGTTCGATGTCGATCGCGGCCCGCTCGTCGCTCCCGACGTGTTCGGTGATCGCTTCGGCCAGCGATGACGCATACCAGGGGAACCGCTCGATCGAGATCTCGCTCGCCTCGAGATCCGGCAGTTCCTCGGCCGCGATGCGGTCGGCTTCGATGTTGTTCGTCACGATCACGAGTTCGTCACCATCGTAGCCGACGGCTGCGACGCCGGTATCACCCTCCCGATCGATGACGCTGTTCCCGCCGGTGAGCCACGCAAACGAGTTCGGCCGGGCGAACCAGACCGAATCGAGCCCATCGGACTCGAGGGAGGCCTCGAGTCGCTCGCGTTTGTCCATGTCGGGTGCTGGCGAGGACGGCTCTTGAATGCGGCGAACACCGAGCCATCGGTTCGCGTGAGCGTTCGAAGCAAGCGGGCACACCTCGAGCCGAAGCCGGTCGCTCAGCTGTCGGCGATAACCGCTCGATTCCCGCCGAATCGGACGACTCGGTCAACCTAAGTACGGGCCGTCCTAACCCTCGACAGAACGCCCGTGTCGTACGACAATCACGCGCCCGACTCGAGACTTCGGTCGTTGATCGATCGGTTCAGCTATCCGCACCTGCTGACCGCAACGCTCGCACTGGTCGCGGCGACGATTCTGCTGGGCGTCGCGGCGAAGGCGACCGGTTCAGGACTTGCCTGCGAGGCCAACTGGCCCCGGTGTGACGCCGGGCCGTACAACCTGCTACCGGGGAGCATGCCGAGTTTCTACGAGTGGTTCCACCGCTTCGTCTCGATGTTCGCCGGGTTCGCAATCGTCGGCTCCGCGCTCGCTGCGTGGCGGCTCCCAGACGTCGACCGGCGGGTCACCGGACTGGTCGTGGCCGGAATGGTCCTCACGCCGGTCCAGGTCGCGCTTGGCCGCGAAACCGTCCAGCAGTACACGATGGACATCCTCTCCTTGCACTTCTGGACGGCCGTGACCATCTTCACGCTCTTTCTGATCGCAACCGTCCTGGTCTGGGCGCCGCGACTGACGGGAACGCACGTCACCGGCGCGCTCGCGCTCGGAATCGTTGCACTGCCCGCACACGTCGCCCTCAGCCCGGTCGTCGGCACCGAAATCTCGAGCTACTCGCCGACGATGCAACTGATCCAGTACGCCGTGGCTCTCACGCTGCTCGGTGCGGCCGTCGTCGCCGCGTTGGTCGGTCACCGGCGGTTCACGGGACGGGCCGTTACCCCGCTACTCGCGGCCCCGCCGCTCGTGGTCGTCGTTCTCTTCTTCGGTCGGCAGGCGGCGAACCCGACCATCGAAATTCCGTACCTCGTCGCCGCCGTCGCGCTTCTCGCGACGTTCGTCGCCGGAATCGTGCTTACGCGACGGGGGACCGCCTCGAGCGAGACGTCAGACACACTCTCACCGTAAAGTGGGGTTCCGTTGTGAGAGCGAGTTAGCCGAAGACGACGACGATCCCTATTCCTGCGAGAACGGCGACGACGCCCAGTCCGAGCAGTCCGTAGTTGGCGATCGGGTTCGCGGCCGTCGTCACCGAGAGGGAGTATCGACGCCGCGAAACCGGCCAGAGCGGACGGATTCCCATCGGCGTCAGCGCGTCCGCGAGGAGATGGGAAGCGATCGAGACGAAACCGACGAGGAACGCGAAGCTCACGACCCCGACGTCGACGAATGCGGAGGAGGCGTCGACGAGGGCGGCGGTCAGCGCCGCGAGCCCGGCCCCGACGAGTAGCGCGAATAGAATCGTGTGGGTCGGGCCGCGGTGTTCGATCAGCGGCAGCCGGTGGTCGTAGTCCGGGACCGTCGACAGGGCGACGCAGACCAGACCGCCAACGATGGCGATCTCGCCGTATCCACCCAGGGCGACGATGGTGCCCAGCGGCGCGTACGCCGCGAGCGCACCGCCGTAGTGCCCCACCTGATACATGTACGACACGAGACACGCGAGCGGAGTATAAACCCACCGTCATCCGTCCGACGCGACGAGTTCGACAGGGACGGAATCACGTCGGTTCCGGATCGGCCCGCCGCGATCGCTGGGGTTTTGACCGCTGACGGCATTCTCCCGGTCGTGCGAAACGTGACCGACAGGACGAGTAACCCGTTCGGACTCCGACCGCCGTTCGACCGGTCCGACCCGGATGACCGAACGGCCGTCTTCGGCTACGGAGACGCTAACGCCGATTTCCACGTGATCGGCGACTACCCCGGCATCCACGGCGGCGAATCCACCGGCGTCCCGTTCACCGAAACCGAGAGCGGACTCGCAATCCAGGACGTTCTTCGCGAGACGGGCTTTGCAAGCGGCCCGCGGGACGAACCCGTCCTCGAGAACTGCTTTCTGAGCTATGTCCACATGTGCAGCCTCCCGGACGGGGAGGCACCGACTGCCGAGGGGTACGCTGACCTCGAGCGATTCTTCGACGCCGAACTCCGTGCGATCAACGCCCACATCCTCCTGCCGGTCGGAGCCCAGGCGACCGACCACGTCCTCCGAGAGTACACGACTCAGCGGCGACGGTTCGACCTCGAGATGGGAGCGCTCCACGCCGCCGAGATCCGCGGCCGCGGCTTCATGGTTGTCCCGATCGAGGATCCCGCGGAGTGGGGCGACGGCGATTTCGCGGCGATCGTCTCGCGACTCGAGGCGCTGTTGGCCAGCGATTACCGGCAGACGAAGGGCGTCGCGACAACGGTCGGTTGAGACGGACTGCTGTCAGTCAGTTCCAGTGCAACCACAGGACGGTTCGCGAGCGAGCCTGTAAATCGGTACGGCAGACCGTCTGAACGGTGAGCGCACCACTCGGCTGAGCACGAACTGGGCGCTCGTTACGAGCCTACGAGTCCGTTTTCGGTGCGAAGACGAGCAGCGCCGTGCTCTCATCGATCGCGTGCGGAGAGATGTCCTGATCGCCGTCGAACTGGGCGATGTCTCCCGATTCGAGGGTATAGACCTCGTCGCCGAGCGTGAGTTCGACCTCCCCCTCGAGCAGGTGAAGAACCACGTTCGACTCTGGATGGCGATGCGCGGGCACGCTATCGTCTGCCTCGAGTCGTAATCGCACCGTTCGTGGGTTCCGTTCGTCGAAAACCTCGGCGTGTGGCGTCGCCTCGAGCTCGTCTACCGACGTGATCGCTGGCATGAGCGAACTGTGTCGGTTCTCCCAGTTGTACTTTCGGATGAACTCGTTCGGGGCGGTCGGTACTGACACGGTAATCCTCGAGAGCGATCGTCGAGCGTTTCCGCTCGAACGTCTCGGCGAGAACGGCGTAAACACTAATCGTCTTCGACATACACACTCATACGTATGCAGGTAATCAATCCGGCCACTGGCGAACGAGAGGAAACGGTCGAGGAACACAGCGAATCCGACGTACAGGATGCCCTCGAGCGATCGACGGCGGCGTACGAGGAGTGGCGCGAGCGGCCGATTCGGGAGCGCGAGGAACTGCTCTCGGCCGCGGGTGACATCCTCCGCGAGAACAAACGCGAGTACGCCGAAACGATGACCCGCGAGATGGGGAAGCCGATCTCGCAGGCGCTCGCCGAAATCAAGAAGTGCGCGTGGGTCTGTGACCACTACGCCCAACACGGGAGCGCCTATCTCGAGGCGGACTCCCATCCGAGCCCGCCAGGATCGGACGTCAAAACCGTCTACGATCCGCTCGGCCCTATTCTGGCGGTGATGCCGTGGAATTTCCCGTTCTGGCAGGTCTTCCGGTTTGCGGCCCCGCACCTCACCTCGGGGAACGTCGGACTGCTCAAACACGCCTCGAACGTTCCCGGCTGTGCGCAGGCCATCGAAGACGTGTTCCGCAAGGCCGGCTACCCCGAGGACGTCTTCCAGTCATTACTGATTCCGTCCGATCTGGTCGACGACGTCATCGAGGACGAACGGGTCAAAGCCGCGACCGTCACCGGTAGCGGTCCGGCGGGTCGCGCGGTCGCGTCGACGGCCGGCGACCAGCTCAAGAAGTCCGTCCTCGAGCTGGGCGGGAGCGACCCGTTCGTCGTCCTCGACGATGCCGATGTCGCGGATGCGGCCGAGACGGGCGCGTGGGCGCGCAACCAGAACGGCGGGCAGTCCTGTATCGCGGGGAAGCGCTTTCTCGTCCACACCGACGTCTACGACGAGTTCCTCGAGCGGTTCGTCGCCGAGGTCGAATCGCTCACGGTGGGTGACCCGATGGACGAGGACACGGACGTCGGCCCGCAGGCCCGCGAAGATCTCATGGAAACCCTCCACGAACAGGTCGAAGCGAGCGCCGAAGCCGGTGCTCGTGTGCTCACCGGTGGTGAGCCGATGGACCGCGACGGCGCGTTCTATCCGCCGACCGTGCTCGCCGACGTCCCGGAGGGATGTCCAGCCGACAGCGAGGAGACGTTCGGCCCCGTCGCCGCCGTCTATGAAATCGACGACGAGGACGGACTCCTCGAGAAGGCCAACGACACGGAATTCGGTCTCGGCGCGAGCATCTGGACGACCGACCGGGCTCGCGGTCAACGCCTCGCCCGCGAGATAGACGCTGGCTGCGTCTACATCAACCAGCTCGTCACGTCCGATCCGCGCGTCCCGTTCGGCGGCGTCAAGGAGTCGGGCTACGGCCGCGAACTCGCTCGAGAGGGGATGCTCGAGTTCGTCAACCGGAAGACGGTCTGGACCGAATAATCGATCGCAAGCGGGGACCACGAACCGCTGACAGGGGTGACCTCGGTTCGGGAGAGATATTCCAGTGGACGACGGTATCGGCAGTTCGCTGTCGCTTCGTTTAAATAGAACTCGTGAACATGTTCTCGTGATTTCCCGATCCATAAGAACCGGCTCGACCCGTTATACACCGGTACTTCTTCTGACCAGTTGTTATGAGTGACCGTATTGGCGCACCCGGACTGGGACTATCGCGACGCGAATTCGTTGCTGCAACTGGCGGTGTGGCGGCGCTGACCGGCCTGGCGGGCTGTATGAGCCAGGGGGCCACACAGGACTCCGAGCCGGCGGATTCGTCCGAGGGATCCGCCAATTCCTCCGGGTCTGATCTCCCGTGGACGAGTTCCCCAGAGGTCGTGCAGGTCGATGAGCAGGGCGGCAGTGTCACGCTACGGTCGGTGACATCCCGTCACGCCGTTCATCCGATGGACTCGATGGGCGGCCCGGTGGAACTGCCGAAGGTCTGGGCGTTCCAGGCCGACGACGGGACGCCGAGCGTTCCGGGGCCGATCCTCCGAACGACCGAAGGCAACGACATCGAAGTAACGCTGGACAACACTGACGCCAGCATGCCCCACACGCTGCACTTCCACGGCTCGAAGTTGACGTGGGAAAACGACGGCGTTCCGACGACGACGGGCATTACGGTTACCGGCGGTGAGAAACACACGTACACCATTCCCGCGAACGTTCCGGGGACACACATCTATCACTGCCACTACCAAACACACCAGCACATTGACATGGGGATGTACGGCATCTTCCGCGTCGATCCGAAGGGGTACGAGCCCGCGGACAAGGAGTACTTCTTCACACTGAAGGACTGGGACTCCCGTGTAAACCGACAGATGGCCGGCGAGGACGTCGACTACAGTCCCCGTAACCGCAACCCGGATGTGTTTACGATGAACGGGAAGAGCCTCCCGCGGACGCTCCACCCGGAGGAGGGTTCGCCGATCATCGTCGACCACGGCGACACCGTCCGCCTCCACATGGTCAACGCGGGCTACATGTCCCACCCGATGCACACGCACAACCACCGGTTCCGCCTCGTCGAAAAAGACGGCGGGCAGGTCCCCGAAGCGGCCCAGTACGAACAGGACGTCACCAATATCGCACCCGCAGAACGACACACCATCGAGTTCGAGGCCAACGCCGACCCCGGCATCTACCTCATGCACTGCCACAAGGTCAACCACGCGATGAACGGGAACTCCTACCCCGGCGGAATGGTCAACGGCATCGTCTACCGCGACGCGATGGATACCGATATCTTCGCGGACCTCATGGAGCACGCGGGCTACGAGGGATAAGCGATATCCAGAACGAATACGATCGCCGTTGCAACTGATTTTACGTTCGACCTTCCGTCTCCGTCGGTGTCTCCGATTCGACGGGGAGCGAGTTCGCACCGGCGAGTTGGTGACGACCCGACGCAGTGATCGCGTATCGCTGGCAGCCGATCGACCGAACCGCCCCGTCTTCGTGGAGGCGGTCGCAGGCGTGCTCGACCGCGACCGGATGCTCGTCTATCGTCGCGGCGAGGTCGACGACGTAGCTCGGCGTTCCGTCAGCAAGCGCGTCGAGAATCTCGCGCTCGAGTCGGTGCCCGAACATCTATCGATCACGGGCCTCCCCGTACGCGTTCAGTAGTTCTCGATAGCGGTTTCGGACCGTGACCTTGCTCACGCCGGTTTCGGCACCGACGGTCTCCTGGGTAATCCGTTCGTTCGTCAGCCGCGCCGCACCGTAGATCGCCGCGGCCGCCAGCCCGGCCGGACTTCGGCCGCTGTGGAGATCCTGCTCTATGGCCGCCTCGAGGATCTCACGAGCGAGCCGTTCGGCGTCGTCGCTGATCTCGAGTTCGGAAGCGTACTGCGGAAGGTAGTGGATCGGATCGGCGGGTTCGATCTGCAGATCGAGTTCGACCGAGAGATAGCGATACGCTCGCTGGACGGGGAGCTTTTCGACGCGACTCACCGAGGCGAACGCGACCAGCGTCCGCGGCGTGCCGTGTTGCCGAGCGGCGGCGTACAGACACGCGGTCGACATCGCCTCGATCGACCGTCCCGGAAGCAGTCCGTCCTCGACGGCACGGCGATACAGGACGCCGGCCGTTTCACGACAGGGCTTCGGTAAGCCGAGCGCCGACGCCATGCGCTCGATCTCGCCGAACGCGTGTTTGAGGTTCCGTTCCGCGGCGTTTTTCGAGGTGAAGCGTTCGTTCCACGTCCGCAGCCGCCGGAGCTGTTCGCGCTTTCGCCCCGAGAGCTGGTTGCCGTAGGCGTCCTGATCCTCCCAGCCGATGGTCGTACTCAGGCCCTTGTCGTGTCGAAGCGTCGTCACCGGCGCGCCGACCCGTCGTCGGTCCCCCTCGTCGTCGAACGCCCGCCACTCGGGGCCGTAATCGATCTCGTCCGTATCGATAACCAGACCACACTCCGCACACGCCCGTTCGCCGCGTTCCTCGTCGTGGTGGATCGAGCCTGCGCATTCCGGACACTCGGATCCCCGACGCTCAGGAACGGTCTCGCGCTCTCCGTTCCGGGTCGATCTCCCGTCAGCCGTATCGACGATCGTCTGACTCATTGGTCTGTGTCCGCCGGAGTGCATTCCGGCCGTGTGATTGCCTCTCTTGGATTGCGGTGGAGCAACAGTATCAACGACCGGCGGATTCCCAGGCCGTGGGAATGGTCGGAGACGCGCGTCTCTCTTCGAGTCGTGTCCGCTGGATTCGAGGGCCCCGTTCAGGTGAGGGGCTGAAGAGTGATGCGGTCACATTCCAGGTGGTTTCACCTGAACTCAGCCGCTTCACCGATACTACCGCTCGCATTCAGTCGGGCTTTGTGGAGGAAAAGTCGACGCCGTTTGCGTCGCTTCGACGGAGTATCCGGCACCAATTGCAGGAGTATGAACGAGAACGGTGGCTCTTCCCTGTCGACGACGAGTCGGCCAGAACGGGAGTCCGCGGCGAACCCCACCGATTTAGCGGTGGGTTGCTCAACTCGTTCGGATACTCGAGCGTGCGACTGTTACTGATATCGATTCTCTACTCCGATTCGGAAAGCAACTCGCCGACGTACTGGTCTTCCCACTCTCTGCGAGCCTCGAGTTCGCGCCGACCGCGAGCCGTGATCGTGTAGTAATTCGTTCGCTGGTCGAGTTCGCCTTTCTCGACGAGCCCTTTGTCGACGACCTCGTCGAGGTTCGGATAGAGCCGTCCGTGATGGATCTCCTTCTCGTAGTAGTCCTCGAGTTCGTCTTTGATCGCGAGGCCGTGCGGGTCGTCTTGCCCGGCGATCGTATACAGCAGGTCGCGCTGGAAGCCGGTAAGATCGTACATATCGGAATTTCTGCGTGTCGTCAGATAAGGTTTCCGAGAACAAACGAGTGGAGATAGCGTCGGGAATACGCGTTCACTCACGAAGTGTCTCACGTTTCTCGAGGGGGGGCTAACCAGCCGTTCGGGAGTGCCATCAGGGGTGCCGGTGGCAGCTCAGTTATGACGCTGACCGTATTTTCACCACGTGACGCTTCTCAGCACGGGCACGGCCATCTCGAGTACCAACGAGGAAAGCACCATGAAACCGACGAAAACAGCCGATTAACTGCTAAGCGCCGTTCCCAAATTTCACTTTCACTCCGGTTGGCTCACGTATATACGGGGACCGACACAATACAGGGGCTGAAGAGCATGGGTTTGGAGGGAGGCTCACGCGCTCACGGATCACGTCACCAAACACGCGTCCGATTCCAGACGAATCCAGTTGGACGACACCGTGCCCCCGTCATGACTATAGTAACAACTGCAACTATTTACACACTGATCGCACAGCTGTCGTGCGATCAGGTGTGCAGTGACTTGCAGTGGCTACTATAGCAACCCTATGAGTCACGACCGCTCCATCTCCGGTTCGGACCTCGGTGTAGCGATGACCGGTCTCTGTGGTAGCTGTTGGTTTCGGCCGAACGCTGTCCCCGCGACAATTGGAGTCGGGCCGACTGTTCACCCGACGACTCCATCGTATCCAAATACCGTGACGGAATTTCTATGATCAAATTAAAACGCATTTTCACTCGAAACCGGGAGCAAACCCTGTTCGAATGCCGGCGCTGCGGGAAAAATGTGAGTGCAGATGCCGAGGCGGTGTTCAGTTAAGGATGAGGCGGTCGGTGTTTCGAGTGCTCTATGCCCGATATCGACCGCCTCAACGCAGATACCGGTTGGATAGACTTGGGGTTTGTGGAGCGAGAGCGGACACCCCGCAAG
>Ga0208283_10186_pt1 | contig 26327 bp, 27 predicted proteins | sample AntRauMetaRauer1_FD_184785 | JGI IMG/M metagenome (GOLD analysis project Ga0208283, IMG submission 184785) | Saline lake microbial communities from Rauer Lake, Antarctica, in enrichment culture - Antartic Rauer Lake 1 Metagenome Rauer1 (SPAdes)... ...
GAACCGCTACGTCGACGTTTAGCAAGGACTCCGATGTGGAGTCGGTAACCTTTGTGAACACCGACGTCGACGGTGATGTGACGGTCCGAACACTCTCTAGTGAGCCGGACGAAACTGGCCTCTCGCCTGGAACATATGCACGCGTGACGGAGATAGCCGTTCCTGGCAACGCTGCAGACACGAATGCAACGATCCGGATGAGAGTCACAACCGATCGCCTCGAAGAAATCAACGCTAGTTCGGACCAACTTCGTATCAATCGATACAACGATGACGAGGACGGGTGGCAAACACTCGAAACCCGCGTTACCGATGAAAGTGCCGACGAAGTCATCATCGAAGCTGACACACCCGGATTCTCGTACTTCTCTGTGAGTGTTGTTTCAGACGGCTTATCTGACGACAAAGGGACCGATCCCGACACAGACGCAGACACAAACAGTACCAAGGACACTACCCAACCAGAAACTGATAACGGCACAGACGCAGATACTAACGCTACCGACGAAACTACCCGACCAGTAACCGAAGACGACACGCCTGGATTTGGCATCAGCGTGGTACTCGTTGCGCTGATTGCAACCGGTCTGATCGGGCGCCGTACGTGACGATAGAGTGCGCGAAGTTCCAGGAGTGGCTCGGTGTCCAGAGCCGTTTCCACGACTATTCCTACCGAAATACGCTCCTGATCAAGCGCCAGTGTCCCGAGACGACCTGCGTGGCGGGCTACCGGACGTGGCAAGAAGAGTTCGACCGGCACGTCCAGGAAGGCGAGTCGGCCATCTGGATCTGGGCGCCGATCATCACCAAGCAGTGCCCGGAGTGCGAGAACTCGCCGAGCTACCACGAGGACAGTGACTGTGAGTACGACGAGACGCCGCCCGAGGAGTGGTCCGAGGGCCTGGTGGGGTTCAGACCCGCACCGGTGTTCGACATCTCCCAGAGCGACGGTGAGCCGCTTCCGGAACTTGATACAGAAGCGACCGGCGACGCCGACGGTCTCGTCACCCAGTTGACCGTCGCCGATGATGACCTTGGCGTGACGGTGCGGATCGTTCCAGCCGAGGAGTGGACCCACGGCGAGGCGAAGGGCATCTGCGAGCAGCTGAGCCTCGTCGACGTCCAGCCGCTCGTCGAGGTGCGTGATCGGGAAAATGATGCCGAACTTGCACGGACGCTGATCCACGAGTACGCGCACGCCCTGCTCCACTTCGACGTCGACGCCGACACCGGGCGGTCGAAACGCGAAGTCGAGGCCGAGGCGGTCGCCTACGTCGCTGGGCGCTACTGCGGGCTCGACATCGGCGGCTCGGCGTTCTACCCGGCCGCGTGGGAATCGGACGATCCCGAGATTGTTTGCGAGCGGCTCGGGCGGATCAGTCGGACAGCAGAAGAGTTCATAGACGTGCTCGAAGAATTGCTCGCTGGCTAATGTGATTAACCAACAGTAGCAGTTCTCAGCCGTTTTGTTGGTTAAGTTTTCTGCGTCCGCCGAGGGGCGGAGGCGCATTCAGCTAGTTCACCGACGTCGGTGGATCACGTAGTCCGGCGACGAACTATCAGTCTGTGCCGGCATCAACGGCGTCGAGATCGGGTTCGTCGAACTCAATCGCCTCCGCAACAGCGTCGGGAAGCTCCGGTCGCGGAGCCGATTCGTGGCGTTCGATTTTCTCGGTTTTACGCGTGTTTTCGTAGAAGGCGCGTGCGACCGGGAGTCCACGGAGATACTTGTAGTCGTGGAGGACCTCGACGCCTCGTTCGGTGAACCCGTAGAACTGAGAGGGGAGATCACGTTTTCCCTCACTTGACTCGTACGTGTAGCGTGCGAGGAGTCCGGCGTCGATCAGTGTCTCCAGCTGATCTTTGATGGCCGCCTGACTCTTCCCGGCCATATACTCGAGTTCGGCGAGCGACATCAGATGGGCGGGGTGGCCCAGCAGCTCCTGAATGATGAGATGGCGCGTATCCTGGGACAGCAACTTGAACAACCGCTGCTGTTCTGCGAACGGCCCCGCATCGGCCGCGCCAGTGTCGGTTTCGCTCATACGTAGGGTTACGCGGAGCGATGGTATAACAGTTAGGCTCGTCCAAGTTAGTTAATCAAGAAAATACCAAAGTGGTTCAGAAGAGATAAGCAGGTATGGTTTGAACCAGCTGCAAATGACTGATCCGAGTCCTCCGCCGGACGCTAGGGACATTATGACGGTGGTCCACGAGGCGATCGGCGGGATTGAACTTGAACCAGCAGAGAAACGAGATATCTGGCGATTCACCCAGCGTGAATTGCCGTATCTCTGGAGTCAACGGACATCGTATTTTATCCTCGGAAGCTATCGTGATCCCTATATACGCCGGCTTCGCACCGTCCAGAACGAACTTACGAAGCAGCTCGGCGCCTATCCGTTCATCATGGGAGATCTCCTTGAACTCCCCACTGACCGGCTCAATACGTTCGATATCATGTTTTCGTTGCTCGCGACATACAGCGACTACATTGTTGGTGTCTTCGAGAAGGAGAGTGGTGGGGAGGCCCCTGAATTAGGCGAGATCGATGACCCACCATATTTCGCCAAGTCGTACGTGTTCCCGCGTGATTACGCGTGGGTAACTGACGCGAACGTTGAATCGAAACAACACGTCATTCAGGCCGCCCTCGAGATCGCGTTCGCAGACGATTTGTCGGAGGATGAGATCCAATCAAAGGTTGATTCGCTTGTTGATCGCGGACAAAATAGCGGTCTCGACATCGACAAACAGGAGGTATGGGGTGTGATCGACGACCGAGTAGCTGGGGGAGAAGAGCCAGCAACGTACAGTTGGGTCCATCTGAACAAGTTCCGTAAATTCGAATTCCACGATCAGTGCTTCCTGTGGACAACAGAAGAAGATCTTCGAACTGCGGTTGACGAACTCCCGTCACCCACGCCACGTCCGGAGTGGGAAGCGAGCGAGGAACGGTGAACTGTCCTGCCCTACTTGCTCGCAGAGATACTCCAGAGTGAGTCGAGCTCGGTAGTTCACCCAACAGACGTGATTTTGTGGGCACTTTGGTATACTCGATCACCGGAAGGCCAAGGTGAGACTCTCAGATGACATCCTCCTCGTACCCAGGATGACTCCCAGAGAGCGTTGCTATTCGAGGAATTCGATGCTGAAACTCTGTCTGCGGTTGTACGAAGAACCTCCTCAAAGAGGATTCAGAATCCTCGAGGGGCGGCGTCAACAACGGTGGCGAACGCGACGTTTTCTCGGACTGTCTCTATTTCCACAGTGACTCGATCTCCGACATCCGTGTCTGGAATGATGAGGATATAGTAGCTTTTTGTCACCTCTCGTCTGTGCTCTCTTGCTTCCTAGACAATTTCTGGGATTCACCCGTGGAGTTGTGTGATCTCTTCCAGATCGAACAGTCGCAGATTATCACGCTCGGACACCGCTTCCTGTACTGATCGAGTTGCGCCGCTTCGTGTGAATAACGCGTATTTTGTCTCAACATCGGCGGTGTCCGGTGTCCAGCGGATTTCTGCAGCATGGCCCTCAAGCGAGGAGAGCGCACTGTAGTCCAACGGCGTATTCGTGAACTTACACTCACCCACGATCATCGTTCCATCTATCGTAAAGCCAACAACATCCACTTCGTGTTCTTTGTACCACCAGCGACCGAGATCAATGAACGTCTCTTCAGGGTATAGCTCCGGAAGCATCTGCTGACAGAGCCTCTCGAACTCCGGGCTCACGAAGTCCGGAAGTTCCGGTTCGATGACCGCCTGGTAAGCGTTCTCACCGAGACGTTCATATCGATCTTCCTTTCCGTAGACGAAGCGGAACCAGAACCGGAACAGCGGATCGAGAATTCGATACCGGCCACGACGTGATTTCGCTTTCTCTTCGGTAATTGGGACTTCACGCTCAATGAGCCGTAGTCGCTCTAATTTCTGCGTGTACGTCGAAATTTGCTTGCCGTCGATTCCCACTGCTTGAGCGATCTCGTTCGATGTTGTCTTCCCTGCCGCAATTGCGGTGAGGATCGCAAAGTACCGATTTGGATTTGTGAGTTCGGTTCGGAGCACGTACTCCGGCTCGTTATGCAGATAGCCCTTCTGTGAGAGTACTTCCTCCGTGAGGACTGTCTCGAGGTCTTGCCCAAGGTCGATCCCATCGAGGTAGTACGGAACACCACCGAAGACACCCCACGTTAAAATTCGCTCTTCAGGGGTGTAATCGTCAGAGAGAAACTCCTGTGTCGCAGTGAACTCGAGCGGGCGAAGATCGAGCTTCTGAGTAAATCGGCCGTAGAGCGGACTGTTACCCAACAGCGTTGCTTCTTCCATCATGCTGATCGACGACCCGACCAGAATGAGCGTACCCGCAGTGTTCTGTAATCGCTGATCCCACAATCGCTGGATGACCGACGGAAGGCTCTCGTCGGCGTCAATGAGGTACGGAAATTCGTCGAGGACGACAATTCCGTTTTGGTCCCCGAGGTAGCCGAGTAGTGCTTCCCAGTTCTGCCTGATCTGTGTGATTTCGGGGAAGGTCTCAGCCGCCACATCGACGAATTCGTCAAGTTGTATCTGAGAGGTGGTCTCCGTGGCCTGATACACGACGGCGTCATCCCGGTCGACAAGGGAGTGCTGAACGAGCTGTGTCTTCCCGAGTCGACGACGTCCGAAGATGACGACCATCTCGGCGTCATCTGACTCGTAGCACCCGTGAAGGCGTGAAAGTTCCTCGTTCCGGTTCACGAAGCGGGTCATACGCTCCCTTTGTCACCACAATAGATAATTATTCCGAATAGCCTATTTTCGAATAGTCTAATCTGGAATAGTCTATTTTGAATTCTCTAGACTGGTAGAGCACTAGCTACCCATCACCGGTTCAAGCGATTTCATCGAAAAGTTGGATTTCAAGCAGTATCGTTCAGCAACGTCTATTGACTGCCGCAAGGTGGGAGGGAGCGACTAGGGCGGGGAAGTTTACGGAAATTCAAGGAGAAAGCCCCGTGCTTCAACGTGGGGATGAATCCGACAACCCCTCTACAAGCCACGTTCTATGTTCTGAGCGGATGTTTTAAGTGAGTAATTACCATACTAACAGGTAACCGAGGCGGCCTGCCCGCCCACCTAATCGGACAATATCGGGATTCCCTGATTCCACACAGAAAGCACCCCTTTTTGTTGGTGGGATTTGGGCTGTAGTCAGCAAAGGTATCTCCGAATCCCATGCCGGGGTAGGAGTAACGGCTAGTTGGCACAGCCAGTAGTTGTTCATCAAGACGGCTACAAACCGTAAACATCCCAACCCAGCGGTGTGGTACCGTGGGAATCCTCGCCGTTCACGGCGGGGAGGATGTCAAGCAGCGTCCCGCAGCTCTTGGGCATACACTTCCGAAAAGTGCTCTTTCAGCGTCTGGAGGCCCTCTACAATCTCGGGACCGCTCTCAACAGGAATAGACACAATTCCCGGGGCTTCCTTGGGTGTGTACGGCCATTTGTCCTCTCTGAACTGAATTACGTCCCACCGATCCTTGTCGACGGTCCGCTCTTTGACGTTCTTGAATCGAGTGTCCGAACCGCGTTGGATCTTATAAAAGATGTAACAGAGGGCGTGAACACCAGAACTGACAGTGTCCTGTTCCGCCGGTTCAACCCACTCCAGACCGATATTTAACAAGCGGGTGCCGTACTCTTTGTGTTCTCTATTTAGTTCATACTCGACACGAATAGTTGTGAGCGTACGGTCATTATTTATTCCAAATTCACCATAGTCGAGACTCACATCCTCGTCAAATAATTCTGAATGTGCCTCGATGATCCGCGCAGAGACATCCTCAATTTCTTGTCTGATCTGCTCCCGAAATTGGTGAACCAGCTTATCCGCTTTCAGATATCGATCCGCCTCCAGTCCGTTGGTGATGAACTCCTCATTCATGGGTAATCTCCGCTAACAGGTGCTCGAGATACTCAACTTGCTCGTCCGAATCGATTGTTTGAATACGTTCGATCTCCGAAATACCGAGCGATTCGTATCTGTATTCGTCCAGCGATGGGAGGGCATAGAATCGTAGAATCTGCTCTTCGATCAGGGTCGTGAAGAGATAGGCACTTGCATTCCAATGTGCGCTTTGTTCGGTGTCGGAGAGAAGTGTTCTTCGCAGCGTCTGGGCGACGTCTTCCCAATAGATAACAGTAATGTCGCAAGCGTTGGACCCGGTTGCAGTGATTGTCGGTCGGTGGCTCTCGGGATCACTCATCTGATCGCCGAAGACCTGCTGTATCACGTCTTGTTTAGAGTGTGGAAGAAGTAGATAGTGTGCCCAGTCTAGGTTCCGTTGGTGGTGCTTCTCGGTTAGGTAGGCTGTCTGTGGTGTCTTCTGATAGTGTTCATCACCGATTTTGACTTCGATCGTTACGCCTCGCGATTCGAACTCTGCGAGGATATCTACCCGCCGATCATGAAGATCTTCATCGTGATATGCCCGTTCGCACCGAACACGTGTCGGCACAGTATTGAACTGCAAATTGAACATATCGGTGGTATACCCGCCTGACGAGTCGCGAATCAAGTGTGCCAGCCATTGCGACCAGTTTTCTTCTTGGTTCGTTCGTAAGGGACCGGCTTGTGGATTGGATTCGGTCCAATCCGCGACCAGTGGATCTGCGTCGAAGCTGACGTTGCTCTGTTCCCACCGCCGATTGAGTGCTTTCACCAACTCACGGATTTCTATCACCCCCCGCTCTTGGTCTCGGACGTACTCGTCCCACCAGTCGTCGACGGCAATCCATTGAGGGCTGATGTGAGCCATCGGAACTCACCACTCCTCCTGTGGTTCGTTACAATGATTATACATTTATAGTGTGATACACCGTCTACGGTGTTAAGCTTTCACAGAGTTGATCCCGTGGCCGAGCAGAAACAGTGGCTGGGGGAGACGCTGTATCCAGTCCGGACGGCAGACGTAGCGGGCGAAGCCCCGTAAGCACGCCGATCAGCCGCGCGTGACAGGTCTGGATTGAAATTCTCCCCGCCCGGAAGGGTGAGGTTTTAGCCTTGTAATTTCCATAACGGAAGCGAGGTGAGCTTCTCGTTGAAGACGTACTGAGCGGCAGCGTACCATGGGCCACGCACACTGGTTGTCGCCTCCAAGTGTATAATTTTTTATTACTCCGGATTGCTGAGATTGATACATGGGACGCCCTCGTCGAGCAGCTGTCATCGAGACCCTCCATGATGTCGCTGCAACGATCCAGACCGAAGAGACAGAGACAGGCGTCTGTGAGCGGACCGTCTCGGCGGCGGCAAATCTCCTCGATTTTAACCAATGTACAGTTCTCGTCCGGGAGGGCGAGTGGCTCGTCCCGTATGCTACGTCTGCAGATGCACCACCTGGCGGCAGCCGACGGATGGAGATCGATGAGGGATTGGCGGGGAAAACCTACCAAACCGGCCAATCCTACACGGTCGCGGAGGTCACCCTCACTGATGAGACGAGTCCCACCGATGCATCGTATCAATCCGAAATCAGCGTCTCGATCGGCGAGCACGGCGTCTTCCAAGCGGTCGAGACGGTGCCGGCGGCGTTTGACGACGACGATATCGAGTTGGCGGAGCTGCTTGTTAGCCATACCGCGGCCGCGCTTGATCGACTCGACCGAGAGCAGGAGCTCCGACGCCAAAACGAGCGGCTCGACCAGTTCGCATCGTTGGTGAGCCACGACCTCCGGAATCCACTCACCATCGCGACAGGACGGTTGGAGCTGCTCGCGGATGAGTGTTCGAGTCCGCACATCGATCCGATTACCGACGCTCACGACCGCATGGATCAGCTCATCGACGATGTCTTGCTGTTCGCACAGATGGGCGCTGAGACGCTGAGGTGTACTGCTGTTGATCTCACATCGCTCGCCACTAAGTGTTGGGAACCACTTGCACCCGCAGAGGCGACACTCAGAATCGACGCCAGTCACACAATTCGTGCCGACCGTAATCGGCTTCGCCAGCTGCTCGAGAATCTGTTGAAAAACGCCGTCGACCACGGTGGGCCCGGCGTTGCTGTGACAGTCGGCGGCTTGGCTGACGGGTTCTATGTGGCTGACGATGGTCCGGGGATCCCACCCAATGACCGCGAGGATGTGCTTGCGGTCGGCTATACATCCGCGAAGAACGGTTCGGATCGTTCCACACGAACAGTGGACGCACGGTGAGACGAAGGACATCGGTGAGCGGATGAGTCTTCTCGACATCCAACCGCTCGTCGACGACGACAACACTGAGGGGCCGAAACGCGAGATCGAGGCCGAAGCCGTCGCGTACGTCATCGGCCGGTACTGCGGGCTCGACACCAGCGGGTCAGCGTTCTACCTGGTTGTGTGGGAATCAGACGATCCGGAAGTCGTTCACGGCCGTCTCGGCCGAATCAGTCGGACAGCAGAAGAGCTCATCGACGTCCTCGAAGAATGACCAACGCAGTGAACTACCTGAAAGAAGGCAGGGAGTCCCTCTCCTCAACAAATACGCGAAGCGAGTGAGTAGGGAAATATACAGCCTTCACAGAGTTTGCTCACGTGCCCAAACAAGAGTTCAAGCAGGGATGGAGCCCACTCGCGCTCATTGCCCTCCACATTGCGTGTGTCGTCGTCGGGCACAACCACAACTACTCCGCGATTCACGCATGAGCACGACGAGCCCTGCCACGCAACCGGCTGCACAAGCTACGTCGTCGAAGGCCGATCGACTCGCCGAGTTCCTCCGAGCCGAAGCAGCCGACGGCGAGACGTATTTCAAAGCGAAGTTCATCGCCGACGACGTCGGGCTCTCCCCGAAGGAGATCGGCGCGTTGATCGTCCAGCTTCAAGACTCGATGCAGGATCTTGAGATCGAGAAGTGGTCATACACCGGCGCGACTACGTGGCGCGTCGTCCCGACGTAGCGAGTCGTAGCGCCGCTCAGGTTCCTCGCCTTTGCTGGAGGGATCCCGTTCGATCGGAGGCAAATACTTTGAGTCCGCCCGGAGAACGAGCACGTATGAGGTCCCTCCCCACCGATCCCCTCCATCGTGCGTGTACTCGATACGGGCCTGGACGACTTCCCGGTGCAGACCGACCGGACGTCGGTGCAGGCTATGCGGCCGCAAGTGCTGCACTCGCCGCATCGTTCCTGTTCGCTGCCGCCGCGATCGGTGGCGAGACTGTCGGGTTGTTGTCGTCGAACGACGGCCTCGTGTGGTTTGCGTTCGCCGGGCTCGCGGTCCCGGTCGTGGTTCCGACCGCGCTCGTGACCGGTATCGCCGTTTGGCGACTCCTCCCGTCGGACATCCCGCTTTTCGGACTGGTTGCCGGTCTACTTGGCACGCTTGGGACCTACGCTGGCAGCCTGATCGCTGTCACGCTCATCTTGACGGCGGCCGCCGTGCTTGGCTTCTCCGGTGCCGATCCCGTGAGTGCGGCAACGACCTCGTTCGGCGTCGCCTATATCGGGTTCATGATCACGTGGTGGGTAGCGTTCCCAGTCGGAGCCGTAATGGGCGACTCCGAAACCTGCCGCCGGTGCCGTTGAGTCGGCGAGCAACCGCTCTCGTGGCTGTGACAGTCGGAGGCAGGCACATACTACACGGAGCCCAATAGAGAGAGCCATGGTCGGATTGAATTGAAGCGGATTTCTAAACAAATTGAAATTAAATTGGAACTCAGGTGAAGATCCATTCCGACCCGCTCTAGTTAGTACAGCTACCGTATAACATCAATCCCGAAGTTTGTGTCATCTTCGTCTTCCCCACCATCACTCACAATCTCCTCGGATGGCTGCATTGTTTCTGACGGACCACTAACCTCTGAGGAATTCATCGCAGATCGGGATCGATCAGCTTGTTTCTGTGCTGTCGCCCCGAGCACACCCGAAGAATCAATGTCTGTCATAATTGCCATCACACGGAGTTTGCCCTTAAACTCATTCTGAATCCGGGCACCCCAGATCACGTTTGCTCCTGGATCAAGTCTCTCAGTGATCTTATTGGCAACGGCTTCTGCCTCTTTCAAGGTGAGATCAGATCCACCCGTGATATGGACGAGCCCGCCACTTGCACCACGATAGTCCACATCAAGTAGCGGGTGATTCATTGCATCTTGGACAACCCTTTCTGGTCGGTCTTTTTGTTGAGTTTCGCCGACAAGCATCACTGCGACTCCGCTTTGACCGAGGATGGTCTTGACGTCCGCATAGTCTAGATTAATCAGACTCGGCTGAGTGATCGTCTCGGAAATCCCTTTTACTGTCTCTGCGATTATTTGGTCCATCACAGAGAAGGCCTTCCCGACAGGGAGATTTGGAACATAGTCTAACAAGCGGTTATTATCCAATACGATGATTGAATCACTCTCTCCACAGAACTTCTGTAATCCGTCCTCTGCTTTCACCATTCGAGCACGTTCAACATTGAATGGTGAGGAAACCATTCCTACAACGAGTGCCCCGATCTCCTTTGCAATGCTCGCAATCACAGGGGCACCGCCGGTACCCGTTCCACCACCCATCCCAGCAGTCAGAAAAACAATATCCGAATCGTTGATAACTTCTTGAATAGTTCCTTTCGCCATCTCCACGGCTCGGGCACCCATTTCTGGGTCGCCACCTGCACCGAGTCCCTCAGTCAATGATTTCCCGACGAGGATTTTGGTATCCGCTTCAATCATTTGGAGATGCTGCTTGTCAGTGTTGACAGCAATGGTGTGGGCATCAGAGACTCCAACGTTCATCAGACGGTTGATTGTGTTATTACCAGCTCCACCAACGCCGATAATGGAGATATTTGGGTCACCGAACTCCGTATCTTGCACTTCGCGGGCTTTTTTCCTTTCAGCATTGGCGTTATCTAGAGCATCCTGAACGATGTCTTGCATGAAAATCACCTCACACCGGATATTCTTGATTGATCGTCCGGCTCGTCATCGTCGTCATCATAATATGTCCCCATTGTATCAATATCAGATGGACTTGCCTCGACAATCCCATCTTTATCACACACAGTCGGTTCATCAGCAGATGTATCGTCAGTATCTGTATCTTCGACAGGGCTCTGATGAGGGACTTCGATATTGTGATGATCTGCATAGGCTAAAAGCACAGCTTCAACAATTCGAGACCGTGTCTGTTCAATATTCGAAATAGGAGTCTGTTCCCAATCTATACGATACATCGACTCCGCTACCGTCTGCGCTAGCGTTGCAAACGGCTCGGGTGACAGTTCAACCTGAGTTAGTCGGGGATCAGCTAATTTCGTGCTAATCGAGCGGATAACCTGCTCGTCAGTGATTTTATCGTGCTGTTCAAGTTCTCTCGAAACGGCGTGCCGAACAAGTTCAGTAGTTTTCATTGTTCTATTTCCTCTGTAGGTTGTGTAATTTTGTCTCAAACACCACCCGATCCTCCTCGATGAATTCTGCATGATGGACATCTGCATCGGGCCGACATCCATCACCACTTGGTTCGATTGACTGGAGATGTGCTATCAGAGATTTACAAGAGCACCACGGTTCGGTTCCGTGAGTGGCGGCACGAGTGAGCTGCATCATCTCCTGTTTGAGGAAATCTACAATCTCTGTAGTCTGAGCTGTTGTCAGTCCCTTAATTTCCCCAAGGATCTCGAATGAGTATTTACGAGTGTTAGAGTTGACTTCACGCGATTCAACTACAAAGTCCACTGAAACATCAAGATCGTCAGCAGACACGAAAGATGAACCTCCCTCTTTCCGAATTATTTGTTGTTCTAAATACAGCTCATGAGCCGAAGGGCCAGCAACTTCCTCATCATCCAACTCGCCTGACAGGGATTCGTAGTGCTCAGCAAAGCGTTTTAGTAATACTTCTGCCTCCGGATACTCTTCTAGATCTTTTGCTCGAAGACCCCATCCCATGGTCTTACAGACTGCTTGGAGAACCCGGGCGTTTGGGAGGACGTATTCTTCATTATTGGCTGCACCTACCACTTTTGTGACGAGTCGGACAACAGCGAGAGCTTGGAGTGTTTCCAGTATTTCATGTCCACTAATTCCTTTCACATCAAGATCGTCACACTCTGCGGCAATGTCCCGTTTGAAGAGGTGCTCGGACGATGAGTTATTCGTCGCTGCGGTGAGTGCGTCAATCACTTGTCTTGTTTTTGGATCAGCGTACGCTTCGTTGAACAGTTCAATATGCTTCTCCGGGGGCTCAGACCCTGAAGCGGAGTTGTGTCCATCATCACTCATTAGCCGAACCCCCCTCTCGCGAACGGTCGATGAGATAGCGTCGGGATTGTGGTTTGTTCATTACACCACGAGATGTATTCTCAATTTCATAGGAGCCTACTCTACTCTCGTTGACCGGGGTTTAAGTGCAAATTCATTAACGGATACAGGAATGTCCAGCAGGTAATAAAGCAGGGTCACTATTTTGAGAACGACATCAACGGAGGGGGAACACATAATCCAACATGTGAACCGCTATGCCACATGAGGGAACCAATTCAAATGGTCAAGAAACGGTCGATCAAAAGTTTGCAAGGGCGGCGATTTCCGAGACCGGCGTTATTTGTATTCTTGCAGTATTTTATGGTATTATTTGGATGGGTGCGGCTGATTATCTACACCTGCACAACATTTCAAAACGGTTCATGATGCGTTTACATGAAGGTACAATTCTCCTCTACACGCTCAATGCGTTCCGTCGTCATCTTCTGCATGTATATCGAGATATAGGGACCTAAAAATAGCTGCAATTGTGGCACAGAGTTGAGTTCTGCTTTTAGTTTCTAGTACAAGTCATGGCAAAACAGAGAGCAGCCTCATAATGAATACCACTTCCACTTTCACCACACGTCCATGGCCCACCCCTTTCACACATCCACCCATCTACGAGATTATGCACACCTGTTCCCCACGACCGGACGCGGAACTCCCGGAACTCACACCGGGCGTCATCCTCGTTGACGTTGGCGACGCTCTCGGTGCCACGCCCGTTCAAGCTCTTCTTCTCGATCAGGTCCTCAGCGGCAACGGCCCCGCATTCTGGGTCGACGGCGCGAACAGAGCGAACACCACGCGCCTTCGTGAATTGGCGCCGGCCGACCGCGTCCTTGATCGGATTGAGGTCGCTCGCGGGTTCACCGCCCATCAACACACGTCACTTCTCGATCGGCTCGCTGGTCGTCTCGATGCTCGGGGGTCACCTTCGGTCGTCGTCGCGACCGGCCTTGACGGAATGTATCGCGACGCTGACGTCGACGACGAGCTGGCCGAGCAGATGTTCATCCGCGCGATCGCGTCGCTCGCACGAGTCGTTCGCGTTCATGATGTGCCGGTGCTCGTCACTCGGTGTCGGGGGGACGATTTTTCGCAGCCGCTACGGCGCGCTGCGGCGACGCACCTCCAGTGTCGGGCGACGCCCTTCGGTCCACAGTTCGAGGACGCAGCGGGCGACATGCAGACGCTCGTGTACCACACAGGTGACGGCTGGATGCAGACGACACTCGCATACTGGCAGGAGGTGCTCGAACACCGCGCCCGGGTGCACGAGGCATCGACGTTCGAACGCGCGGCCGGCGCCGTGGGGATGCAGTAAATGGGGCGGACCAATCCGACCTACCGCGATCAGTTGAGCGCTATCGAAGACGAATGGGGTGCGTACCGCCGGGCGCTCCGGCGAGAGGACCAGTACATCTTCGACCAGCTATTCGTGTACGCCCGCGATCACGCCGACGCCGCCGGGAACCTCAACCACGCCAATCCGCTGGCGCCAATCTGGATGGCGATCGCACTCGAACAGGATCGCCGAATCACCGAACTGGAAGCACGAATTGACGACCTCACTGACGAGTAGCCGTGACCCTCACGCTGGATTTTTGCCACGACGGGCGTGTCGCCCGGTGGACGCTCACCCCGGACGGCGTCGAACGCGAGGTCTACGAGGACAACAGACCGACGCTGTTCGTCGGTGACGCGCCAGACGACCTCTACGGCCGCGCCGGCGGCCCTGAGCCGTCACCGCCGACACGGGACGGGCTCTCGGAGTCGCTAGCCGACCTCCGCACATTTCTCGACGGGCAGGCAGCCGTGGCCGACCTCCGTGTCGAGTCTCACCGTCAGACGTTCCGGACGGATGCCCGACCGCTCCTCCGCGTCGACGCCGCGTCGATCGAGGACGTTCAGACGATCGCGAAGCGCGTCCGGCAGTTTGACCAGCCGGACACATTCACCTGCTACAACGTCGATTTCACGCGGCAACTGCGATACTGCCTCGAAACAGGAACGCCGGCCGCGCCCGACCGGTCGGTGCGTGACCTCCGGACGCTCCACCTCTCGTTCCCGAGTCACGAATCCGGTATCGAGGCGCTACCGCAGCTCACCGGCGACGGCGACTGCGTCGGCTCGTCGCCCCGTGAGGTCGTGACGGGGCTTCGGGAGGTGCTTGCAGAGCGCGATCCCGACGTACTGGTCTTGTCGACTGCTGATCTGGTTCCGTTGCTGTTCGAGGCGGCCGACGCGTACGGCGTCGAGTTTGCACTCGGGCGCCGACCAGGATACACGAAACTCGCTGGCGAATCGACGTACACCTCCTACGGGAACGTCGGCCACTCGCCCGCCAGATACGCGGTCCCCGGTCGGGCTATCATCGACGAGTCCAACTCGTTTTTCTATCACGAGTCGGGGCTACCGGGGTGTCTCGACCTCGTGGAACGCTCCGGGTTGCCGCTGCAAGAACTCGGCTGGGCGTCTATCGGGCGGGTTTTGACGGCCATGCAGATTCGGGAAGCCCGGTCACGTGACGTGCTGGTCCCGTGTCGAGCGTGGCGGCCCGAGCTGTTCAAGACGGCGTCGACGCTCGACACTGCCGACCGCGGTGGAACGACGTTCGCGCCTGAGGTGGGTGTCCACGAAGACGTCTATGAGCTTGACTTTGCGTCGCTGTACCCAAACATCATCCGGACGCGAAACATCTCACCCGAAACGGTTCGGTGCGGCTGTTGTGAGACCGACGACGTGCCGGGACTCGACTACTCGATCTGCGAGCGCGACGGGTATCTGCCCGAGGTGCTCGGCCCGCTGATCGACGCCCGGAGTGAGATCAAAGCGGAGATTCCGGAGGCCGACGATCGCGACCGGCTGGAGGCTGCGTCGTCAGCGATCAAGTGGATACTCGTGTCGTGCTTCGGGTACCAAGGATTTTCGAACGCAAAGTTCGGCCGGATTGAGTGTCACGAGGCGATCAACGCCTTCGCTCGGGAGATTCTCCTCGACGCGAAGACGGCACTGGAGGATGCAGGGTGGCATGTGGTTCACGGGATCGTCGACTCGATCTGGGTGACGCCCGCCGACGGCCGTGAGCAGCGCCCGCTGGAAGAGGTTGCTCGCGAGGTGAGCACCGAGGTCGGCATCGAGTTAGAGTATGAGTGTGCGTTCGAGTGGGTAGCATTCTGTCCGATGCGAAACTCCGACTCGGGCGCGTTGACTCGCTACTTCGGGAAACGTCGGGGTGAGACGTATCCCGACGCGGGGCTCGGCAACGCGAGCAAGACGCGCGGCATCGAGGGACGGCAGCGGTCCACGTCGGCGTGGGTCGAAGATGTACAGAACGAGGCACTCCGGGTGTTCGACGAGACGCGATCGCCAGAGGCGGTATGTGACGTGCTTCGGCGTCGTCTTCGAGAGTTGCGAGAGGGTGAAGTGGACCCCAGTGGACCCGTCATCGACAATCGCGTGTCGAAGGACGTGGACGAGTATGCGATGGAGACGCTCACCGTGGCGGCGTTGAAGCGAGTGCGGATCGAGGGCGCCGGGCTGGCACCGGGACAGACAGTTCGGTACGTCGTTGTCGATGCGGACGCACGAGGCGCTGCTCGGGTTCGGTTGGAGTTCGAGGAATTGGAGCGCTATGACACCGGGTGGTACGAGGAGGCCGCCGTGCGCGCCATCGAGAGCGTGCTCGCGCCGGTCGGGTGGCGTGAGGGAAAGATACGACAGTACCTCAGTGGGACGAGCGACGAGACGTTGGCCGGATTCGTGGATAGGTAGCCCTGAGAATTGCTGTGGAATTGACGTTCCACGTTTTAGGTAGGTCGCACCTCGCTTGAGACGCGTCCGGAGTAGGCCAGCGCGGCTAATACGGTCCACAATCAGCTCGCACACGACGACCACGTCTCCTTCGAGGTGTCCCAGCGCGGCTAATACGGTCCACAATCAGCCAGTAGTCCGGTGCCGCTCGGCGGTCACGTCGGCCGCGAGAAGAGTATCGAGTTCGATGCGGGAGGCACCCGGGTGCTGCGATCAGGTCGAGGAGCGCGTCGTACTCACTCGCCATCGTCCACAAGTGCCTGCGTCCGACGCGTCTCCAGTAGCTCACGCGTGCCGACCGACGCGTCGAGCGGGGCCATGACCAGCAGGCCGGGCGCGGCGTGACACGGGAGCCCCTCGCCGGCGCCAAAGCCCGTTCCGGCGCCGGCACCTGGACGCGATACCCGTTCCCCGAGTGCTGGACCCGCGTGTCGATCCCGCGGTGGACCGACCCGGTTTTTGCGGCTGCGAGTGCAACGAGGTCCTCCCGGTCGGCTATCGGGACGCGACCATCGTCGCGATCGAAAGCGAAAATTAGGTCGTCGAAGCTGTACGCGACGACCTCGGCACGGTGAGTGAGGTCACCGTCGGCGCTCTCCTCGACGAGCCCGACGCTACGGGTAGGTTTAGCCGATACTACCGCCTTAACCAACAAAATCATCGATTAGCGTTTTGTGTTGGTTAACACAAGAGTAGACGATATCCTACTAACCACCGACTCCGCCGGCGAATCTCCTAGTGGAGATTGTCAATACGCTTAACGAGTGCACTCTGGAGCGCCTCCATGACGTTGCCAAGTAGCTGAAGAGCTAACCGACCACAAGGAACACAAAGCTCGTCTTGAGAAAGCGGACCAGATGAGATGAACGATCGGGCTGATGACCTCCCTGGCGAAGTCTCGTCGAGGGCCACGATCAAGGAGATCAAGAACAATTGCTGCTACTACTGGCAGCGGCGAGCAGGCAACAAATTTCGCTCGCAGTGCAAGGGACAGTTAAGTCTAACAGCGAAAGCTGATCACGAGCATCCTGCTTTGGCGCCGGTGTTCAGGGCGATGGTCGTGACCTGCCGACATTGTGGAACACGACATCACCTAGGCAGCCCCCACCCCCGGGGTTGTCCGCAATTCAGCCACGTAGAACAGGGAGAAGATTCACGAACTATGTGGCCGGCAGGGAATAGATTATAGAGTAAATCATCCGGTCAAGTAACCATGGTTCACTACAGAGTGTTTTACTCAAGGGTAAACTACTTGCCGCTGCGTCGTGTACCGCGCAGTATGAGCACCGAACTCGGAACTGCTGAAGAGATGGAGTCTCGCGAGCTGATCCACTTCGTCACCCAGCAGACGCGATTCTCCCTCATCAAAAACATTCTTCAGCATCCCGATCAGCTTCCGTCAATGTATGAACTCGAGGAGCTCAATCCCAGCGTCAGCGACGCCACCGTCTACAAACACGTCCAGAAGCTGATCGACGCTGGCATCGTCAAGGCAGTCGCCCTCAATGGCGACGAACGTCGACAAGGGTACCCGTGGAAGTTCTACGCACTCACTGAGGAGGGTCGCGAGTTCCTTAACGATCACAACCTCCTCGCGTCCGAAGAGACGCTACAACAGATCTACGAGACAATCACCAACAAGCCTGAGAAGATGGTCAAGTACGAAAATGCACCGCGTCCCGACAACGCTTGACATCCTCTCCGCCCTAAAGGGCGAAGATTCCCACGGCACCGTGCCGCTGGTTTGGGATGTTTACGGTTTGTAGCGGCCTCGACAGGCGGCTACTGGCTGTGCCAACCAGCCGTTACTCCTATCCCGGCATGGGATTCAGAGATACTTTTACTGCGTGCATCCCGAAATCCAAAACACAGAAAGGACGCTTTCTGCGTGGAATCGAGCAATCTCGATATTGTCCAATTAGGTGGGCGGACAGGCCGCCTCGGTTATCTATTAGTACGGTAATTACTTACTTAAAACATCCGTTCAGAGCGTAGAGCGTGGCGTGTAGAGGGGTTGTCGGATCCATCCCCGCGCTGAAGCGCGAGGCTTTCTCCTCGAACTTCCGTAATCTCTCGTTCTATTTGTGAACTATCCCACCCACTTCGATCCTCTCACAAGATCACTCGTTGAGAGTGTTGCCAGAGACCACCCCAGGCGTCGAGTGTAAATGGGTGTGAAAATACGTATTATGCTGTCTAGACGGTCTTTTTAGTCCTCGTAGAGAATACTCCGCGAATCAGAGTGAGACACACCAACTGTCGAGTGTAAGCTCGAGAACTACTCGTCAGGAGAGAAGCGCTGATCAGATTCAATAGCACTCTGTACAACTTCAGGCTCCTCAAGTAGATAGTAGAAATTAGTCATACCCTTTCCACGGCCACGGCCAACCCGATCTGTAACACCGAGAATATCGAGAAATGCCTGTTCATTCAACCGATCAGCCATCCGTCTCTGCGAGAGTGAGTCAATGTCGAGTGATTCAGTGAGCTGTTCGTACCGTTCATATATTTCGCGAGTGGGGAATTCTTCTTGTTTGCTGCCGTCTGCAATCAATGAAAGAGCATAAACTGTTGCTTTCGATTGCGTTGGCTGGTCTTGGAGAAGCTTAGAGAATCGGTCGATGTCTGCTTTCTCACGCGCATCCCGAACATGTTCTTCGCGGACAACATCACTATCATCGTCCTTCGCAAGTTCACCTGCGTTTCGAAGGATGTCCAAGGCTTTTCGAGCGTCACCGTGTTCTTGTGCAGCGAACGCGGCTGCAAGCGGAATTACGTCATCAGTGAGTACACCTTCGCGAAACGCATCCTGGCGATGTCGCATAATTTCACGGAGTTGATTTGCGTCGTACGGTGGGAAAATGAACTCGCGTTCTTGGAGACTACTTAGTATTCGTTCGTCCAGGGTGTCTTTAAAAGAAATTTTGTTGCTGATCGCGAGAATGCCGATCTTACATGAATCAAGCTTTCCAGCTTCCCCAGCTCGAGAGAGCTGCATCAGCACGTTGTTCTCCTGAAGTTTGTCGACTTCATCGAGGATAATGATGACGACATCATAGAGAGTGTCGATAATCTGCCACAGTCGGTCGTAATATGCATTGGTCGATAGCCCAGAGAGTGGCACAGAAACGTCCGTTTCATCCGGCCGGTTGAACGTTCGACCGAGCTTGATCACCACTTGCGTCTCAGTCGTTGCCTGCGTACAATCAATGTATGCACGATCGAGTCCCGTTCCCTGGTTGTGAGCGAAGTCTTCAGCACTTTGAGTGACGTGTTTGGCAACGAGACTCTTTCCTGTCCCTGTCTTTCCGTAGATCAACGTATTTCTGGGCTTCCCGCCTCGGATTGCAGGATGGATACTATTTGCAAGGTTAGAGATCTCCTCCTCTCGGCCAATAATCCGTTCCTCATTTGGAATGTGCTCAATATCGAGGAGCTCTTTATCAGCAAAAATTGGATCCTCGCTCTCCCAAATTGAGTCGAGGGGACTCTGTTTCTCGTTACTCATTTGTTTGATCGACCTCGAGACATCCGCCTCATACTACACACGACAGTCGGTTAGGTATATAAAGGTGCGTCTTATCTACACACCACCCGTCGAGTGTAAGTCGTGAAATACGCTACTAATAGGGCCTAGAAGTTTGAGACAGCACAACGAAAGTCGTTAAAAGGAAATACAGAAGACAGCACCGAGCGTCGGGTGTAACACCGAGATCTAGTTGAATTTGTACCTAGATGAAATTGGTCCTATTCAAAGACGCGTTGCTCGAAGACACACACCCCGGGTGTCGAGTGTAAATCTCCCACAGTAACTGTTAGAAAACTTCAGGGCGCCGTCTAGGTTTTATAGAAACGCAATTCTCACAGATGTACATGTCATAAACAGGCAAAACTAAAATTCTGTGACGGTTGTCTTCTAGCTCACAAAACAAAGAGAGACCACAGCTCATTCTCCCATCTTACTTATAAAGAAAATTTCTCTGATTTTCTCGAATATCTAGATCAAGGTTATAACACTAGTAGCGCTCGATCTACTTTCTTCTGTTGCCCATATAATAAAATATATAATAGAGTTATAGATAGTAGTAGAAGGACCACAAATCGAGGTCTGAGAAGGCCTTCTACAAAAACAGCATCGAGATGTTCCTGTCGTACTATAGAACGCCAATTAGCACATACCGTCTCATCAATTTACACTCGACACCCGGGGTGTGTGTGGTATAGCTCATAGAAGTATCCGAGTTTACATCATTCAATGTGCCCAAATAAACCCAACAGGATGTCTTCTAGCGCTGCGAGTTCCCTCTGGATATTCGCCCCCAGCCAAGCAGTGACAACACACTCCTGACAGCGCGGACAAGTTGGACCACGGAGTACGAGGCGTGGTAGATCTCGATCTCTCCGTGGCGAAAGCAACACTGTCTCGCGAAGATTTCTTGTCGTCGACGGCCACGGACTCCAGGATGGACAGCGAGGTCCGGATAGACTTCGACGTCCCGAGAGTCCGAAGGAACGACTCACTCTCGGTGGTCGTCGCGATCCATGTAGTCGGCCCGTCTCTCGACGACGTCCACGACGACACAGAACTCAGCATCATCGACTTAACCAACAAAGCTATCGAGTAGCGATCCGTGTTGGTTAACACGAGAGCAGCCAATGTCCGACGAGCCACCGACTCCGCCGACGAGCCTCTCGACAGAGGTAGCCAACGCGCTCAACGATCTCCCACCGGAACACCTGCGGGACATTGCGCGCTACGCTGAGAAACTGGCCGAACACAAAGAGCGCGAAGATCATCTTGAGGAAGAGTCGAACGAAGACGAGAGTGAGGGACGACCAGACGAACTTCCAGACGACGTCCCGTCAAACGCTACGATCACGGTCAAGGAGATCAACGACAACCGCTATTACTACTGGCAGTGGCGAGAAGGCGACAAAATCCGCTCGCAGTACAAGGGCCCAGTCGACCCAGACGAGTAGCAGACCTCTGTGAAAGAATCGTACCGCCGTGTCTATCGATAGTGTGAAACCGGTTTTTAGCGCTCATTGCACCCGATTTGACCAAGTTAACACATCGATAACGGGGTGTGTATCGATAAGACCGCAAGGCGGAAACCCGCGTCTTCAGGCGCGGGAGGAAGCCCTTGAAAACGACTGCACGCACATCGTGTTCGAGCAATTGAAAGGAATCCGCGAACGCTTACCGCACGCAAAAGCGGTTCACAAGTGGGCGTTTCATCGCCTGTACGAGTACGTCACGTACAAGGCCGAGTCTGAAGGGCTTGAAGTGAAGCAGATTAATCCGGCGTACACGAGTCAGCGTTGCTCAAAGTGTGGGTTTACTCACGAAGATAATCGCCCGCACAACAATGGGCAGGATAAGTTTGGGTGTTTGAAGTGTGGGTACGAGGTTCACGCGGATTACAATGCGGCGAAGAATATTGGGCTAAAGTATCTCCGCGACCAGCAAAAGTCTGGACGTGGAGGCGCACCCGTAGGCGTGTGCTTGAACAGCGGGACGTTGAACGTGAATGGCGAACATTCGCCTACTGCCTTGAGCAGTTAGAACGGGAGTCCATGCTGAATGCCACGTCCTTCAGGGCGTGGTAGCTTACTCTCGTCACAACCTACATACGCGGTGTACAGAGTTCAAGATGAGTCGAGGAACGACACGGAACCAAACGACTTATGCTCGTCGTCGAACGGCTCAAGGGCCCTCTTGCTCCCACTGTGAACCCACTGCTCTCTCGTCCCTTCGGGCGCGTACTCAGACATCTCCCGAGCGTGGCGCTTGCGTTCGTAATGGTTGACAATTTTGGATCCAGTTCCAATCAATACAGCAAACTATTGCTCAACTTCTTGCTGAAGATCGATTAGCTGGTGCTGAATTGTCCAGATCTCCTCTGTCAGTTCCTCAAGTTGATGGCTTTCGGTGTTATCTGGTAGCTCAGAGGCAGTATTCCAGAGAACATCTTGTGCTTCGTCGAGATACCCATCTGCAAGTTCCAGCGCTTGAAGTGCCCGTTTGGATGGGGACTGTTGATCTGACATAGAGGTTAGATCGCCCCGATCATACTAATATTTATTAATTCTGAATCTTTCATTATCCATCCCTCTTTTCAAATACTCCGGGTGTTTCTTCAGGTCTGGATACCCTGCGCGTTCGGCGACTCTCTCGACGAACCCGATCCAGAGATCTTCGTGCTGCTCCGCGTAGAGACAGACGCTACAACTCACCTGACTCGTGATACTTCACGACACCGCCACGAGAAAAATTCGCTTGCAGGGATTCACCAGCGTTAGCGCCGGTGATTTCGGTGTGTAGGGGACGCTCGTCCTAGTTTTCTTGCCGAGTCGCAATGAGTGCGGTGGCAATAAGGGCGACGAGCGCGACGAGTGCACCGAAGCCAGGTGTCGAGTCGTTGGTGTCGTCAGCCTCTTCGGTTGGTGTCTCCGGCGTATTAGACTCGTCTGTGTCTTCCGTGTCGCCTGTACTGTCTGTGCTATCTGTGCTTTCGGTGTCGCCTGTCTCGTCGGTGTCGTCTGTATTGTTGGCGTTATCTGTATCGTCGGCGTCGTCCGTATCATCTGTCTCGTCGGTGTCGTCTGTATCGCCTACTTGTTCGACATTGGCTGTATCATCGGTGTCGTCTATACCGCCGGTGTCATCTCCATTGTCCGTGTCATCTGTATCGTCTGTCGTGCTGTCGCTCGTGTCATCGGTGACACCGTCACTGGAAGCATCATTGGTGTCATCACTGCCGTCGCCGGTGTTTAAGCTGGAATCCTCAACTGAGAGGGTTACGCTCTCAGACGCCTCGTTTCCGGCATCGTCGACGACCGTGAGATCGACGTCAATCGAATCACCATCTTCGAGTCCAGACACACTGATCTCAGCGTCAGTCTTGGTGATCTGGGTACTCACACCCTCAGTATCGACACCCGAAACCTCAACGCTCGTTGCAGAGGTGTCAATATCAGAGATAGATCGCGTGTAATCGAAGTTGACAGTTGCCTCATTACTCTCTTCTGCGAGGTCAATTTGTGTGCCAGGTGTGACCGAGGGCTCTTGGATTGTCGGTGGTTCGTCGTCAATACCAGCTGGAGCGAGTTGGCTGAATCCACTGACGGTTGTCACGAGGTACTTTTGCTGGTTTTCGTCTTCGACAATTTCAGTCTCAATAGGCTCGTAATCGCTCTCGCCATCAGGCGAGTAGAGCATCGTCAGATCCTCGTCGTCGAAGCCCGAGATGTCGATTGAGTCAAGCGGAACCGCGACGGTCGCATTTTCAAGTTCCTCGTCAGCGAGACCAATATCTTCGACATCGATGAACTCACCAGCGATCTGATCGGTTGCTAGTTCGGTCCCAGCCGGTGCAGACGCACTTTCACTGATGCTCGCAGTCCGTGTGGTATCGGTGTCTGTAACATTAGTCGCAAGCGCGAACGAGCTGTTAGTTTCCTTCGGTTCAATCTCTGTTGTACCGGCCTCATTGATCTCGTAGCTAGCGATCGAAGAGGTCAGCGTGTAGGTGTCCGTGTTTCCGGCCTCGTCTGTAGCCTCAATGTCGATAGTGAACGTGGTATTGTTCCCATCGATCGTGCCACCATCGAACTCGATCTCGGTCGGTTCGTCTGACGCGATCTCTGCGTCGTACGCTTCTGGCGTCCGATCGACAGATGACTCACTGTCAGCTGCCTCGATATTGAGACTCGTGACCGTGACGTTCTCGTCAACCTCAATCGTGAGTGTGGCATTCTCGTCCGTGAGATTGTCTACGCCAGATTGGACAGTCGGCGACGTCGTGTCGACCGTGAAAGAATCACCCTCAGTAAGGGCAAGGTTCCCCGCACTGTCAAAAGCAGCCATGCCGATCCTGAAGGACCCATCACCAACATCGTCGCTGATATTGGTTGCGTTGAAACTGGCCTCCAGTGTGTCTCCGTCAGGGTCAACCTCTCCGAAGTCTTCGATCACAGAATACGAAGTAGACTCAGCAATGACAGCAACTTGTGCGGATTGGACATCTGTACCCGTATCGCTGACATTGCCTCTGACTGTGATCTGCCCATTCGTCACATTATTGACCGGCTCCACAAGCTCGAGGTCCTCGATCGTGGGCGCCGTATTATCAACGAGGATGCTATCCTTGGCAGTTGCTTCGTTGCCATATTGATCTTCGACGGTCACGACGACGTCGTAGCTCCCGTCTGCGACGGTGCTACCAGTTTGATTCGTGGTGTCCCATCTTGTGAACTCTCCGTCCTCAAACCCGTCTCCAGCAGTCTCCTCGAAGACGACGTTTTCCTCGTTATCAAGAACCTCAAGCGTCACTACCTCTGGTTCTTGTCGATCAACAGTCACATAGAACGGTGTCGGTGTGTTCTGACCCGCAGGTCCAACCGATTGTAGCGTGACTTCCGGCTGTATACCTGATTGGTCATTAACTCGCAACTCATCAGAGCTGGAGATGCTGATAATCCGGTCACCAAATGGTGCGTCCTGTGTCTTGTAGATCTCGAAGCTTCCAGTGTACTGTCCGGACTCAAACTCCGAGACATTGAGCGTCGCCTCGAACTCCTCACTGCTATCGGTGTTCTCAACATCTGTTTCGATAGCCTCTACATTGTCGTCAAATCTACCGAGGGTGAATCTAACGTCCCAGTCCTCGTTAACTCCCTCATCACGCGGTACGGTAACCGTTATTTCGTCTTCCGTACCGTTCTGCTCGAAGCTCGCACGATACCCAATACCAATGAGCCGTTGATTGCTGGTGTCGACGACTTCGCCGTTCTCAACTAACGCAAGCTCAAATTCGTTGAACGTATTGTCGAGGCTGGAGAAAATGTCTTCATCTCCCTCCACGGTAACATTGATCCGTTCATTCGTAGTATTGTCACCGCTGACAACGCTTAAGTCGACATTCGGCTGGGAATTGTAGTTACTTTCGGAGACTGGTTTATCGAGTTCCCCAGAGCCGTCATACACGCCAAGACGGATGCGCTCAACATCGTAGGTTCCTTCGTCTGCCTGCGGTTTGATCCGAATACTATTATCCGTCTCTGGATGACGGATTTCAATTGCACGGTCAACACCGCTGCCGAACTCCATGGTTTCAGCGTTTTCTGGCGCTGCGTTCAGAACTTCTGAGAAGGCAACTGTGTCATTCTGTGGGGAGCTTGTGGTGCCCACGCTACTTTCGGCATGTTTGATACCAAGAGAGCCCTGTGACACGATGGTACCGATAGGCTTGGTGACTCCATCGACGTCTGCATCGAAGTTGTCAACGGTAACCCGTGCTTCATACGTGCCCGCTGCCGGTGCTTCGACATTGTCGAAGTTGCCACCAGAGACGGTCACCGTTGCCGTGTCACCTGACAAGTCGGCTGCACTCACTGTTTCTGTGATCGGGGTGTTGTCACTGGAGTTTGCATAATCGACCAGCGACACAGTCACATCACCCTCGGTAACGTTTTCGAGGTTTTCTAATTCGGCCGTTCCAGTGTAGTTGTTCGTGTCACCTGCCGTCACCGCGGACGGCGCGATCGTCGAGGCGCTCGTGTTGACATCCACACCATGGTCATCGGGGATGTTTGTTTGGCTGCCAACTTGGAACTCATTCACGCCAAAGATGTTGATAATCCGATCACCAAGCGGTGCATCTTGTGTCTTATAAATCTCAAAGCGGCCAGTGTAATTCCCGGCCTCAAGTTCTGAGACATCGACTGTCGTGGTGAAGTTCTCAGCGCCATCAATGTTTTCAACGTCCGTTTCGACACCTTGCTCAAATCCACCGAGACGGAAGGTAACGTCCCAGTCTTCGTTAACTCCCTCGTCACGCGGGACGGTAACCGTTATTTGGTCTTCGGTGCCATCTTGTTCGAAGCTCGCAGAGTACCCAATACCGATGAGACGCTGGTTACTGGTATCGACGACCTCACCGTTCTCAACTAACGCAAGTTCAAACTCGTTGAACGTGCTGTCGAGACTGGAGAACATATCTTCATCTCCCTCCACGGTAACGTTGATCTGTTCATTCGTAGTATTGTCACCATTGACAACGGTTAAGCCGACGTTCGGCTGGGAATTGTAGTTAACAAGTTCGCCAGAGCCATCATCAGTACCTCACAAAGCATCCTCGGCTAGCTGTTTCTGCGGCCTGAGTTCTGTGTCGAAGCGGTTGTACTGACGGTCTCGACGAGAGAATTACGGACGGATCGACGGAGAGCTGTCGCTGTCGGCGG
>Ga0208283_10188_pt1 | contig 26180 bp, 23 predicted proteins | sample AntRauMetaRauer1_FD_184785 | JGI IMG/M metagenome (GOLD analysis project Ga0208283, IMG submission 184785) | Saline lake microbial communities from Rauer Lake, Antarctica, in enrichment culture - Antartic Rauer Lake 1 Metagenome Rauer1 (SPAdes)... ...
ATGTTTCTCCTGTTTGAACGCCTATATCGATCGACGCACCAAACCCTAACTCAGTATCGAACGCTTCGAACGTGTCGGCTTGATCATTAATGAGTGCGCGGTACGGGGCGATATAGAGTGTCTTCCCTGTGCTTTCGATCGCTCTCTCGATACCGGGAACGACGTACGTGAGTGTTTTGCCAGATGCCGTTGGCGTTGCGACAACGACATTCTCACCGGACTGGACAGCCTCGATGGCCTCAACCTGATGCGAATACAGACTCGAAATTCCGGACTGTCGAAGTGCAATCGATAACGGGTCAGAAACGCCGATATCAGCGGTCTCCGCAGATTGTCCCTTCTCAACCTGTTGATGAGTGATCTGTCCTCCGTAATAGCCTCGACCCCGTAACCATTCGACTGTCTCCTCAATGTCGGGTCGATTCTTCATCTGCCGGTTCTTGTCTATTGCCGCTTGTGAACTTTTGTGATTTGATCGACGATACCGCAGCCATTACCAGAGGCTGAATCGACGAGAAGCCACTATACTATCCGACGAGAAGGTGTTAGAACATTCTAGTCAACCTATATCGTACGCTGCTGGCTCAGGCGCTTCAGACACATTGCAACCACGATCGGCCGAATCAAGTGGTGAATGGCCGAACACTAGCCGAGGGGGTGCTAAACTAGACAGTACCTTACTCATGGAACGAATGTAGATTGGAACATCCAGTAATGAGTATTCTTTTTTAGTTTCACTTCGTAGATCACCAATACAAGGCAGCCACCGGAGTATCTCCTTATGAACCTTCCACAGACCACGAAAGAAGATATCGATGATGGAGAACCAATCTCCATCGCGGCTCAGGTACTACAGCATCGTACTTTCGACGATGGGAACACACAGGTCCGATTACAAGACACAGAAGGGCAAGAATTCCTTCTGAAAATATGGGATGGCGATCTTCCAGCCTTCGAGTTTAGAGAAGACGAGTGGATTCTACTCGAAGATGCGCTTGGAGATATCTATAATGGGGACGTCAATGTTGGATCAAACTATAGTGACGTTCAATTAACATATTTAGAATCGCCTCCATCCTCTGTTGATCAAGACGAACCAGACAATACAGCAGCCGACAGCACCCAACAATCAGGAGGTGTCGTTGTACTCGATATTGAAACCATTTCCACCGTTCCAGAAGCAGAATTCGAGTTTGACAATTCAGACCACCTCGAACTACTCTGTATCGGCGTTGGATATGCACCGCACCAGGGTGCCCCAGGGGCGACCCACACCCTCTTTCGATCTGGGACTACAGACGTATCAGAGGCCGCGTTACTACGGCAATTCTGTGAGTATGTCGAGTCACATGCGCCGTCTCATTTAGTTACCTTCAAGGGGGATTTTGACCACCAGCATTTGGTTGGACGAGCGGAAAGACTCTCAGAAATCGAACCAGACCTTAGTACTCGGGTGAGGGGTCTCTTCATAGAGCATGAGTGGACCAATTTGGATCCCTGGGGCAGTCTTGAAGATAACGCCGACGTCAGTGAAACTCACTGGGACATCTACAAACACTCTCTCAACCCTGCAGAATGGCGGAAAGACCATCCCCGGTTCGATGGCAATCCGGACGACCCAGTCGTCTACAATGTAGATATTCCATACTTTGGACAGCGATATTTAGAACTCACAGAGCAGTCGGAATCAGCACCTGAATATCGAGCACTGCATGAACTACTCCGACACTACACCGTTGCTGATATTGATCCACTATTTGAGTTGCTAGAATAACGCTGGCCTGTCCAAGCTTTGTTATAATTATATATTAGAAATTCAGAAGACGTTCGGGTACTCGTGAACGCTTAGGACGTCTGATCTAACGCCGCGTTCAGGAGTGAACTCGCAGCGTTCCGGTGCAGTGGCTCGTTTTGATTCCCGCACTGACTACTCATGAGGCAGGCAGGACACCCTTCAATCCGTCCGCAACTACACTGTGTAATCCGGTCGTCGGCACGCTGTGCAACAGCGTCGAAGTGATCATACACGCTGTGTGCGAACCCAACTCCACCCTCAACAGCATCATGGATGAACCACACTGGTGATTGAAGCTCTGGATGGTCGAGTTGAGATAACCCGCCCATATCGTCATTATCCAGCCGCAATTCCAACGGCGACATCTTGATCATCGCATGCTCAGCGCCGTGTAACCCCCCAGCGAGCGTATATTCACGCATCCCGAGATGCTCAAAGTCACTGTCTGAATCCGGCGTGATCTGCGTCTCATCAGGGATCTCTGTAATAACGTGGTCAATAATGGACTGTGGGAACGAGATCCACATGAGTTGCGTTCGGAACGAAATCGGCGGGAGATCAATCGGGAGCATCGCTTCAACAACCGTCCCGTCGTACATATCGAGCACATTGTACGCACTGTAGTTCAGGTGGACTGTCCCAGTCCCTGCAGCCAGTTGATACCCCTCGCCCAAATCCCGACATCGATCGATATCTAAGCCTGTGATACTCTTATCGTGAATCGCTTGCGTGTAGTTTCGAGAGCGCTTCGAGTGTAACTCGACAAACGGTTGATACGTATCCTCGACGACCCGTTGCACCTCGTACTGTTCACCATCATACACAATCAACGCCCCAGGATGGTACTGTCGGTACACCCGCTCTTTATCGAGCGGTTCCATGTCGATCTCACCGTCAACTTGCCGCACTTCGTACTGCTCGTCAGTCGTCGTGTACATCGAAATATCGCTTTGCGGCCGCGCAGTCCCGCTGTACTGCGCACCGCGATCTAAATCACCGACCATTTGACCAGCCGCTTTCCACATGTCAATCGCCTTCTCTAGACGGTCCTCTGGTCCGAACCACTCGAGATCATCATGCGTGATCGGTCGTTCTGACGCCGCACACAATAAGTGTCGCGCGAACACTGAGTTATTCGAGAGGTTCACCACCGCATCCTCAATATTGTCCCCGAGCAAGTACTTCGGATTATCAAGGATGTACTGATCAATCCCGTCAGACTGCGGGACATACACCGACAATGAATCAGACGTACCACGACCAGCGCGCCCGATCCGCTGCCAGAACGACTGCCGTGTTCCCGGGTACCCTGAAATGATTGTCGCGTCAACCGACCCGATGTCGATCCCGAGTTCGAGCGCACTCGTCGAAATCACCCCGTCAACCTCCCCGTCACGGAGCGCTTGCTCAGTCGCGTTCCGCTTGTCCTTATTGAGCCCCGCATGATACGGCGCGTACTCAGCAAACGTGTCAGAATCCGGGTGCGCAGTCGCCGCCTCAATCGCGCGCTTCACACCGATTTCCGTCCCCTGACGAGAATCGGCAAACATCAGCGTCTGAATATCGTTTTTCGTTAGATGTGCCAGCACGCCAGCCGCCTCATCAGAAGCACTCTTCCGCATGGACGGCAAGATTTCATCCTCAGAGATCTGCTCTACAAGTTCATCTGCTGACTCTTGTAGCGGCGGCTCCCAAAACGCGATTTCCCGCCGGCCATGAGGGCTCCCATCAGAGTCAACGACCTCAAACTCCGCCCCGGTCAGCAACTCTGCGTGCTCTTCTGGGTTCCCAATCGTCGCCGTCGTACACGTTAGCTGCGGGTCAGCACCGTAGTACGCAAGTAATCGACGCAGCCGGCGAATCACCCACGACACGTGCATTCCATGTACCCCAGAATACGTGTGTGCCTCATCAATCACGACGAGCTCACAGTTCGCAAACACCTCTCGCCACTTCGGATGCGAATCAAGATACGCATTAATCCCGGCAAAATTCGAAATCGGCACGTCAACCTGCTCCCGAATTACTTGCCGCCGATCCTGACTCGTATCCCCATCGTACGTCTCTGCTCGCGCATCCACGCCAAGCTGGCCGAACAGTTCGTTTACCGCAAGCTCCTGATCTGCACTCAATGCCTTTGTCGGATACAAAAACAACGCCCGTGCATCCGGGTTCTCCCGTTTCCGCAACGCATAGTACAGCGTGTACACCCAGGTCTTCCCTGACGACGTCGATGTCGCCACACTCACGTTTTTCCCGTCTTTCAATTTCTGCAACGCCTCCGCTTGATGCGAGTACAGGTCGTATTCGAGCTTACTCGCTAACTCATCCGGTAACACGGTCTCTGCCGGCACCGTTTCAGCCTCGCGCGGCAGGTCTACCTCTGTTCCCTGGAGTTGCTCTTCATACTGTGGGAATGATTCCTCAAGCGCTTCAGCATCTAGCACCGACCCGAACCCAGTTTCGTTATCTTGACTCATGATGAGAAATCCGCCAACGTTCCTTGCGTACTGTCCGACGAGCCCGATTGTCCCCCACTACCCGCCTGCGCCATCAGATTCTCCGTCTCAGCAATCCAGTCATAAATATGCGCTAACCCCCGAACGTCATCCTCACAGTACTGCTTGTGTCGCTCCCACTCCAACTCAGTTTCCGAACTCGGATTCTCCGCATAGCGTTGGAACCGTCGCCCAACAGTTCGCCCGGTCAACCCAGTCTCTTCCCCATTCCACCCCACCGCCGGCGCAACGTCATCAAGTTTGTTCGTAATCCCCGGTAGCAACGCATTCGACTGTTTCACCGCCCAATGATACAAGTCGAACTTCCACGTGTCCTCCCACGTCTCCACATGTTCTGGGCAATGCTCCGCCACATGTTCAGCAATAACCGGGAAATCGAACTTCCACCCGTTATACGCCACGACCGGGCGACCCTGCCCGTGCTCTGCAAGCCAGTCCATGAACGCCGTCACCGCACGAGCTGGCTCACTCGGATCCGTTTCAAGAAACGGCATATACCGGTCATCAGACCGGCGCTCCAAAACGCCGATCAGCCAGATGATCGTCGGATTCAATCCGTCCGTCTCAATATCAATAAAGATCGGGTCCACATCAGGAAGTGACGCACCAGGCGCAACCCTAATCTCTTGTTGTTCGATAACTTCGGCCGACTCAACGATCTTCCGCGCCGTCTTCGTCCCCACACCGTCCAGCTGCGTCAATTCATGCGGTTCAACCGCAGCCAACTCCGCCCGTGACTCGATCGATTCCTCACGAAGCGCCTCCGCCCGCCGACCCGCAACCTCTGTCACCGTCTCCAACCCGAAATCACTCAGTGACCGCGTTTTACACAACACCATTCCATCCTCACGAAGTTGCACATGCCCCACGCCCGCCTCGGACGTCCCCTGCTGCTCGTTCGCTCCGGGCATCACCCCGTGTACAGGCAAGCTATCCCACTCCTGTTCATACGTCGGATTCGCTCCCGTCGTCAAATGAACCAACTGTCCTGTCGCCCCCGCCAGCGCCTCTTTATATTCTGGCAAGCCATGCAACTCTGTTTCAAGCTGTATCAAGTCAATCGACAACGTGAGCAAGTCAGACAATATGTACGTTAGCCCGTCTTCAGTATCTTTCTCGACAAACTCCCGCAACTCTGGCGGTGATGTGACTGCCACAAGCGACACCCCCGGCTCAGAACCCAGCACCTCCGCATGCGATGACCGCGGATTATGACACGCAACCGATACCGACTCCGGCGTTGCATCACGCAAAAAATGCGCGTACTGAACCTGCCGCGTATACAAAATATCCGTCCCAAAATACTGCACCATATCCTGCAGTTGCGAGACAGAACAACGATTCGTTGCCGCCTCCGAAAGCACCGTGAGTTCAATCACGACACCAGCTCACCCGTCACAACCACAGATCGTTCAACCACCTCAAACACTTCTATAATCATACAGCACCGTGTTCTCCCCCATACCATATAAACGCCCACTGTGGAGAGAAACAACCAATCGCTACATTCCCACACCCTGCCTTGCTGATCCTATATCCGGCGATTTTCACTGCACAGTCATGGCCAGCGATGAAATTCTCGGGATAAATACCAGATAGTCTCTCATCTTCTTTCTATAGTATGGCCAAGGGCTCTTGTCAGCCTCATTCGTATATCTTGGCTCTACAATCACACCCAAGCAAGACTGGCATTATGCTCAGCCAGATACTCAGCATTTAAGCTTCCATCAGGCAATGCCACTTGCTCATTAGCCTGGTCAATAATCGTTCGCTGCAACAAGTCACTCTGCGTCTCGAACGATGGATTCACCCGCAGTCGGTACTCCTGATCAATAGTGAATAACTCCCGGTCGAACGCCGCGTGATGTGTCTTACTCAGCGGTAGAACATTCCTCAAGTCAGCCCGGTATTCGGGATAGTCACTCCACGACAACACGTGAGCTACGTCTAACAGTCCCGGATGATCCACGCCGGAAACCGGGCACGTTCGATTATGACGTGAAATAACCGTCGCACGGAATTCCGGATCAACCGCCCGAGCATGGGTTGTCGTTTCGTACGCGCCGACGGACAATTCCTGTCCAGACGTTGCTGGTGTCCACTCCGTGTCAGCCCAGTCTTCGACAGCCACCTCAACGAACTGCCATCCCTCGCTCGTCAGTAAATAGTCATCTCCCTGCTTCTCGACAAACCCCATGCTCCGCAGCCAATTCGCCCGCTGCCTCGCCATATCCGTCTCCCCACGACTCCATCCCAACTCTGGGTGCGTATCCAACTGCTGAGTACTGATCTCCGCAATCGTCATCGACCCAGCGGACAACGCATACAGCAAACTTCGAAGCCCAACATTCCGCTCACACATAATCCTGAGCAGCGTCGCCATGTCGTACTGCTGCGCATACTCCCGACCAGCGTCCCCGAGCTCCCAGTGATCATTCTCCTGCCGTACGAACCCTGCCTGCTGCAGATACGCGACCCGCCGCATAATCGATTCCCGACTCGATACGTTCGAAAACGAACCGCGATGCCAGCCCACCAGTTCATCCGTCGTCGGCTGATGATTAGTCACGAACTCAAGCACCGCATCCAACGTCTCAACGTAGCGTGTCCCACCCCCAAACATTGGGACAATACTACGGAGGCGATCCGGAGGCATACAGACACAGTGACACGGCCAGATGATGATCCTTTCCCTGAAAGCAAGATACTGAAGAGACACTCATACTACCGACAATTACGCCTGTGACGAGTCATTGAGCGACGGCCACAAATCACGCCATCGAAAATCAGCCGTCTCACCGAAGTCAAACGCCACCCGGTACAATTGCGCATCTCGTTCATCAGTGGTGAGTGAATCTGTGTTGTCACTCAGTACTGCAACGATCCACCCGTGTTCTCCGTGATACTCCTGATAATCGGAATCCATCTCGTCAGGAATATCGATTCCGACGCAATCCACATTGGAGAAGCGCTACATTATCGGATGAGAAGGCAGTGATGGTTATCAGCACTTGGATTACGACGAGTTAAACCGACAGTTGCTTTGTTTTCTCTCTATCACAGATACCGAGCCAAGCAGCCCGCCAGCCCCACACTAAATAGCGTCAACAACATTTTCGTATGGCTTTGGATGGACCAAGGTCGTAGACATCAACACCAGACGTAATGAATCCGTGAGGGTTCTACTCCTTCGCTGATGGACAGAACCCGCGGAAATCGCATCGGTCGCAATATTCCCCGGGGTCAGGCTCATACTCTCTCGCCTTCATTTGTTTAATCACGTTCCTTAGCCGATTTAGCGACTTCTCCCGAACTCGGTCATTGAACTCAACAGATAGCGCATCATTCGACGTTAAGAACTGGAAACGACAATCAGCAACCTCTGCATCCAGCGTCCGCTCACAGGCTAGAGCATATAGTTGGAGTTGGAAGACCTCCCAGGGCCCCGGTTCTTTCGACTCTCCAACTTTAAAATCAATAATACGCAACTCTCCCGAGGGTAGCTTATCCACGCGGTCCATCTTCCCTTCAACCCGAACGCCATTTTCGAGGATGGTGAATGGATGCTCAATATATGCTATTTTATTAAGACTGTCTTGATAGTCCTCCAGATATGTCGTCAGAATCTCTTGTGCCTTGTTCTTGAACTGCGATTCTTGCTCTTCACTGACATACCCACTACCAATCCACTCTGCTTCGAGCGAAGAGAGCAACCGGTCTGTTGTCGGGTTTTCTCCTTCTTGAACCCGCGTGAAAAAGCGCTCAAGCGCCCGATGAACGCTGATACCGTAGAAGAACTGCGGTTGGTCGGTTCGTTCAAACCCGTAATCGAAGAGTAGACCGTATTTGAGTGGGCATTGCGTAAAATATGATATTTGTGTGAAACTTGTAGATTCTAAGTCATCACGTCGACGTAGAGTAAACCGGTCGTCTCTCTGCGCTACAGATGGCTTCGGGTCTATCTGTGTCACTGTTTCCTCTGGAAGCTCGTCGAGGAACTGTGAGGACTGCCCCTCTTCATGCGTAGAGAATACGAGGGTCGACTCTGCCCTCGTCATAGCGACATAGAACAGGCGCCGCTCGTCAGAGAGATGGTTGTCGCCGGACTTGTACTCTGGTTCTATCCGCAATTGTGAGGGGATTTGTAGAGGATCCGGCCTGTCTCCAGTCGGGAATTTTCCTTCCACTATTGTGGGGATAACAACGGTGTCAAATTCCAGCCCCTTTGCTTGGTGTATCGTCATTACATTTACACCGCCTTCCCTACTTGGGAGGTCAGGTTGGACCCCTTGGTCCTGAACAATTCCAAGCAGGTCACGAAGGTATCCAAGGGTCGTGTGTTCTGTTATCTCACTAATTTGGTCAAAGACATCTGAAAGCCCTGCCAGATAGCGAAGCTCTTCTGATGAATCCAACTCCGCGTAGTGCTCAAGCAAATCTTCGATAGCTGGGAATCTTGAGAGCAATTCATAAAAAAAGTCCTTGGGATCTACAAAGGTATCTTCGTTATATTCGCCACTAAGATATTCGAGATTTGAGGCTACATTTTCACAGGAAGTATGTCCACAACTAACCACCTTCTTAGAGGAGAGTTCAGAGGCTGCTTCGTTGCAAACGTTCAACAGCTCACTATTCGCAAGTTCCTCCTCTACAGGTTCCCCTAGGATATAGTCAACCGTTGTAACGAGACTATCTACAATTTGGTCCTGAAAAATGTCTGCAACCCCCGTTACTTCAACTGGAAGTCCCCGGTTGCGCAGGGCTTCAATATAGGGTCCGGCGTCACGAGTTACGCTTCTGAACAATAGGGCAACTTCGCTGGGAGAGTCGATATCACCGTCGTCTAGTTGGTTTTGAACGAAATCTGAGATTGCTGCAGCTTCCGACTCTGGGGAGTTCTTTTGAATCCAACCAACTGTGCCCGGCTGTTCACTATCCGCAGTAATCGTCTTTGCAAGTCTCCTACTATTGTTCTGTATCACTTCCTGAGAAACGTCGATAATATACTTATCAGACCGATAATTTGTCTCAATAGGAATAGTCTGGACTGACTCAAATCGCTCATCGAATTCGAGGAGATTATCCACTGTTGCTCCTCTGAACCGGTATATCGATTGGTCGTCATCGCCAACGACGCAAAGACTGCATCCAAGGTTGACTATTTGATCAACAAGCGCTTCCTGCGTGCGGTTCGTGTCTTGATATTCGTCTACGAGAAGATGGGAATATGTGTTCAAAATTCCGTTCTGGACCTGATCATTCCCTTTAATTAGGTCGAGTGCCTCCTCTATCATCGTTGCATAGTCGATCGCGTCCTGGTCGGACATCAGCTGATGATATCGCTGGTAAGCCTTCGCAATCGCAAGTCGGTCTTCGGCTGCTTTGACTTTGGAACGTCTATCAGGACGGTGCTCGGGGATTGTTCGGATTTTCTGTATACTCAACTGGGCAAACTGAACGTAGTCCTTCGGCTGGATTCCCAAGTCCATCGCCTTCGAGAAGTGAGCTGCAACGATATCAAGCGGAAACCGAACATTGTCCAGTCCTAGTTCATTGTAGTTAGAGTAGAGAAAAACAAGTTGGCCCTCTTCGCCAAGTATCGTGTGGTCGCCATCGAATACCTCTTCCCGATAATTTTCTAGTAAGTCCAAGCAGAAGGAGTGAATAGTACCAACCCATGGACGGTTTTCGAGTGTCCCAACGTGGCCTTCCACTCTGGTCAGCAGCTCGTCAGCGGCTTTCTCGGTAAAAGTGAAAGCGATAATCTCCTCGGGGGGGACATTACGTTCCTCAATTAGGTGTGCGATTCGTCGAGTAAGCGTCTCTGTCTTTCCCGTTCCCGGTCCGGCGATAATTCGTAACCGGTCTGCAGTAGACATAATAGCCGCCTCCTGTTGCTCGTTCGGAGTTATCTCCGATGGACTGTCTGAATCAGTCATCGTTTAGTAGCCACTGAATCCTTTCCTCTTCTTCTGAAGGAAAGTCGTCGTGGAACACGATTTTTCGGCCTACCTTCGTATCGTCTTGGTATGTGATATAGCCAAAGGTGCGTTTCGGCTGGCCAAGTGAGTCAGAGATAGACTGCTGTAGTCTATTAGCCCTCTGCTGTGGGTTATCGAAAGAAGACACAGACTGAACCAAAGCACGATAGACTGATATTTCCTCTAAGTCGAAACTCTCCGAGATCTCACTGAGAGTCTCCTCAGTCCGTTCATACGCACTATTTACTTTCTGTTTAATTCGGTAATCAGAATCCATTGACGCGAACTCTTGTCCCACGTTGTACCCGATAATGAACTGAAACGGGGAAGCAGGCGACTGAGCGATTAGATTGACTCTTGCATCGCTTTTGTTCACATAACCGATATCGTAATCTGTCCCATTCCAAACTCGGATGTTCGGCCACGAAGCTCCAGAGGGAGCGAGATAATCGTCCTTCCAATCATGCGTTCGTACTAGTTTGGCGTATAGATCGAGAAGCGTAGCTTCGTCACTGTACACCTTCGGAGTGCTATACAATTCGCTGCTGAGGTCTTCTGGGGTCATAGGAACAACCACCGGTCAGCGCTCGTCTTGTCTGCGCCCACCGAAACGGGGGTAATATCTGACATTTGATTGATTGAACGCTTTAACTTGCTACTGTGTTCTAGGTCGTCAACGGCACACTTCGAGTGACTGTAGACGACGACGTTCCGAATTTTTTTGTTGTTGAGGTCACGGCTGAGCCACTCGCTGAACGCTGCGATAGACCCAGAATACGGGTCCACCTTCACAAGGCAATTCGAGTTCCGCTGCTGGAAAAATTTACTCGTTATAACGACCGTCTCTTTTGAGTGGTCCAATTTATTTAGTTCACCGGAAAGCGTTGGATACCGACTTGTTACAGCCTCTATGAAACTATCCGTATCAATGATGTATGGGTTTTGACGACTCCCAAACGTCTGCGGCTCGCAGCCAGCGTCCAAAACCGCCTTGTTTAATGGTTTCCTTTTATGATGGCCACCTGACCACGAAACCATCTCGGCCGGGTCAAACCCGGTGACGGCAAACTCGGACTTCGGCTCACTCCTACCATTAATTACATCAACCAAATGATCTATGAACTCTTCTCTCCTCCTCGTCAGAACATCGGCGTTCGAAAGCGCCGGCACGTCCTTCTCAATACGATTGGTGTAAGAGCCACGAACGACGGGAGTCTCAAACAGGTATTCTATCATTTGATGGAGGATATCGGACTGCGCCTCCTCTACCTCCGTCTGATATTCTCCAGTTACGTGGTTCAGGAGTTGAGAACTGAGATAGTTCTGTAGATATTTCGCACCTTCATCATATTTCCGCTGAGGAGGGTAATCATCGTATTTCTCCTTCGCTGCGCGCTCTCCATCCGTGTTCTTATAAAACGTGATGAACGCAGGGATTCTATACTTGAGGCAATACGCCAGTCGAACAATGACAATCATCGCGGGCGGGAACCGAGGGTCAATAGAGCTTCCAGATCGGTCTGTGGCAGTATATGCAGTATCGTAGACGACCGGGAAGCCGCCTCGTAGTAGACCGACCTGGCGGCCCTCTCGCTGGAGAATCATATTCCCAATCGGAGCAGCGTCGGTGAACTCTCCACCAACTACTTGATTGCCATATTTATCGACAACTACGGCGTCAGGCCGACCTATGAAGTCTACTGCATTGGAAACCGCCTCGGGCAGCTCCCAGTGACGATACTCCCCTCGAATCACGAGCCGAATACGTTCCCCATCTGGTGATGAAAGAGTAAAATCGGGTTCGGCCGGATTAGTGAAGTCCTCATCAATGAGCGAGAGATGGTCGCTGTGCTTGTCCAGAGCATCAACGAACCGTATCCCTTCGAGGATATTGTCCGAGTAGGTGTATAGTGTCTCCACGCTGTACAATGTGACCCCAAACCACATAATAACCATTATGTTTTTTCTATCGGTAGAATCGAACTCAGTCGGGCGATGATCTCGATGGATACAATTAAAACACCTGCAGAACCAACTACGTTCATATGACCGAAGAGTCCTCTGGGCATAAGCAAAGCCGTCTATTCACTACCGACGACGGCGATTTCGACGAGGACCGGGCGAAAGAGGATGCCCTCCCAGTTGAGGACGGAGAAGTTGTGGATGTTGACGAACTTTCCGACCACCAGGAGTATATTGAAGGTCGCGGCATCTACGATGAACGGAACCGGGTTAACGACCTAACTGGTCGGGAGTGGAAGTTCGCCACTAAGTCAGTAATCCCTGAGCAATATCCTCCTGATCTTCAGCATGAGCTTCGGAGCGAGCACGGAGGACAGAAGCCCCCTCGACTCTGCACAGAACTAATTCAGCGGTTCAGCAAAGCCGGCGATACCGTTTTGGACCCATTCGCCGGAGTTGGTGGAACGTTATTGGCTGCATCTTTAGCAGCATATGAGGGAACTGGACTACGTGACGCCATCGGATTCGAAATTAACGAGGAATGGATAAACATCTACTACGAAGCTCTAGAGAAGGAGAATTCTGATAGGGCATCTAGTGGATATGGCCCCCTCGCTGAACAGGATATGCGGCAAGGGGATTGTCTCGACTTAATCGACGAACTTGAATCGGAAGAGGTCGATTTCCTGTTGACAGATGTTCCATACTGGGATATGGATAAAGTTGAGCAAACTAGGAATGAGAATGAGGCTCGAGGAAGTAAGTTGGGAGACTTTGATGGAGAAGAGTTCCAGACAAAATCAGAGTGGCTAAACGATATGGCTGAGAAGTTCGAGAAGTTCCGCCGTGTGTTGAAGGAAGACGGATATCTTGCAGTATTTATTGGAGATATGTACCGTGACCAGTCGTATAACATGCTTTCCTCAGAACTCGCTTCTCGCATAAACGATGCAGGCTATACTATGAAGGCAAACCTGATTTGGTATGACCCTTCGAAAGACCTCCATGTGTACGGTTATCCCTTCTCGTTCATACCCTCGATGGTTCATCAGAACATCCTCATCTTCCGGAACGAGTAGCTGAGCCGATAGTGATGACTTCAGGGTTCACGACCGACGATGGAGTATGGATTGATATTCCAGATGAGGCGGTCGAACCGAATAGGGTTTCTCTGAGAGGAACTGCCAGGCTTAGTCAGAGGTACTCCAAAGCAGAGAATTCCCCACTTTCCTACTAACAACTTGACCTTCGGATTCGAGTGACTGGAGACGTGTATACGCTGTCCGCCGGGTACAACCGACGGTTTCGGCTATCTCCGAGGTCCCTGCCATCCCACCAAGAGTTTGGATGGCATCTATGAAATCAGAATCTGGGTAGCTCGTCGTATACTTCCCAGAGTCTTCCTCTCGATCTTTCCCCGGCACAGTAATCGATTCGTAGACATCACCTATGTAGGTGATGGGTTGGTATCCATTTCCTTAGAAGGAGATGGAAAACACTTATACCATTACACGGTATAGGAGATGGTGTAGAAGCCCGGTTCCGGAGGGGCGTGGATTCAGCGAAAACGCCCGAGTGCTAGAGACACTCGGACTGGGTTTCACACAGGACGTGCTAACCCATGGAAAAATCAAATCCGTCGAATCAAGAGACTGTCGATGACCAGTTCATTGAAGACACATCAAAATTAGAATGTTTTGCGCTCGGGGAAGGGGCCGCGGTATGTGAAGCCTGCGGCGAAAAACTGCGGGAAGGCGCACCGGTCGTCGCGTTCGCCTTCCGGCCGGTTGATCAACCGGCCTTCCAGATTGGGCACGTGAAGTGCATTGACTGCCGGCACGAACCGACGGAGTTCTTTACGCTCGGCGTGCGCGAGCTCGTGTTGGATGGCCGGATCGGCACGTGCAGTGACCAAGCAACCCAATCCTCGTGGCCAGTCCTGTTAGCGCCACAACCACGCGCTGTGAGCGCGCCGTACACAACTACGGTGCACCCACTGCCGGGGACCACGTGGTTCCGCCGACCGATTGCGCGTAGCAACGTGTTCGCCGCTGCAGACTGCGCATCGATGCGCAAACCCTGGCAGCGGCCGGTGGTGCGGGCCGACAACACGGATCCCGATAGCATATCCGAACCCGAACCGGATTCGACGGGTGACGAAACTGCTGAAACGACTGCCCCACACGCTCCTGACGGCGGCCGTCGGAGAGAGGTGCAGTAACGATGCACGGGAACCAAGACACGCAGGCCTTCGACGCCTCGCACCTCGATATCGACTTCGACCTACCATGCACCGTTGACGAGATGGCGTTCCCGGATCTGTACGTCGGCCTCGATATCAACTTGCTCGCGCCGGGTGATGGGATCGTCACGGACCGCCATCACGCGTCGGCGGATCGGTACGAGGCGGATGACCCACAGAATCAAATCGCGGGCCAGATCTCGCCGTTCACGTTGAGTGGCTGGCTGCGCCACGGCTGTGAACGGATGGTGCAGGAAGCGGGTGCGACGGCCTGCCATCCGGGCGAATCGAACGCGGACTACATGCTACAAGACGTGTACGACCGCGATCTCGATGCGGGGTATCACGAGAAAGGCAGCTGTGTTGATGCCGACAACCATGACGACACGGGCTGCGTCATCCATGACTTGTTCGGTGGGTTCAACGATCGTGCGGGGCGTGTCATCCGCCGCCCGATTCGGTTCTCACCCATCCGCAGACAGGTGGATGTCACGAAGGGTGAGGCCGAAGCTCACTACCGCCAACTGAACATGCAGGTACGCTCGAGGAACGCTGAGGATGAGGGCCAACCGCTGCGGAAAGCTGAACGCGACGTCGTCGGGAATCTGGTTGGGACGTGGCGGCTCACGCTCCGGGAGTTGAAACCCGAATACGTTGGCCTGCTTGTTGAGGCGATCGATTACCTGGATGCCCATAGCGCCGACTTCGACATGCAACTTGGCGGCGCGCGGAACTTCGGTGCCGGGATTGTCGACGCCGAGGTGGTGAACCCGCTGTACACCGATTCGGAACTCCGTCGTGTCTACAATCGCGCGCAGGACGCGACGAGCGGGATGGACACGAAGGACGACGTCTGGCGTGAGCAGTGTCGTCAGGCGTTTGTGCGTGCGTTGCAGGCGCGGACGGCTGCTCGTGATGGTGACTTGCCGATGCCTGGCAGTGACGGTGTGTCGGGAGGTGAGTCGGCATGACGGGGTCGGACGCGGCTGACGGTGACGACGAAGCTGGGGACGTGGATGAGGATCTCGATGAGCTCCAGCCGGTTTCGACGTCGCTTCGGACGGCCCAAGAGCAAGAGGGTGGGACGGATCGAATAGTGGAGAGAGAGGATGGGCAAGCAGAGTCGGATCGGGATGAGTTGGATGAACTAGCCCCGGTGACGTCAGCGGTGCGGACTGCCCAGAGCCAACCCGATGTGGCTGTTGGTGCGGGTGATGACGGTGATGAGGAGTGTGGTGGTGATGACTGACTCCTCGGCGGCGACGGGCGCTGGTCGTGAGTCAGCCGAGAGCGAGGCTGTGACGGACGTGGCTCCGATGCTTGCGGTGTATCGCCATGATGTGCATAAGCTGCGTGGCCGGTCGCATACGGCGGCTCGTGAGCGGGTTTCTGGGACGCGAGTGAACGAAAAAGTGCCGTTGGGTGCGGATCGGGATGCAGCGCTGCTGAGTCGCCCGGGCGGGGAACCCGAACAGACGCTGGATGCACACGCAGCTCCGTCTCGGGTGTCGCTGCTCACTGGCGACGTGGTGCTGACGGGCTCGCTGGGTGCGGACGGCCGCGGCGCGGCCGTGCGGGAGCTCGTTCAAGTGGAAGATCCAGTGGCGATGCACGAGGCGTGGTTGGCGTCGGACGTGGCGGCGCTGTTCAACGAGTCGCTGTATCACCCGTACACGTCGCTGAAGTATCACACGCTGCTGGCGGCGGCGCTGCTCGATAATTACCGCGCGGGCGTCGAGTTCGAGGAGTTGTTCCTGGCGGTCGAGGATCCAGAGGGGACGGTGACGCCACACCGGACGGTGCTTTCGACACCCGTCGCTCGCCTGTGCGTGACTGGCGAGCCGGGCGAGCGGCCGGCGGCACGGCTTGGTGATGAGCCCGCGCGGTGCTTCGCGGACGTGTGGGCGCGCCTGCCGGAACACCCGTTCGATGTGGATAGCGAACGGCGCTGGCGGGTGTTGGATGCGCAACTGCGACGGATTCGGTCGTGGTCGGCGGCGCTGCAATTCATCGAAGAGTTCCTCGCAGTGTACGGTTGCGGGTCGAGCGACCGTGGTGGGCGTGTTGACTCGGGTGGTGATGGCCGTGGTGCGTGAGGGGGACGCAGCGTCGGTGGCGGGACGTGAGCGACGGCGTGCCTGTGGTCGGGTGCAGTATGGGTGGGGTGAAGACACTGGAAACGGGGTGTGGGGGTATCCGGTGTGGCGAGTCGGGACTTGTGCTGGTACCATGGCTGGGTCCGGGCGGTCTACGTGGTGGGTGGCCGCTGTACCGGTAGCCGGAAACACCAGTGTGAGAGGTGCTCGCGGTGGTGGCACTGGAAACAGGGTGTGTGGTCGAGCGCAGTATGGGTGTGGGACGGAAGACACTGGAAATGGGGTGTGGGGAGGTGGACACTATGGACCTGGGCTGGCGTGCCACCCTCTTGGAGATCGGCTTGACAGACGATCTTGCGGTGATGGCACTGGAAACGGGGTGTGTGCCAGTGTCGGTTGTCATCGTCTACGTGGTGGGACGCATCTGTGCGGAACTTGGAATGGAAACGGAGGGGTATGGGGATGACTAACATCCAGCAGGTGTTGTTCGAGCTTGACGGGCAGTACATGGGGCACCCGTATTTCGTGACGGGCAACGCGTTGTTCAATGCGATCGCTCGCCGACTGGAGGATCAGGCCGCTCGAGCGTTGCACGTGAGTCACGGGGTGTTCGTGCCGGGGGAGTACGGTGAGTACCCGCCGACGGCATCTCAAGATGGGTACGCGGGGAAGCTGGGTCAGTCGCTCCCGGAGGTAGAGTCGTACGCGGATTTGTTCGTGTTTCGTGACCCGGCGCACCGCTGGTTGCTTGATTCGCGGCCGCGGGACGCACATAACACGCATCCGCTGCAGGGACACGGTGGCCGCGTGGCGTTTGATTCGACGTGCTGGTTCGGTCGCCCGGAAGGAACGCGGAATCACCGGCGGTCCGTCTCGTGGTACCTGCATTGCTACCTGCATGTCGGGTCTGGCGACGACGTCCTTCCGTTATCTGAAGACGTGCTTGACGGCGTACAGGTCGGTGGGGCACGGAATTACGGGTTTGGGGCGTTGTCGGTCGCTGAGACGCGACTCATGGACGTGGAGGCACTGGATTGCTCGCGGTTGGAAGCCGCACAAGGGAGTGACGAGACGTGCTGGATCGAGTTGGTGACACCGTACGTGTTGGACACTGAACACCCGTGCGGAGATTCGCAGTCGATCCCGTGGTGGTGGGGTGTCGACGACGAGGCCGAGTTGCGGTGCCGGGAGACGCAGTTCGTCGACGGAGATGAGACGTACACCGTGACAGTGGTTGGTCACGGGCAACTCGTTCCGTACTCGGGTCCGAACCCGGTCCGAACGGCAGTCAACGGCGTGTACCGTGTCGGGACGCACTCGCGGTTCGGGTTCGGTGAGTTGCGCGTGTGGCCGCCGGGCGCTGATCGCGTTCCGGAACGCATTGGTGCGGTCAGTGGGGGTGATGCAGCGTGACGTTGGAGCAGGTAGCGTTCGACATTGAGACGACGGGGTTCGGCGTTGATGACGAGGTGACGACGGTCGGGTTCGCGGTGCCACTCGGTGTGCGTGTGTTCGTGCAAACCCGCGGGCGTGCTGCGCCGAACGTGGAAGCTGCGGTGCGGGACCGCGTCGAAACGCACGTGCAAGTATCGACGCACGAGTCTGAACGCAAGTTGTTCAAGGCAGTTGGATCGTTCACAGCGGACCGATTAGCAGATGATGACGTGATGCTGGTCGGGTTCAACGCTGAGCTTTGGAAGTTGGGGTTCGACTTGCCGTTCCTGCGAACGCGACTTGCACAAGCCGACGTGGAGTGGCCCTTCCGGAACGTGCCGTACGCGGATTTGCTACCGGTTGTGACGAACCGGTTCAACACGACTATCGAGGCTGGTGAGTCACGGTCGGATTTGGCGGGCGTGTACAAGATGCTGTGTGACGGGCAGTACAACGAGTTGGATCCGTTCGCGGAGAGTAGTGAGGCAGTTGTGGCGTTCGAAGACGGACGGTTCACTGATCTCGTCGTGCATAACGTCGCAGATATCCTCCGGACGAAGCAGTTAGGTCGGCTCTCGGAGCGGTACTGCTCGAAATCGGATTTCAAACTCAAGTCGCTGACTGCAACCACGCAAGAGTATGAGTAACAGGGACTGTCCCCGGTTGAGGCGAGTGACTGCGGATCGTGGTGTTCAGATACGAGGGGTAACTGCTCGACTGGTCAAGGACGCTGGGTCGTAGCGGCAAGCGGTTCGAATTGAAGCGATACACCATGCGATTGCCCTGCGGAATTCCGGTATCGGTTGCGAGGAACAGCGGTTAGTTGTGAACAACGATGGCAGGAACTGAATCACGACCTGACGATGGAGAATCGAGTACGACCACCGGTGAGAGCGAGGGCAACGAGTCGGAGGTGATGGATCCACACGAGTGTCACGAGACGGTGGATCCGAAGACGCGTGCGGAGGTGTTAGATGACTACTCGCATCGCTGCCAAGGCTGCGGGCGGCGTGGGCCTGAAGAAAACGGGTTGGCAACGTTACACGTGCATCATATTGAACGGAATCCAGACGGGATGGACGAGCACGACAAGGAGAATTTGACGGTGCTGTGCCGGCCGTGTCACAGTTGGCTGCACCAGCAGTCCACGCCAGCTGACTCGCCGGTCAAAATCACGGACGCAGATCAAAGCGTGCTGTTACCGCAGGACATCGAGATCCTGCGAGTCCTCGCAGACGATGGGCCAGCGCGAACAGGTGAGATTGCGGCCGAATTAACGGCGAACTTGTCAGTGTCCTCGGTACGTGAACGCCTCTGGGTGTTGATGGGGCTCGACAACCTGGTCGGATCACGTGACCGGCAGATCGTCGATAAGGACGTCGAGACGGGCGAATGGGGGTTGACAGAACAGGTTGAGACGTCGGCGCGCGGCCATATCCCGGACGACCCGCAGTTGTTGCTACAGCGCATGGAGGACGAGCAAGTCAGACAAGCGCTCGAGCGGAACTGCGATCGAACTGCGATCATCGACGTCCTCGGGATCTCACGGCGAACGACGTTTAACAAACACAAGCGAGCGTGTGCGTACGATTTCCCCTTGAACGTGTTCAATCGTGGTGGCCGGCCGTCGGGAGATGAGAGTGACGGACAGCAAACGGAGACACCCCCGGCTCAACAGAGTGACGCGGCGGACACGCACCACCACCGCGATGATGCTGATGATGACCTAGAACCCATGGAGACGTGGGGGACGGGCGAGACACAACCGGCTGCTGCGACGGGAACCGACCACGCTGGTGGGGCAGACACATCGAGCGAACCATCACCTCGGGACGTACACCGCGAGGTACAAACAGCGATCGACGCGTTAGAAGACCTCGCAGAATCGCTGTAGCAACCCGCGGTTCGCACTCACCAGTACGTCTCAGTGCCCTGTCCGGGGCCGTCTCTGCGGTCGGTATCCGAATCGAAGCGATACACCAGCTGATTGTTGTGTATCAATAAGACTATAGCAAAATAGGCCACCATTTGAAAACCAGTAACCTACTCTTCTTCACAGCACCTTGTTTGTGCTAAGTCATGCCTTCGGTATATTCTTCTCAATGAGTTCTGTTACAACAGATCTCATCTCCCTATGTTCTTCGAAGGCACGGACGAGCGTTTCATAGAAGTCAGTTCTATTCTCCACTCCCTCGTATGTCTTAGAGCTAATATGGACTTGCTTACGTGTAGTCTCGGCTCTCTCAGGCATCACAGCTTCAAACTCGTCCGAATTCTCGCAAAATTCACTCATCTTGCTTGCCCATTTTTTATCATCGAGAATTCCTGAAATGTCTTTGCGCCCCGTAACTGATAGGATGAACTGGAGCTGTCCACGTTGTAGGTTGTCAGGATCAAATTTGAATTCAAAGTGCACGAACGCTGAGTGACTCAGGTCTCCTGGACCATTAGGATCCACGACCCAGTCTTGGTGGTATATTTGGCCCTCTGATCCTGCAGTCCGAGTGTTCCACTCATCTGACCATCCCTTTGGGTCGTATTCGCCTGTGAACACCCCCTCCCATCGCTGTGCTTCCTCTTTACAGAACTCTTCAAATGCCGTCTCCAAATTCTGGATTTCGTTGCGGTACTCGTGGTACAGTTCTATTCGGTCCTCAATCGGCTCTTTATTGGACTGTGGTCCCATATGTAGGTTGAATTGATTGTTGATCGTGTCGGTGAATTCGCGTACTTGTGCTTGGCCTCGGGCGGATTGATTGGTGGATGGTTCACTGATAGATCGACGGAGATGCCGAGAAACTGTATCCCACGTTATGGTTTTGAACTCCTCCGATGATGGCTTGTCACCAGATGGGCGGGTCAGATATACGTAATGTTGGTTTGCTTCAGGATAGTCATCGACATTCTCGTCATCGATCGAATCTGATCGTGCGTATTTAATCGTCTGGTTCGTTCCTTCGGATGCCCAGACCTTCATTTCAATACAAATGAACCACTCGCCTGGCTCTCTAATGACTAAATCAACTTCGCCGTCGTCCATCGAGACCTGATCTTCGACTTGGATTGTATCGCTGCGCCATACTGGGACTGCATCAATGACGCCCTCCTCGTTTAGCGCCGCGAGAAAATACCGTAGAACGTCGTTATCCAATCCGTGGCCTTCCGACGGATCGAGTAAATACTTGAGTATCCGATTCCACACGACTTCCTGATTGGCACGGTGTGCCAATGACAGTAGCGTCTTCTGTGACTCCTCAAGCGGAGGAAGGGATTCAACCTCGCTTCGGAGCAAAGATAGAGACCCTCTGTGTGGGCTTCCCATCAAAATTATATCTATAGTAATAATATAAAAGTTATTTGAAGACCTATCCAAGATCGTCTATTTTAGTTCCCATCGCTATTTCGAACTACTCACTCCTTGAATATAGAATAAATGGCTGTCAGAAGTCCCTGAAAACTCCGTAACCCGACTTGCTGTTCGCTTCCAACGAGACCGCTTCGAGACCCGCCTAACCGCCGGATATAGGTTCGATAGGAGTAGTTGCCGTGCTGCTGGAGCTTTTCTACAGAAAGGGACCACCAGTCATCGATCGCGGAGAACACGGGTTTGTTTGTCTTAGACTCAGTTTCCGAGTAGGTTTCGTCGAGTAATGCAACCCGCCATAGATCGGCGATCAGGAAATCGTCGGGGATGCGAACTGAGGGATCAAACTCGGCGACTTCTAACGCAGTTTCCCATGATCCGAAGCGTTGCTGATAAGCTCTCGAACCGAACCGACTGTGTTCGTCGAGGTCGTCTTGGTAGGGTCGCCGGTCGAGGTGGTTTGCTACTCGCCACAGCTCGCGGCATAACTCAGGATCAGGAAACGCTGCTTCAAGCGCAGCGGTCCAGCTCCCGAACCGGGAAATGTAGGTCTGGGGATGCGGCGTAATTGCGGGGTCGTACTCGTTGTTGTACTGGTCGAGATCAGTCGTGGTCGGCAGCCGCTGGTACGTATCGTTCACTGCTCGCAGATGCTCGATGAGCGCTGACTCAGTATAATCGTGGTTGTGAGTTCTCTTGCTCTCATCGTCTTCTCCCATCAAACACGAGTTATTATTCTGCCGATATAAAATCAGGTGGCCTGCTGTTCTAAAGCGCTGGCATTTATTACGTTTGTTTCGACTGGACCGATGTTATGTCGCATAATTCGCCCGCACAGCGGCAGTGCTGTACTTCGATGTGTGTTGTGTCCGTGACCAAACCGCATCGTTCCACCCGAGGTGACTGACCGATGACTGTCGGTGATATTATCGATTGGCCGGTCGAGTTCGGGCCGATCGACGCTGAGATTGAGTGTCGCCCGGTCGATGTCAAGGCGATCTCGAACGCGGTGTTTCGGGACTCGGCCGCGATTCTCGGAGTGAATGACGCTGGTATCTGGGTCCGATCGGAGGCGGTTCGTCAGGGGGCGCATGCTCATTGCCCGGCCGAGGCCTTCCCGGAGTTCGAGTGTTCGACCGCGGGTGCTGTTGCGGTATACCCCTCGCAGATTGCTACGCTTCGATCCACGACGCTTTCTACTAACCCTGACCAGGTATCGGTGTCACTTCACGGTGAACGACTGACCATGGAAGCAAACGGGTTTGGTGGGACTGTCCCGACCGTGATCCCGGTTCGGGATACTGGCCAGCACCAGAGGATTGCTGATTTTGCGTTTCGTTCGATCCATGCCCAGCATACTGCTGAAGCGCATATCACTGACTGGCGGTTTGAAGACTTCCTCGACTGGAAAGCGGACTACCCTGATGCGAAGGTTACACTCACACCCGACGGAGCGTCCGTTACAGACTCATCCGGAGATGCACACTGGACGTGGAACGAAAGCACTGGGTCTGGGGAAGCAACGTACCGCGGACAAGAGTTTCTCGACGTGTTCGATCAATTCTACCTAGGTGCATCAACTACGCGGTTCGCATGGGGAGACGACGAGACCGTTGCAATGATCTTTCGCGGAGACAGCTGGCACATGATCGGTTACGTCATCCCGGCACCGGATTCCTCAACAAACACTTCCCGGCGTCAAGACGAGCCCGATACTGCAACACGGCACTGCCCCGAATGTGGAAGTCGGCTCGAGCGAGATTCCACAACCGGGAATTGGGAATGTCAGTCACCGAAGTGCGGTTTTCGAGCTATTACGTAGAATAAGGGAATACTCCACTTTTCAGACCCTGTTCTTCGGCTTCTGTATCGCCCAGTATAGGAAATAAACTAACAGTCGCTCAAGTACAGATTCGTATAGTCCGTAGGTATGGGCGGGAGAGGACTAGAGAAGGAAGAAATAGGAAGTGAGTCATGGGGAGCGAAAGGTAAATACACGTGACGTATTATTTTATTGGTAATGCCAGCGAGGTACTCGGACCGATCGGTTCTGTTCTATGTGGGGACCGAGATTGAGCGGATGGGTGAGTCCCTTGACGCCACGGAGGATACGATGGTTGATGGGATTCAGCTATGTGGAGATGTTCTTCGGGCGGGGTATGATTACGATTCTATCGACAGTGTTGCTGGTGCTTGTTTTTACCTCGCGTGTACTCGCCAAGATGAACCGATTTCGCTGCCAGACATCGCTGATCATGCTCGGAAGTCGCAGAAGAGCATCCAACATTTGAGCGCGAGGCTAATGTCGGAGTTGGATATTCAGCCGACACCAGTTGAACCTGACACCTATCTTGATGATGGGATTGAAGAGTTCGGTTTCACTGAAGAGCAGGCAGCGGAGTGTTTTGAGTTGCTCGAACGCGGGAAGAAACGGAATCGTCACAGTGGATTCGCTCCAACAACGGTTGCCGGCGCGATCCTCTATGCTGTCGCTCAGAAGCACGGCCTTGATATCCGTCAACGAGATGTCGCAGACTTCGTGAATAAGACTCCCGTCTCTATCCGGAACAGCTACAAATCGTTCTTAGAACTCGCAGATGATGTACCGGTGGACGTACTCCCGCCTCAGACAATCGACGAGGCGATTGCGACTCTTCAAACTGCTTTCTCCGACCAGCCGCCTGTGTATGCTGACGATGCCCGGAGAATTGCATCTGAAGCCGATGTTGGAGATAATGCTAGTCTTGCTGGGGTTGCTGGAGGTGCGTATTTGAGTGTTACTCAAGCGAACGGGGAAAACCTGACCGCGAGTGATATTAGTTCCGTACTCGGCCCCGGAAGCCAGACAATTCTAAAATACAGCAGAAGGTTCAACGATGACAGTTGACGAGAGCCAAGTATCAGAACGACAGTGCCAGGAGTGGCGAGTAGCATACCACGCCGGTAAATCACCGTATGAACTCGCGGTCGAGAGCGACTATCCGCGGAGAGAGGTCCACAACCATTTGATTGGTGAGTGTTCACACGATGTCGAAGAAGCCTCGATTTCACGTGGCCGAACGCACACTGTAACTGCCTCTGAATGTCGTGATATTAGAGATCGATATGCCGCGGGGGAGTCGATTGAGGCGCTACGGGAATCAACAGGCCGTCGCTGGCAGACATTCGTTCGTCACCTTACCGGAGACTGTTCACACGATGTTACTATCGAATCCCCGACAGTAGCGAAGCAAGAAATTCTTGAACGCGACCATGTGACAGCGGAAGAATGTGCACAGCACCGGCGTGGTGTCCGCGATGCAGCGAGTGTGCTGGCCTACGCCGACACTGTCGATCACGAGTATCAAGTGGTACTTGCTCACGTCAACGGTGAGTGTGCCCACGAGGTTTCCGAACCCCCTCGTGAGCCGGCTGATCGACGTCGGGATATCTCGAAGACGGATTGTCAGGCGATCCGTGAAACGTATCGATCTAATCCTGATATCGAGGTGAGCAATGTCGCTGAGGAGTACGGTTGTTCGTCGGCAACAATTGAGCGTCACGTTACCTTCAGGTGTTCACATCCGCCTGTAGACACCTTGGTAACCGACGTGGAAGCAGTCCAGGATCTATTGAAATCAGGAGAGAATGCTGACAACAGATTAAGCGAACTCAGTTCAGAGGAGATTGTTCGGCTGGACAGTGCCAAACACGTTGACCCTCAGGAACCAGCTCGTGACTTGGCTACTCCCGACCCGAATCGTGTCGAAACGACTCGCAGTCGCGTGGTCCGCAATACCGACCTCGCCCACGATATAAAGCAGATGTACAATCACACGTGCCAGATTTGCGGAGTCTCTCGACGTGGGCCTGATGGGAATCCGTACGCCGAGGCACACCACATCCGGCCGCTCGGTCGTCCGCACGACGGACCCGATGAACCGGAGAATATCCTTGTTCTCTGTCCGAATCATCACACCGATTTCGACTACGGCCGACTCACTGTTGATCCAAAGACATACCGTGTGACTCATACCGACGAGGAGGCCGTTGATGGAACTGAACTGACTATCGCAGACCCACACAAACTCAGCGACGACCATCTCACCTACCACAACAAGGTCATTGGTGGTGAGTAATGCTGGCTTGTTGTGTAAGATGGAAAACAGCCATTAGAGGGCACAAATGTGGCGTGGAACCTTCTTTCTCGCGGTTCGAAGCCGAAGGAGTAGGACGCACTAATCACACCTGTCTCTGCAAAACCCGTCCTGTAAGTAGAAGCTCTTCCTCACGAAATGAACGACGACAGCGTGAGCGAGCAGGATAGTTTACTCGTACCAGAGTCGAACTTTTGCACAGAGATCGAGGAGCGGTTGAATCTGTTTTGGGCAGAATTCTATATTCATGGTTTCTCTGGTACTGCTCAGTTCGACGGTAACCGTCTCGTTTCCTGTTTGGGATATTGAGTAAGACAGTGCGCCTAGATTTGATTTGTTTGGCTGTTTCATCTCGTGGTGTTTCGACGTGGGGAGACGAGTGCACTCTAATTCATATCCCAGTTCCAGCACGAACTCAGTGAACGAGTTGATATCATCGCCGCCGAGAAGGAACAGGAGTTCCCGTTCCATACCGTCGACGAACTTTCGGACCGTGAACTGACCACTGCTAGATTGACGGACTCCGATACTGAATTCAAACGTCTCTCCAGGCCCTCTGTTAAACCGTTCGGAGAAGTAAGTGAACCGATTTTCTGACTCCACGATTTCACGCCGTTCTTCGATTTCAGCTTGAAATTCCGTGCCTGTACT
>Ga0208283_10191_pt1 | contig 25844 bp, 31 predicted proteins | sample AntRauMetaRauer1_FD_184785 | JGI IMG/M metagenome (GOLD analysis project Ga0208283, IMG submission 184785) | Saline lake microbial communities from Rauer Lake, Antarctica, in enrichment culture - Antartic Rauer Lake 1 Metagenome Rauer1 (SPAdes)... ...
TTCACTCTCGAGTCATTCTCTCGGCCGCCGCTTGCGGCACCCTCCGTCACGTCGGTGGAACTCGAGCCGGTCGTCTCCCCGGGAATCTCGGCGTCCGTCGGGAGGAGGAGTCGGCGCTCGGTGTACTCGAGCCCGTTCTTTCGCTGGGTGCGTTTGCTGACCGCGAGGCGGTGGGTGGAGAGCTCGAGGATCGCGTCGATCGTCCTCGAGACGAGTTTCTTGGCGTACGTCTCGCTGATCCCGTCTTCCTGCCTGCGGATCCAGTGTTTGAGGTCGCCCGCGGTGACGTACTCGGCGACGGACTTACAGCCGTCCGTCCAGGGGTCGTCGCCGATCGTGGGGTCCGTTCTGGCCTGCCAGAGTTTCGCGGCCAGTCGGGTGGGGAGGGAGTTCGCGGTCGAGCGGCGCATGTCCGCGTCCATCCGCGCGAGTTGCTGGATCGGGAGGAGGTCCCCGTGGGCGAGCGCGACACCGTCGGTTCGATCCAGGGGATCGCTCGAGTCCGGAACGCGGTAGTACGTTCGTCCGTCGTCCCTGGTGAGCTTCTCGAGGCGATCGCTCGCAATCCGGATCTCGTGGGGGTCGACAGTCTCCGTTCGGAGGTGTGCCCCCTTCTCGAGTTCGCGACCCTGAAGCTCGCGGACACGATCCTTGTTGGCGTCCGCCTTCTTGAGCGCGGCGTCGGCCGCGCGGTTCGTTTCGGTCGTCCGGGACTCGCACTCGGTCAGTCGTCGTTCCAGGTCCGCGATTCGGTCGTCTTTGTGTTGGCACTCCGCCTCGAGCGAGTCGATGCGATCGTTCTTCCGGCTGCACTCCATCTCGAGGCCCTCGACTCGGTCCTCGAGGGTCGTGATCTGGTCGCGGAGGGCCTCGAGTTCGAGGGGTTCGGGAGGGGCGGAGCTCGGGCTCGAGTCACTCCCCATCGCGATCACCGTTTTCTGGTTCGTTGGTGGTGTCGTCGGTCCTGGTCTCTCGGTCGAGGAGTTCGTCCATACTGGCAGGTTCGCGATCGCCGGTCGCGTGCTCGAAGGCACCCGGGATCGGTCCCCGGAAGGTCGTCGTGAGCGAGTCACAGCCGACGACCGTCGGCAGCTCATCGGTCTGGCGGTCGTCGTCGACCGCCTCGGCCGACCGGCTCGGAATCAGCATCCCCGGCCCGAACAGCTCGAGGCCCACGCGCCTCGCTTCCGCGTCGATCTCTCGCAACCGACGCGTCACACCACGGCGCGTCTCGTCGGAGAGGTCCTCGAGATCGCTCGTGGTGTCAGGGTTTTGCACCTCCTCGAGGATGCTGTTCGTGAGTTCGGTGATCGTCTCGAGGCGCTTGCGGATGGACTCGTCGGTCGTTCCGCCGTCACAAGCGACTCTGTCGTTCGGCGTCGATGCGTGCGGTCGGTCGGGGCTTTCAAGACCCCGCGAATCGTCGTTTGTCATGGCTTCCGTAGCTGGATTACGGGAGCTAGCGCGGGCTCGGTGCCGCAAACACCGGTCCGCTATTCTAAGACCCTAAAACTGCGAGAGCCGTGTATAGCTTCCGTGCTCAGAACAATGCATCCATTTGATATAAATCTTAGCTACGAACGTAGTTTTGTAAAAACCATGTAGGTAGTACCTTCTCCTGTGGATAGTGCTGATTTTTCCGCTTTGATAGCAGGATATCACGAATAGATGGTCGAGCGGGTCCCGTGGATGGCTCCTGTTGATTACGAGATCATGCTCTTTTTCGATGAGCACGCGATCCTAGTCTCTCCGAGAGTTCTCGCAGCGAACATCGAATACGATCGGCAGTATGTGAGCAAACGCTGTCGAACACTCTCCGAGGCCGGTCTGCTCGAGGTGGTCGACACCGGCCTCTATCGGCTCACGGAAACCGGACATACGTATCTCGAGGGAGACCTCGACGTGAGCGAACTCGAGACTGACGAATAGCCTCGAACGGAACTATTCTCTGAGACTACCACCCAGAAAGCCCCGACGGCTCTCGAGCGCTGCGACTCCCTGCGCGCCTCGCCTCACTACGTTCGGCTGCGGTGCTTGCGTCGTCTCGCCGCTCGAGAGCCGTCGCCCCTTTCAGTCCCACCCGCGGTGGTTCGGTCGGTCAGCTCTAGCGGATACAGTGGAGATGCCGACTCTAGTACTAGGATTGGACCTAGTATAGTCTCGTTGCACTAGTCGGGATGATCCGTATGTGGCACACTCACGAGAGTACCGTATGGACCTCCGAAAGCGCCTGGGGTTACGTCTCCACCGGGCGCTCCTATACTGGGGGCTCCTGGAACACCCGCGCGGCCGTGACTATGCGAAAGAACGGTACACACCGCTCGGCGGGGAGAGTGACAGCGCGAAACAGGAGGCAGAGTTTCTCAACGAAACCGGTAGCACTGAGGAGTGACGCGTTTTCTGTGATCTGGTCACTCGAGACGCTACCACGTCCCGTCGATCGCGCGCCGGTAACACTGCGCCGCCTGATCGGCCACGGTATCCCAGTCGAATTGTTGTGCTCGAGCCGTGGGCTCCGTGTTCGGCCGCTCGCCAGTGAGGGCGCGCTCGAGCACTGCGGCGAGGTCGTCGACGGTTGGGGACGCGAGAAAGCCCGCATCGCCGATGACCTCGGAGGCAGCTGACTCGGGATGGTCCGCCGCGATAACGGTACAGTCCGCAGCCATCGCCTCCGCAAACGTGATCCCGAACCCTTCGCGAGTAGACGGCGAGGCGAAGACGTCCGCCGCGCGCATGTGAGCGAGCACGTCGTCGTACTCCTCGAGGAATCCGAGCATCGTCACGCGGTCGGCATGCTCGAGGGTTTGGGCCTGTTGCTCGAGCCGCTCGCGTTCCGGCCCGTCACCGATGATACCGAGGGTCGCGTCGGGGACAGCGTGTGCGATTTGGTCGAAGGCCTCGAGGAGGAGATCGACGTGCTTGTCCTCGATCAGGCGGCCCGCGTAGAGGACGGTGAAGCCGTCATTTGTCGGCTCTGTCGATTCGATCTGGTTCACGTCGATTCCGTTGGGGACGACCTCGATTCGATCTCGAGATGGGCCTATTTCGGTGAATCGATCGGCGGTGACGCTCGAGACGGCGATCGGATAGTGTGGCGTTTTGGCGGTGAGTCGTTCGATGCCCTTGCCGAAGGGAGCGAGTCGAGCAGTGGCGATAGCTAAAATACTAGTAAAAAGAGCCAATCAATCATCTTCTGCGATAGCGGTCTCAATTTTTCCCTGAAACCACTTCTCCGCTTCTTCTCGGTCCTCCGGATACCCAACGTCGATCCGCCAGCCCTCGAGTCCAATAGCATCAATAGTCCGCCCACTCTGAATCAGCAAATCAATAGCCTCACTAATCTCGTACTCGCCGCGATTGGACGGCTGCACTAAATGGCATGCATGGAAGATCGCCGGCGTAAACGTGTAGAATCCAGTCATCACTAGATTCGATGGCGGGTCGTCGGGCTTCTCCACCACATCCGTAATTTCGCCGAACTTGTTGGTATCACAGACTCCGTACCGGTCGGCGTCCTCCCAGGGCACTTCCTCGACCAGGAACGCAGCATCCGCGCGGTCCTCACGCTGGCGCCGCACGACGTCCTCGAGGTTCGCCTGAAACACGTTGTCCCCGAGCATGAGCATGAAGTCGTCGTCGATGTACTCCTCGACGGTCAACAGCGCGTGGGCCAGGCCCTGCTGGTCGCGCTGGTGGGCGTAGGTGATCGGGATCCCTTCGTATTCGTCGCCGTAGTGGTCGATGATCCGCTCTTTGAGATAGCCGACGACGACGATCAGCTCGTCGGCTCCGAGCGCGGCCAGCTGATCGAAACAGTGCGTGAGGATCGGTTTCCCGTCGACCTCGACCATCCCCTTGGGCTTGTCCTCGGTCAGCGGGCGGAGTCGCGTTCCTTCCCCAGCGGCGAGTACGACGGCCTTCATATGCTGTGTCATTTCCCGTCCGTCGTTATAGAGCTTGGTCATCAGGTATTCCGTTGTAAATCACGATCCGAGTGCTGTCACGGATGGCCTTCTCGAGAGGGGATACGGACTGCACCCACCGACCACGTGCTCGAGACTGAAACCATCGGAACAACGGACCACAGTCACTCCCCGATCCCGTGAGCATGCTAGTACGAGTGGGACGCGATTGCGAGAGCACGCCGCCGTCATGCAAGCGTCTGACTGAGGTTTTAGGATCGGAGTGTGGACGCGGTTGGTATGGCTACGTCAGGGTCGACACCCACCGGAACGGAGACAGGATCACAGCCGACGGGCGACGATTCCCTCTCGAGACGGACCGCGGCGACCGTGGGTCGGCTCGATGCGCGAATACAGCCGTGGCCCGCGTATCTCCTGGCCGCGTGCTGGCCGGGCGCCGGCCACGTCTACCGCGGCCAGTGGGCGCGTGGCTGCACCTGGGTGGCGCTGTACGGGGCTGCGCTCGTGGTTCTCAGTTCCGGCACACTCCTCGCTGCGGGCTCGGTCATCGATCCGCTCCTCGTCACCGCGCTCCGCCTCGAGACGGTCGACTTCGGCGACGTGGCCATGCCGCTCGCGATCCTCGTTCTCAGTGTGCTCGATCTGTATGCGCTCGCGACACTCGACACCGTGGCCGAATGAATACGACGGACGAAACGAGAGCACCGTCAGGATGCGTGGTCACGTTCCAGTTGCTCCTATCAGCACTATCATGACCGCGGCCGCCGAAGTGGTCGAGAGCCATGGTATCAAAGAGCAATCGGCAGTGGCGCCTCGAGAGCAGACCGACCGGCGAACCGACGGCCGAGAATTTCGAACTGACTGAGGAGCCGATCCCCGAGCCGGGACCAAAAGAGGTCCTCGTCCGGACCGAGTACCTCTCCGTCGATCCGTACATGCGCGGGCGGATGCGCGACAGCGAGTCCTACGCCGACCCGTGGCCCGTCGGCGAGCCGATGCGGGCGCGGGCCGTCGGCACGGTCGTCGAGTCGAACCACGCCGCGTTCGAGGCCGGCGACACCGTCTCGGGCAACCTGTACTGGGCCGAATACGCGGCCGTCGACGGCACTGCCCTCGAGCCAGTGGACACGGGGACGGCACCGAGTTCGACGGCGCTGCACGTCCTGGGAATGCCCGGCCGGACCGCCTACGTCGGCACCGTCGACATCGGCGGGGTCGAACCCGGCGATACGGTCGTCGTCTCCGCCGCGGCCGGCGCAGTCGGTTCCGTCGCCGGCCAGATCGCTCGGATTGCCGGCTGCCGCGTGGTCGGGATCACGGGCCGAGACGAGAAGGCCGACTGGCTCACCGGTGATCTTGGGTTCGACGCGGCGATCAACTACCGAACGACCGACGACCTTTCGGCGGCGGTCGCCGAGGCCTGCCCGCGCGGCGTCGACCTCTACTTCGAGAACGTCGGCGGCGAGGTAACCGATGCCGTCATGGACCACCTCGTCGATCACTCTCGAGTGGCCGTCTGCGGGAAGATTGCCCTCTACAACGCGGAAGCGGGCGACGACCGGCTGTCCGGGCCACGGCACTTCCACCAGCGGACCCGCACGCGCGTTGAGGGGTTTATCGTCAGCGATCACGCTGATCGGTTCGACCACATCAATGCGCGGCTCCGGCGGTGGGTCGAGGCTGACCGGCTCCAGTATCGCGAGACAGTCAGTGACGGCATCGAGACCGCTGCCGACGCGTTCCTGGGGCTGTTCGACGGGACGAACGTGGGGAAACAACTCGTCCGGGTCGCCGACAACTGATCCCGCTGGGGAAACCCGCTCGGACGGTCGTGCACTGGCCGTGAGTCGAGCCCCGTCTCGGGAGATAGGGCGCTCTCGAGTGCCCCGTGAGACAAGGTGGCGGTTCCGACCTCGCTGCCCGACCACCTCGATGTCGACGGCGAAGCACCGGCCTTTGCGCCACAAATCGACAAGAAGTGAGAAATCAACCGGCTCTCGTTCGAGGGTGCTCGGAGTCGCTATCGGCAGCTTGTCTCGTGTCGCGGTCGGAGTGCAGCTCGACTCTCGGACACGCGACAGTATACCGACCCTCGACCCGCTGCCTACTGCTCGAGCAACGGAATCGGGCCAGACAGCGGTGTCTGGAAGGCCTTAACCGTGAAATCGACAGCCGTGTTCTACGACCGGTCCGGTAAGATCCGCGGAATCGGAGACGTTCCCCCGTTGGCGTGAATCACTTGCCCGGTAATGAACGACGCTCGATCTGTCGCTACAAATGAACAGACGTCGGCGATCTCGTCGACGGTTCCGATTCGACCGCGTCGTCGCTGTCGACGGGGCCGTCTCCGATCGTGTCTCTCGACGGAACCCTGGAATGAATCGTCCACTCGCGGTAGTGGCAGTTATATTTTTAATCTTATAAGTAATATTTCTAAAATTTTGACTGCTGTGACGTTGTGTCTCAACGTAGCGCCCATCTTCTTGCGACGATCTGAGGGTGTGGGGATATGACCAACGACACAAAGACGAAAACAACCTACTGTCCCACCTGTGACGCCGAACGAGAGGTGCGAATAACCGTCCCCTGGCAGAACGATTTCTGTCTCGAGTGCGGAGAGAACGTCGACGGCTAAGGGGAATCCCGGCGGTCGGTCGCGTCGTGCAGTCAGGACGCGATCGATCGCTTCGTCGTCCGATCGGATGTGCAGTGACTGTGAGTGGCTACCACAGTGGTCCCGTGGACAGCTGTCGTCGCCGGACAGCCGCTCGAGCGCGGGCGATCGGCGAGGAACTCCCTCGAGCGACCGCCGCGCCGCCGGTCACCGTCCGCTGTGAGGGAGTTACCCACCGGTACGGTGATGACTCGTCCGGACTCCGGAGCGCGTCGTCGCGCTCCGTCACCGCGCTACGGGACGTGTCGTTCGAGGCCCACGCCGGCGAGGTGGTCGGCCTCGTCGGACCGAGCGGCAGCGGCAAGTCGACGGTGCTTCACGTCGTCGGCGGGCTGCTCGAGCCGAGCGAGGGGACCGTCGTCGTCCTCGACACGGATCTGACGGCGCTCTCCCCGGCCGAGCGGACGCGACTGCGCCGCGATCATATCGGCTTCGTCTTCCAGCAGTTTCACCTGCTGCCGTCGCTGTCGGCGCGGGACAACGTCGCGCTCCCGCTGATCGAACGCGGCGTCGGACGACGCGAGCGACAGCGGCGGGCGGCCGCGGTACTCGAGCGGGTCGGTCTCGGCGATCGCCTGACGCACAAGCCGGGCGAACTCAGCGGCGGGGAGCAACAGCGGGTCGCGATCGCTCGGGCGCTGGTGACCGATCCGGAGATCGTCCTCGCCGACGAGCCGACCGGCGAACTCGACACCGAAACCGGCGCGCGCGTCCTCGAACTGCTCGTCGACGTCGCGGACGATCGGACGGTGCTCGTGGCGACCCACGACGAGCGGGCGATCGAGGTGACGGACCGCGTGCTCCGACTGCTCGATGGGGTGGTAACGACCGATGCGCGATGAGAGGGTGAGACGCGGTGGCTGACAGGGCGGCGGATCGGAACGGCGGAGGCCCTCGAGGCCGCCGGCTTCGGCGGTGGCTTGGGCTGGGCCGGCTCTCGCTTGGCCGACTTGTGTCACAGCTGCGGCGACTGCCGAGACAGACCGCCGTGACGGTCTCCCTCGTCGCGCTCACGATCGCCCTGCTGGTGGTCGTGACCGGGATCGCCACCGGCCTCGCGGCCGATTCGACGGCCGACGACGAGGCCGACATCCGCGTCGTTCCCGAGGGGGGCGGAACGCTCTCGTCCGTCGTCGACGTCGAGAGCGCGCGGCTCGGCGACGCCCACGAGAGCGCGGCGGCGATCGAACGCCGCGACGACGTCGCGTACGCGACGCCGGTCCTCACGGAAGCCGTCAGGATTCGAACGGCGGGGAGCGACGAACCCGAAACCGTGCTCGCAATGGGCGTCGTTCCGCCGGACGAACCGACCGAGATCGAGGGCGTCTCGACCGCCTCGCTCGAGCCGGGGGACCCCCACTACGCGGACGGGAGCTACGACGGGCCGCGGACGGGCGAAATCGTGCTGACGGACGCCGCGGCGGACGGGATCGACGCGGCGGCGGGAGACGATCTCGAGGTGCGGGGGTCGATGCTCGAAGCGGCGAACCGGTCCGTCGAGGACGATCGGTCTCCGACGCACACCGTGACGGCCGTCGAGGACGTGTCGGCCACCGATTTGAGCGGTGAGCTTCCGCTCGTCGTGCTCCACCTGAGCGAACTCCAGTCGATGACCGGTTCCGACGGCACCGATCTCGCCGATCAGGTACTCGTCGAGACCGAGGCGGAGACGTCGACGACGGCCGCCGAGTCGGCGGCCGAAGACGCGTATCCGAACGCGACGATTCAGTCCGGAGACGGCGGCGGATTCGCGTCGATTCGAAGCGATGACTTCGCGCTCGCAACGAGCCTCGTCGCGCTTGTCGTCGCGGTCGTGATCTGCTCGCTGTTCGTGGCGACCTCGTCGGCGCTGACGATCGACCGGGACCGACAGGCCATCGCAGTGCTCGCGGCGGTCGGATTCTCGGTTCGCTCGCGCCTGGCTATCGTCGCGCTGACGACGCTAAGTCTGACGCTGGCCGGAGCGGTCGCCGGCGTCGTCCTCGGGATCGTCGGCATCTCGCTCACGAACTACGTGGCGACGGCGACCGTCGCACCGGGCCCGATCGCGACGTCCCGGCCGGCGTTCGCCCCCTACGCCGTCGCGGTCGCGCTGATCGCCGGCATCCTCGCGCTTCCGTACCCGCTGTATCTCGTCGCTCGAACAAATGTCGTCGCCGAACTGGGTCGATAACCATGGGTCGACGACTCACCAAAGGGCGCGCGGTCGCACGGCTCGCAGTCAGTCAAGTGCGCCACGAGCGCGGCCGGACCGTCCTCGTCGTCCTCGCGATCGCGCTGGCCGTCCTCGCCGTCACGCTGCTGGCGAGTCTCGGGCTCGGGGTCCTGCAGACCGGCGAAGAACGGTTCGACCGGGCCGGACAGGACGTCTGGATTTCGGGCGAGGCCGTCGAACTGACGGCGACCGGCGGTCTCGAGAACCCGATCACGGACTCCCATCGGATCGCCGGCGACCTCGAGCAGCGCGACGACGTCGAGAGCGCCTCGCCGCTCGCGTTCCACGCGATCTACGTCGGGACGGAGCCGGACGACCTCGAGCTCGTGACGGGGGTCGGCGTCCCGGGAACGCAGGACGCCCGTACCGACACCGGCGACGGCTTCTCGGCGGGCGACGCCCACTATGCCGACGGGAGCTATGACGGGCCGATGAGTCGGGAAATCGTCATCGACCCGCAGACAGCAGAGACGTTCGATGTCGGCGTCGGCGACGAGATCCACGTCGGGACGAGCCGGGAGACCGCCGCGGAACGGGAGTTCGAGGTCGTCGGGATCTCCTCGACGTACTCGTCGTTTCTCGGCACGTCGACGGTGACGATGCCACTCAGCGAGTTACAGGAGCTCACCGGGACCACGGGATCGGATCGGGCGACGTTCGTGACCGTCACTACGGCGGACGACGCCGATCGAGGCGCCGTTAGCGACGACATCCAGCGGTCGTATCCGGAGTACGATGTCCGGACGAGCGACGAGCAGTTCGAGTCGATGCTGAGCGAGTACCTGCTGGTGCTCGCCAGCGGAGCGACGCTCGTCGTGCTGGCGCTGGTCGCCGGGATCGCACTGACGACGAACACCCTGGTTCTCGTGGCCGTCCAGCAGCGCGAGGAGCTCGCGGCCCTGCGAGCGCTCGGCCTCTCGCGCGGACTGATCGCGGGCGTGGTCGGCGGCCAGGGGTTCGCACTCGGTGCGCTCGGCGGGCTCCTCGGTCTCCTCGCGACACCGGTCTGTGCGTTCGGTCTGAATCAGGTGGCAGTCCGGTTCGTCGGCTTCGAAACCCTGCTCCGAACGCCGCCGAGTATCTACGCGGCCGGGCTCGCGATCGCGATCGGAATCGGGACCCTCGGTGCTCTGGTCGCCGGCTGGCGGGCGGCGCGGTACGCTCGCGTCGACGCTCTCACCGCCTGACAGTCCCGTCGACTCTGAGACCGTTTTGTAAAATGGGCATCATATGAAGTCCATGAGTGTCTCACTCAGACTGATTTGGCATAATGGTCCATAATGAGAGTCCCTCATTGGATCACTAATCACAGTCCTCCATCGTTGATCCTCGCCGCAATAGAGCCGGTCATAATCACCGAAATCCCCCGCAAGGTGATTTTATGTGGGAATAGAACGGAGTTCTAGGAACAGAGAAAGAGATGGCCGAAATACGCTCAGCTCGAGCAAGCGTACAACCGTTTCCCAACTCGAGCAAACTCCAAAACTCGAGTAGATGCCCTTTCGGTCAGAAGCTGTCCTAACTGGGACTTGCAACAGTTTTCAAGAGAACGTAACGGAGAGCGGCAGCGGGTAGCAACGTCTCCGACGAACACTTGACGATGAAGCTCCCGAGTACCGGATGAGTTCGCCAGAAGCGTTGAAAACCAATCGGAGAGACCCATGAATATCGATGAAGCGTCTGTTCAAGAGCGCTGCACCGACGCCGTGTTCGAACGCGGGAAGAACTATCGCGACGACGGTCGAATTCGGCGACTCAAGCGGTTTGATGACACTGTCACAGCTGCGGTCCGCGGCTCCGACGTGTACGACGTTACCGTCGAGTTGGGCGGAGACGATATCGATGCGCGGTGTCCATGTCCCTACGCGGGACCGGGCGAGTGTAAGCACGTCGTCGCGGTACTCCTGGATGTCGTTCACGATCCGCCCGAGGACGAGATCGAGCGCGTCAACGCGGCAATCGGAGCCGTCCCACCCGACGACCTGCGGGCGTTCGTCCGAGACGCGCTCGCTGAGAACCCGATCCTCCGCGAACGGTTCCTCGCACGGTTCGGCGAGGAGCGTCGATCGATCGACGAGTACCGTGTGGAGGCCGAGACGTTATTCGAACGGCACGCTCGAGACGATTCCCTCGTGACTGCCGCCATCGACTTCTCGCATCTCTTCGACCTCGCCGAACAGTACCGTACCCGCGAGAGGTATCTCGCCGCCGCGACCGTCTACCGCGCGCTGTTCGAGACGATCGACGACAACGCAGAGCGCATCGACGCCGCCCACGACCACTACACGACGACTTTACGAACTGCTCTCGATGGCTACGTCGAGTGTGTCCTCGCCGCGGATCCCTCGAACGAGGACCTCGCGCAGTACGCCGCAGTTCTCGAGGACCGAATCTCGAAACACGGCGTCCACACGGAGGTGTTCCGGCGCGGACTCGAGGCGCTCGAAGCGCGACGGTGACCCAGTTCGGCTTGACGATCGGATCCACCTCGGCCTCAATCTACATCGATCGAACTCGCGACCGCGGCGATTGATCAGGAAGGTGGTAGTACGCCCGCCCGTCCGTCTTGGTGAATCGCTCGAGCGTGCCGTCGGGGATGTCGAGCTCGTGGACATCGACGTTCGATTCGCGGAGGTGCGCCCCCTTCTCGAGTTCGCGGGCCTGAAGTTCCTCGAGGCGAACCTTGCTCGTCCCGGTCCGGTTGCGGGTAGCCTCCGTCAGTGCGTCGAGCCACTCGAGAGCTCGTTCGTCGTCCGCGAGGCGGTCTCGGAGGTGAGTGTGTTCGGTCTCGAAGGGTTCGGTCCGGGACTCGAGCGTGCCAGTTTGCGTCTCGAGGGCATCAATGGAGTGCTCGAGCGAATCCGTATCCGAGTCGAGCGTATCGACGGACCGTTCGAGGGCATTCGTCTCGGCCTCGAGCGTCTCGAGCAGCTCGTTCTCGGAACTGCGCTTTCGCCGGCGCTGTTCGGAGTCCATCTCCTCGAGACGCGCATCGTCGGGCTCCTCGCCGCAGCGTTCGAACCGCTGGAGCCACCGGCGGATGGGACACGAACCGACAAACGCAACGACGAGATAGGCGGCGAAAACCGGTAACTCGAGGTCCCGCTGTGCTCACTGTCTACTGACTCGAGCGCATACGGTTTTTCCGTCGACGAACACGGTTCGAAAATAATTGACACTCGAGGCGCGGTTATCAGCGCGAAGAAATCCTGATAGTCACGCCGTGGAGGATCTCAGAGATCCATCCCGCCGTTGACGTCGATCACTTCCCCCGTCACGTACGAGGAGTCCTCGCTGGCGAGAAACCGAACGACGGCCGCGATGTCCTCGACATCGGCCAACCGCGCGAGCGGGATGCCGGCGATGATCCGGTCGAGCACTTCGTCCGGGACGCTCTCGAGCATGTCGGTCGCGGTGAAGCCGGGCGCGACGCAGTTGGCCGTCGAGCCGCCCTGGGCGAGCTCGAGGGCGATCGTTCGGGTGAAGCCGAACATGCCGCTTTTCGCGGCGGCGTAGTTGGCCTGGCCGAAGTTGCCCTGTTTGCCGACGACGCTCGAGATGTTGATCAGTCGGCCCTCCTCGGCGTTCCAGATATCGTCGTAGAACAGTTGGGTACAGTTGAACATGCCGCCGAGGTTAACGTCCATGACGCGGTCCCACTCCTCGCGGGACATCTCCGTGAACTGCTTGTCGGCCGTGATCCCGGCGTTGTTCACGAGCACGTCGGCCGGGCCGAACGCCTCGTGACAGATCTCGACCATGTGTTCGACCTCGGAGCGATTGGAGACGTCGGCCCTGGCCGCGACGGCAGACCCGCCCGCCGATTCGATCGCATCGACGGCGTCGTGTGCCGCCCCTTCCGATGATCGGTAGTTAATGACGACGTTCGCACCTTCCTGACCGAGATACTCCGCGATACCCCGACCGATTCCCTTCGCCGAGCCCGTAATCACACAGGTACGACCATCCATGGACATGAGTCGAACATTCAACGTCCGATGGTAAATAACGACCCGTTAGTTATCAAGATATCGTGGGCGAAACAAATCCGACTCGGAGCTGGTGGCAACGCTGTATAGCCCCGTCGAGCAGTGCCGAATCGGGCGTAGTTCACCGCCGATCCAGTTGTGCTGTCGAGTGAGTCGCAGACGTGAGTGACCGACCGCTACGGAGTTCGATCTCTGGAGACTCTACGGGCAGGAAAATCGAAACGGGAACCCGTGGAGAGGGAAACGGGGTGAGCTACTCGTCTCGAGCCTGGTCGATCCAGTCCTCGATCCGGCTGGGCGAGATCCCCGTTTCGGCGGCGAGTTCGGCGACGTCGGCGGCTGCGAGCTGCTCGAACGTCTCGATCTCGGCCGCGGCGAGGTCCTCCGCGTACGCTTGCCCGACGCCCGTCAGATCGGTGAGATCGTCGGTTTCGGACTCGATCTCGGAAGCGGCCTCCTCGCCGGCGACTTCCTCGACGACATCCTCATCGACAGTCATCTCGCCCGGCTCCGCGGGCTCCGCCTGAACGTCTTCTTCGGCGCGCTCGACGATCTCGTCGTCCGAGCGGTCGCTCGTCTCGGACTCGAGAGCAGTGTCGGCAGCGGCGTCAGTGTCCTCGGATTCTAGCGTCTCGGGTTCGGATTCCACGTCGGTGTCGGTCGACCGGGCTTCGAACCAGTCACAGACCTCCGGCCAGAGTTCCTCGTGGCTCCGCGAGGAAACGGACATCCCGATGTGACCCGTCGCGAACTCGAGGATCTCGGTGTCGGTCGAGGAGACCGCGTCGTTGAACGGCTTGGACGCCTCCGGCGGGATGAGGTGGTCGTACTCCGCGACGATCTGGAGGACGGGCATGTCGATATTCGTGATATCGACGTGTTCGCCGCCCAGCTCGAGTTCGTTCTCGTAGAGCTTGTTCTCCTGGTAGATATCCCGGATGAACTCCTCGTAGGCGACGCCGGCCATGTCGATACCCTCGTCGAGCCAGCGCTCCATGCGAGCGAAGTTCTCGACGAAGTCCTCGTCGTCCATGTTGTCGTAGAACCGGACGTACTTCGTCACGTTGTTCGCGACGGGATCCATCAGTGCGAACCCGATATCGAGGAACTCCGCGGGAACGTTGCCGAAGGTGTCGGTGACCCGTTCGGGGTCGTAGTAGTCCTCGCCACCCCAGAGTTCGAGGACGCCGCCGTCGCCGTCGAAACAGAGGCCGGCGGCCATCAGCGCAAGGTTCTCGACTTTCTCGGGGTACAGCGAGGCGTACATGGCCGACTTCGTGCCGCCCATGCAGTAGCCGAGGATGTTGATCGAATCCCGCCCGGAGCGCTCGCGGACGACGTCGACGCAGTTGTCGATGTAGCGGTTGACGTAGTCGTCGATGGACAGCGAGCGATCCAGCTTGGAGGGCTCGCCCCAGTCGATCAGGTAGACATCGAAGCCGGCCTCGAGCAGCGTCTGGACCACGGAGCGGTCGGGCTGGAGGTCGAGGATGTACGGCTTGTTGATCAGCGCGTAGACGATGAGGATGGGAACGCCGTGTTGCTCCTCCGTCATCGGCTCGTAGTGGAGGAGTTCGAGTTTGTTCTCCTCGTAAACGACCTCGCTGGGCGTCTGCCCGACGTCGATGTTCTCGACGGTTTCGGTGCGCTCGGGCACGACCTTCGTCTTCTCGGCCAGATCGGCGGTCGCCTCCCAGGCCTGCCGTTGCACGTTCAGTGCGGTTGCGAAGGGGTTGTTCATTGCTTGTCTTTGACGTGCTCGAGCACGCGGTCGAGTTTCTGCTCGACGGCGTGCTGGCGGCGCTCGAGTTCGACGAGGCGGTCACCGATTTCGACGACATCGCCTTCGGTCGCAAAGCCCAGCGAGTTGAGCGTCTCCTGGGCGGCCTCGTCGGCCTGTTCCTGAAGCTCGAGGACGTCGCCGACGGTCTCGCCGGTCATCTTGGCGAAGGCGGTCGTCGACATGACCTCCTTGAACGCCTCGTTCGCCGTGTTGAGCCAGATGTCGCGGAACTCCTCGATATCGACGTCCTCGCCCTCGAGCTGGTCGTTCGCCCGCTCGACCATCTGCTGGGAGGCGGTCATCCACGTCTCGTAGGCGCGAGCGTAGCCCTCGACGCCGTCGGAGATCTCGGTGTCGTCGCTGGCCTCGCCGACGGTCTCCGACCAGCTCTCGACGAACTGCGCCTGCGCTTCCATATTGTCCTCGAGGGCCTCGAGGAACTGCTCGTTCCACTGTTCCGCGAACGCGTTCCAGTCTTGCATCGGGGGTTGTGAGTCTGACATAGGTGAAAATTGACGGTTGTACGATAAAAAACTGCGCCCGGATCTACGCCGAGACGTCGAACTCGTCGGCGGCCTCTTCGACGTTTTCGGCGACGGCACCGACGTTCTCCTCGACCTGCTCGTGGGCCTCGAGGTAGGCGTCGAACGACGTGTCGACGACCTCGGAGTAGCTCTGGGCGAACTCTTCGTAGGCGACTTCGGACTCCTCGAGCGCTTCGAGGTAGGCGTCGATCGACTGCGACTGGGCCTCGGTGGCCGAGTCGAAGCCGTCGTCGACGAGTTCGCGGAGTTCGCCGAAGTCGGCGGCCTCCTCGGGCAGCGACGCCTCGAGGGCGTCGAAGTAGGCGTGAATTGCGCCCTTGGTCAGTTCGGCGTTGGACTCGGCGAGCGAACTCGATGTCTCAACGGCGTCGGCGAAGGCGCTGATCGAGGTCTTCTGGGCCTCGAGGGCGTCGTGGGTGAGGGACTGGCTCTGTTCGATTGCGGTGCGCTGTGCGTCGAAGACTGCGGTGAATGGGTTCTGTGTCATGATTGATCCTCTCGGTTGCGTTTGACGGGAACGACGATCGTCTGGACGATATCGCCCTCTTTGATGTCGAGGGCTTCCCGTTCAGGGCCGGGAATGCTGATCCGACCGCCGCTCTGGACGCGGGCCTTGAACGTCGCCGTGCCCATGTTCATGGGACCGAACGCCGAGGCGTTCTCGAGCGGGTTCGCTGACGTGGCTTGCAACAACTGTTTCATCATCTCCTGCTGGGATTCGGCGACCTGCTCGCCGGCTTCCTGCATCTCCTGCATTCCCTCCGTAAACATCGCGGGTGGGAACCAGGGCGATCGGTCGGAGTCGTCCGTCATCAACAGTATATTGGATCGCAGACACCATAAGGCTTTCCACTAGATGCCATCTAATGGTAGAGAGTGGTTTTGGCTGGATTGATCCACCGATTACTGACTCGAACGAGCGACGGCCGCGATCAGAACCAGACCGTAGCGATCCAACTCAAACACCGGAATCGGACGGAATCGCGCCATCAAGAAAGGGTTACTGCAGATTCAAGTCAGTAAAACGGTGTTGAAACAGCCAAAGAAGTCATATATGCGCCACGCCTAGCCGCCCGTAGATGTCACACCAGAACGCTGGCGAAGACAACCTCGCTGCCATGACGAACGCGTGGTCGGCGATGACGCGAGGGTTTCTTCGAACTGCGACTGCGGCGAATCGTGCCGCCGTCTCCGCGATGCTTCCAACCATCGACGGCGAGAGCGGCTCGGAAACGAACAGGACCGCCCCGCCGATCCCGTCGGTCGAGTACTCCGATCTCGACTGGCAGTTCGATCGCACCGTCGACGATCCCGATCACATCAGCGTCGGCGACACCGTCACGTTCGAGAAGGCGCTCACCGACGCGGATGTCCGCGCGTTCGCCGCGGTCAGCGGCGACACGAACCGCCTCCACCTCGACGACGAGTTCGCCGCCGATACCCGCTTCGGCGAGCGCATCGTCCACGGAACACTCGTCTCCGGGCTCATCAGCGCCGCCCTCGCTCGGCTCCCCGGACTCACCATCTACCTCTCACAAGACCTCGAGTTCAGCGGCCCCGTCGGCGTCGGCGACCGGGTGTCAGCGCGCGTCGAGATCGTCGAAGACCTGGGGAACGAGCAGTACCGCCTCGAGACGGTCGTCCGCGACGAGGACGACGACGCGACCGTGATCGACGGCGAAGCCGTCGTACTGATCGACGACCTACCCGCCGAATAACGTTTTCCGTCGGCCCGAAGCCAGCGTTTTCGCGTGTATAGCAGTTCGACGAGGAGAGACAGTGGTCGAAACCCGCTTGTAGCACGGTGTGTTACAACGTATACAATGTCGTCGATCAGCGCTCGTATCCCGGACGAGGATGAAGCCGCTCTCGAGGAAGTGTCGGAGTTGCTCGGCGAAGACAAGAGTACGGTGATTCGAAAGGCGCTCCGCGAAGGGCTGTCGAATCTCCGCGTCCGACTCGCCGTCCAGCAGTACCAATCCGGTGAGATCTCGACGAATCAGGCCGCGCGTGTCGCCGGCGTGAGCGTCGCCGACTGGCTCGAGATCGCCCGCGATCATAATCTGACGACGCAGCTTTCTCCCGACGACCTCGCTACCGACGCAGAGACCGCTCGGGACCTATGACGCGTATCTACATGGATGCGACGACACTCATCGCGCTCGGAACGATCGGTGAACTGGCACTGCTGGAGTCGTTCGACGGAACGCCCGTCGTCTTGCCGTCGATCCGAGACGAAGTGACGACCGAGCCCGCCGAGACGAACCTCGAGCGGTTGTGCGAACGAGATTCGATCGGAACGACGGTTCCGGACCTCGAACTGGATGACGAGAGAGCAAAGGACGTTCTCGGCGAGCCCGATATGAACGGGGATGTCCGCAGTATTGCGGCAGTGCTCGCTCATCTCGAGGCCGACGACCGCGTGGCGATCGTCTCGGACGATCGGCGACTGCGAACGGTCGCCGACGGACTCGGAGCGACGGTGACCGGAACGATCGGCGTGATCGTCAGTGCGGTCGAGGCGGGGCTCTCCGAAGACGACGCGAAAACGGTCGTGCGTCGCGTCGACGAGCACGGGCTTCACAGGCGGTACGAGGCGGATGCCACGGGGCTTGACCCCGTGGAGGAAGCCGCCACTCCATTCGACAAATCACGCTCGATGGCAAGGCCGACTCCCTGCCTACACGTAAACTTTTATTAGATATCGGCAGTAAATGTGAATCACGGATGGACGACGCGCCACGACGTACCGTCAAAATCAAACTCGACGTTCCCGAGGAGCGTCGTGGCGACTTCCATCAAACCAAAACCCAATTTCTCCACTAGAAAGGCATCCGACGCGCCATCGAAGCCGTCACAAGCGGCGTCGAGAAGCTGAAGCAGGGCAAGAAGACGAGTCAACCCGAGTTCGACGTATGGAGCGTCGTCTACGACAAACGCTCCGCAACGTTCAACGACGACCATGCCACGCTCTCTACTCCGAACGGCAGAGTCACTGTCGAATACGTCCTCCCGCCCAAGGAGGAGCGAGAGGAGACGCCACTCGGACGGTACTACGGGAGCGATGACTGGGATGCGTCGAGTGCTACGCTCCAATACGACGAGCAGGACGACACGTTCTACCTGCACGTCACGCTGAAGAACCCCGACTACAAGGTTGACGGAACGGAACGCCAAGAAGCCGGGTCACGTGATGACACCCGCGAGAACGGAGTGGTTCTCGGCGTGGATTTGAACGTGACTGGCACGTTCGCCGTCACCTCCACGGGCGAGTTCATCGGCTCAGCGGACTACCTCACCCACAAACGCGACGAGTACGAACGCCGTCGTGGACGCCTCCAACAGACAGGGACTCGTTCTGCGCACCTCACGATTCAGTCCATCGGCAGTCGCTTCTCGGACTGGTCACTGGACTGGTTGCACAACCGTGCGAACGACCTCATCGCGGAAGCCCGTGATGCGGATGTGGATGGCATCATTTTCGAGAAACTTGACCATATCCGCGAGAACATTGCGAACGGCAGTAAGTTCCAGCAGTGGGCCTACGCGAAGTTCGTGGAACTCGTTGAGTACAAAGTCGAGTCTACGGCGTTGTTTGTGGACACGGTGACTCCTGCGTACACATCACAGCGGTGTTCGCACTGTGGGTTTACCCACGAGGACAATCGTGACGACAAGCAGTTCGCGTGTCAGGACTGTGGGTATGAGGTGAACGCGGATTACAATGCGGCGAAGAACATCGCCGTCCGATACTGCGGGTATATCCATCGCGGGCAGAAGTCTCGCGGTGGATGGGGCACCAGTCAACTGGCCCTCAAGTCAGGGACGCTGAACATGAACGGCGATTACACGCCTACCGAGCTACTCGGTTAGAACGGGAGTCCACTGACAAGCCTCGGGGCTTGACCCCGAGGCGGTTGACATGACCGCCGAACTTCGAGCCGAAGCGGAGGAACTGATCGAAACGGCAGCTGACTGAGCGCTCGTCCGTATCCCGAGTCCGAACGCCAAAGTGACGCCCGACTCGCCAACTGTTCTTGCGCCGAGTCGGAGAACCAAAACAACCTAAGTAGCTCCTCGCGGAACGGCCGGGCATGAGCCTCTTCGGAACTGCAGGAATTCGCGGCCCGGTCGAGGACGTTTCGCCCTCGCTCGCGCTCGCCGTCGGTCAGGCTGCCGGTGACCCCGGCGAAACGTTCGTCGTCGGTCGCGACGGCCGGGAGACGGGACCCGCGCTCGCGGCGGCGATGGAGGCCGGTCTCGAGAGCGCCGGGGCCGACGTTCGCCGGCTCGGACAGGTACCGACCCCGACGCTCGCCTTCGCCTCGCGCGGGCGACGCGGCGTGATGCTCACGGCGAGTCACAACCCGCCCACCGACAACGGCATCAAACTCTTCGCCGACGGTGTCGAGTACGACGGCGACGCGGAGCGGGAAATCGACGACCGCGTCGCGAGCGAGAGGAGCCGACTCGCTCGCTGGGACGAGTGGGGCGAATCCGAACGCCTCGCCGTGCTCGATCGGTATCTCGATGCCGTCGAGGACTACATCCGCGAGCGTTTCGGTAACCGGACTCCGAACCCCGAAGACGCACCGCCGGACGAACCGCTCGCGGGGCTTCGGATCGCCGTCGACTGCGGCAACGGCGTGGGCGCGCTCGCGACGCCACAGGTCCTCGAGCGACTCGGCGCGGATATCGTCGCGATCAACGCGTCCGTCGACGGCCACTTCCCGGGCCGCGAGAGCAAACCCACGCCGGAGACGCTCTCGGAGTTTACCGCGTTTCTCGACGATGGCAGCTTCGATCTCGGACTTGCTCACGACGGCGACGCCGACCGCCTCGTCGTCCTCGGTCCCGACGGGTCGGTGATTCACGAGGACACCGTCCTCGCCGTCGTCGCAGCACGCTACACGGCCGACAGCGACGCCGATGATCCCGTCGTCGTCACCACGCCCAACGCCTCCGCGCGCATCGATGAACGGGTTCGCGCGGCCGGCGGCAGGGTCGAACGCGTCCGACTGGGGTCGCTCCACGAGGGAATCGCGCGCGAACGCTCTCGAGGAGGCGAGGACACCGAGCTCGTCTTCGCCGCCGAACCCTGGAAACACATCCACACCGCCTTCGGCGGCTGGATCGACGGCGTGGTCAGTGCCGCGGTCGTCGCGGCGCTCGTCGCCGACGCCGGCGATACCGATCGACTCCGGGACCCCGTTACCGAACGCCCCTACCGAAAGGTCAGCATCGAGTGCCCGGACGCGGCCAAAGCCGACGTGATGACCGCCCTCGAGACCGAGCTCCCCGCGGCGTTTCCGGAGGCGACGGTCGACACGGACTACGGCGTCCGCCTCGAGTTCGCGGACGCGTCGTGGCTGCTCGTTCGACCGAGCGGAACGGAGCCGTACGTCCGCCTCTACGCGGAGAGCGATTCCGTCGACGCCCTCGTCGACGACGCGCGTTCGGTCATCGAAACGGCCGTCGAGAAGCGCCGGTAACCGGTCGACATTTTTTGGTAGCCGCCCGCCGAACCCGTCGGCATGGACGAGCTTATCACCGCCGCTCGCGACGTCCAAGACCGAGCACACGTTCCCTACTCCGAGTACCGGGTCGGTGCTGCCCTCGAGACGGCCGCCGGCGAGATATTCGTGGGCTGCAACCTCGAGAACGCAAACTTCAGCAACAGCCTCCACGCGGAAGAGGTCGCGATCGCGGAAGCGGTCAAGAACGGCCATCGGGAGTTCGCCCGGCTGGTCGTGAGTTCGGGCCGCCGCGACGGCGTCACGCCCTGCGGAATGTGCCGGCAGACGCTTACAGAGTTCTGCGACGACGACCTCGTCGTCTACTGCGACGAGGGCGAGGGGGAGGAGCCGACCGAGTACACGCTCGGCGAACTGCTGCCGAACACGATCAGTCAGGAAACGCTCGAGTAGCGCCGATCTGTTCGTTGCTCAGTACTGCCGTTCGAACGCCAGCGGACCGGAGACAGTGTAGTACGGCCTGCCGAGCCGTCCGACGGTATCGAGATCGCGCATATCGATCTGGCCGTCGGTCAGGAGGTCGTCGTCGACGTGGACATACTGAACGTCGCCGAGAATCATCAGCTTGTCGTGGACCTCGATCGAATCGTGGAGTCGACACTCCATCGAGACGGCCGCGTCCGCGACGCGCGGCGCTGAAACAGTTCGCGACTCGCCGCGTTCGATATCGACGAGATCGAACTCACTCTCGTCTTCCGGAAGAGCCGCGGAGGTGTGGTCCATCCGCTCAATATCGGCTTCGGTGACGATGTTGACGACGAATTCGCCGCTCTCGAGAGCATTGCGAGCCGTATCCTTCAGTTCGCTTCGCTCTCCGTTCGGCGTGTTGAACAGCACAGTGGGCTCCTTCAGTGAGACGTAGTTGTAGGAACTGAACGGCACGAGGGTATCGACGCCCGCGTCGCTCACCGTACTGATCCAGGCGATCGGTCGCGGGGTGACGACGGTTTTGACGAGCCGTGCGATCTCGCCGTCCGTTCGGTTCGCGGGCGCGAATTCGTGCATCGCCTCGTCGATACGCGGCCCGGCTACTCAAGTCTGCGTCTCGAGGAACTCCCCGAGAATCGTCCGGTGACACCGCTTTTTCTCGGTGTTCTCGTAACAGATCAGCGCCAGCGACTCGCCGGACGCCAGCCGGTCGTCCAGCGCTGTGAGCGCTGCTCGCGCGTCGTCGTCGGTCTCGAGGTACTCGCGATACGCCTCACCGAACCCGACCTGGTCCCACGCGGCGTTGTGAGCCCCTTCCTCACAGAGGCCCTGCATTTTCATGTCCTCCTCGGCGTCGCGCATGGACTCGAGCAGGTCGACCGGTGGGCCGAGTTCGGGTCGATTCTCGTCGACGGTCGCGTGAAACCACGATGTCGGCCGTCGAACGACGCCCACGCGCGTCGCGTCCGGCGGCAACTCGACCAGTTCGTGCTGGATCGCAGCGACGTAGGTGTCCGTCAGCGTCCCTCGGACCATGCCGGACCGGTACGCGCGCCCCGCATTTATATACAGCGTCGCCTCGAATCGAGGCTATTCAATGTCTCACGACAGCGAAGACCCGAACGCCGACGTTCAGTATCACCTCGAGGTCGGTCCCGACGACGTGGCCGAGACCGTGCTCCTCCCGGGAAACCCCGAGCGCCTCGAGAAGATCGTCGCGTTCTGGGACGACTACGAGATGCGGGCCCACCACCGCGAGTACCGAACGGCGACGGGTGAGGCCGACGGAACGCCCATCTCGGTCACCTCGACCGGCATCGGCAGCCCCTCCGCTGCGATCGCCGTCGAGGAACTGGCTCGAGTCGGCGTCGAGACGTTCATCCGGGTCGGCTCCTGCGGTGCGATCCAGCCCGAGATGGCCGTCGGCGACCTGGTGATCACGACCGGCGCAGTCCGCCAGGAGGGGACCAGCGACGAGTACGTGCGCGAGGACTACCCGGCCGCCGCGGATTACGAGGTGGTCTCCGCACTCGTCGCCGCCGCCGAACGGCTGGGCTACGAGTATCACACCGGCGTGACGATGAGCGCGGACTCGTTCTACGCCGGCCAGGGCCGGCCGGGGTTCGACGGCTTCGAAGCCGCCGGCGCCGACGACCTGGTCGATGAACTCAAAGCGGCGAACGTCACCAACATCGAGATGGAGGCCAGCGCCATCCTCACGCTCGCGAGTCTGTACGGGCTCCGGGCCGGCGCCGTCTGTACCGTCTACGCCAACCGCGAAACCGGCGAGTTCCGGACCGAAGGAGAGTCCCGCGCCGCCGAAACCGCGACGCTCGCGACCCATCTGCTGGCGAAAATGGATGCCGTCAAACGGGAGAAAGGCGTCGACCGCTGGCACGCCGGCCTCTCGCTCGAGTAGCACTTCGGAATCGAATAGCCGTCCGGAATCGACGAGTTCACCGTGTCAATCTCGCATCCGGATGATGCCGTTCTCGAAGATTTTGCGGTTCGGGACGATGTACTCCTCCGAGTCGTCCTCGATCTTGGTGACGAACAGGTCGACCTCCTGAACAATGCCCGTCTGGTCGCCGATTCGGACCTCGTCGCCGATCCCGTAGGGCTGGTTGAGAAGGAGATAGATACCGGCGGCGCTCGAGACGAGGAAGTCCTTGAAGGCGACGGTACCGACGATGACGATCCCAATGGCGTACACCGTCAGCAGGATCAACAGCGCCAGCACGTGGACGCCGATCTGGCCGAGCGCGATGATGAACGTGACGTACAGCACGGAGTACTTGACCAGTTTCGGGATGACCGACACCTCGGGGAGCTTGACGCCCCGCAGATACTCGCTGACGATCAGTTCCGACTTGTCCGCGACGATGAATCCCAGAATGAGCACGAGCACGGCGATGAACAGCTGCGGGATGAACTCGGTGACGCGGAGCCAGAACGCATCGGTGTCCAGCAACTGTGCGATGTGGATCGCGGTGAGCACCGCGATACCGTAGATGAACCAGGAACTCAACCGGGCGACGATCTCGACCGTCGAGGTCCCGATCGACTGGGCCGTCCGCTCGAACGGTGTTCCTTCGACGGCTTCCGGGACGCCCGAGGCCGAGAGCAACTCCTCGTTGAGCCTGCCGACGAGATAGCCGACGACGAGCCCGAGCGCGAGCACCGCCGCGGCGATGACGGCCGGCTCGTTGACGAACGGCTGCCAGTCCACCATATCAGTACGCCTCCGGATCGACCTCCAGAATGAGTTCACCGCCCTTGAACGCCCGGACAAGCCCATCGCTTTCGGACAGCACGATCGCGATCGCGTTGGTGTCCCGCGTGATCGCGCCGCCGGCCATGTGCCGTGCGCCCAGTCCTTTCGGAATGTCGACCCCCTCTGCCGACGGCTCGAGGTAGCGGTACGCCGAAACGATCTTGCCCGCATCCGAGATGATAAACGCCCCGTCGAGCCGCGAGAACTCCTTTAACATGACGTTCACGATTGGGTCGCCGACGTGGACGTGAGATTTCTCGAAGGGGTTGTATGAAAGCGGGCGGGACTTGTTCATCACCTTCCCCGCGTCGCCGACGATGAACAGCGCGCCGACGGGTTTCCCCTTCTGGCCCTTCTGTCCCAGTTCGATCGCTAGCTCGAGGACCGCCTTGACCACTTCGGGGTCCGCGCGGGACTTGGCGAAGATGTCGTAGATCCCGGTATGGTTTTCAACGTCAGCACGGACGCGAGAGACCGTATCGATTCCGTCCCCGAAGACGCTCGTCGCACAGGCGAGTTCGTCACCGTCTTCGATCACGCCCTGTTCGAGCGCACCCTCGAGTCCGAATCGGATCCGCTCGGAGATGTCCTCGAACTCGAGGGGGAGTTCGACGAACGTCTCCGCACTCACGGCGTTTTCGGTGCCGACGACGACCACGTCGAGGTCTTCGACGGCCACGAACCGCTCGTAGTACGAACCGCTCGGTGAAAAGAGTACGACGGCATCGACACTCGCGAAGAGATCCCCGAACACGTCGTCTATCCCGGCCATTGATACTACAACTCGGTCCTGCGCGAATAAGCGTTATGGGGCGTCTGACGCTCGTCTGCCGATTCTATCCGAATCCTGCCGAATTCAAAACATCTGTCATTACTTCGCCATTCGATTCGGGACAGCCCACGGGAGGCGACTGATCGCACCCCGTCGTCGTCCTTCACCCGGTTCTCGGTTCGCGAGAAGAGTTTCGATCGATATCAGCGTCGGCTCACCTCGCCGAATTCGGCCTCGAGCAACGGTATCAACCGTCACGGTCTCCGTGTTCCCACTCCGCTCCACGATCCGTTCAGTGCGCACGGCTCGCTTCGGTCACTGGTCGCGAACTCGAGACCTCACTGTGCTCGCGTCTCGCAGTGCGCGAAACCGGATCGGACCACGGTCGCAGCAAAGCTGCTCCCTGATTTGAATCCTCGTCGCGATGCGTCTCCTCGCGAAATTACTCGGAGAAGCATTCGCGAGACCGGATTCGAACCGCGAGGACTTCGCTTCGCTCGTCCTCTGGGCCACGAATCCGCTGGCTGCATTCTCCGCTCACGAAGTTGTTCGCGGAGAATGCGCGAGGCCGGATTCGAACCGGAGCAAGACGATCGCTCTCGCTTCGCTCGAGCGCTGCGACTTGCAGGATTCGAATCCGCTCCTGCTCCCTCACTCGTTTTCTCACTTCGTTCGAAAACTCGTTCAGTGCGCGGGACCGGATTCGAACCGGCGGACCCCTACGGGACAGCGTCCTAAGCGCTTTGCCTTTTAAGTGCCCGCTTTGGCGGTCACGGTGGCGCGCGCCTAAAATCACACGGGATGCGCGTTCGCGGTGTGCGCGGGCTCTCGCGGGCGTCTGGCGGACCCCTGGCGTCTCGCGGTCTTGCTTGTATCGCCATCGTCTCCCCCGCGAACTATAAAAGTAACGCGCGGCACAGCGTTCTGCGATACAACCGTTCGCCGTCCGCTGTCCCGTAGGAGTCCCCCGGTTCCAATCCGGTCCCGCTGTCTGTATTGACAATCCCTCTCCCATCGCTAATCGGTGACAGTACGAGAGGAGAGGGAGGGCGCTGATCCTGATTGCGATCGTTGATAGTCTCAGTACTTCACAAAGCCGGTTAGTTAGAACGTCTGCTTGCTGAAGATGTGTCCAAACACCAGCAGCAAGCAGACAGTGAAATCCACGAAGACCAGCTCCTTAACTTCCTCGTCAACCGACTCGACG
>Ga0208283_10199_pt1 | contig 24663 bp, 21 predicted proteins | sample AntRauMetaRauer1_FD_184785 | JGI IMG/M metagenome (GOLD analysis project Ga0208283, IMG submission 184785) | Saline lake microbial communities from Rauer Lake, Antarctica, in enrichment culture - Antartic Rauer Lake 1 Metagenome Rauer1 (SPAdes)... ...
TTGGTGCCGTCCCAAAGCGGTCTAGAGTTTAGCGTTGTAATGAGTCCCGTTCAATCGGTTATGATCTTAGAACTGCGTGCACCCAGTGCACGGTGATTTAATCTCGTGACAGATTTTGAATTAACTTGCGTTCTAACTCTACCGAGCAAACTCTAGAAGACTTTGCAACGCGATCAAAAAATTGACTGTGGCGGTAAAGAACTGGATTCCGGCATTCCGAACGAACGAGTAATCCTTGTAACTCTCGTTGAGATACCGGCTTCCAATCACCATGTCACAATCCTCAGCAGCATCAAGAAGCTCTGGGATATACGATGGATCGTGCTGTCCATCGGCGTCAATCTGAACGATGAAGTCGTAGTTGTTCCTGATTGCGTACAAGTATCCGGTTCTGACTGCACCACCGACTCCGGTGTTAATTGCATGAGAGACGACAGTCGCTCCGTGGTCCTTGGCAACCGCCGCAGTATCGTCGCTAGACCCATCGTCGACGACGACGACCTTGTCGACGTAGGTAGCAGTCTCATCGATAACCGGCCCTATTGTGTTAGTTTCGTTGTATGCTGGTACGATAGCAACAGTTCGCATATTCGTTCAAACCAGTGTGATTATTTCAATATTTTCATTCGAATCAATATGATACTTAGATAAAGACCAGTTACCCAGATGCTCATGTGAAGTGTGAACACTGGTGGCTTGTCCGCGTCATAGCTTCCACAACCGCGTTTCGAGAGATCACGCGAGTGCGACCAGAAGTCGCGCTCGCAGTCTTTCAGCCCTGCAGTCACGTAGACTTCGTCGATTTCGACCGGGCCAACGAGGTTGATGGCTGGCGCGTCGAGCGTTCTGGCGAACTGCTCGACCGCTGCCGAAGTGATCGGTACGAAACAGTGAGTTCAGCGTCTAACTGGTGAATACTCGTGTGGAACGGAAGGAATGCATAGAACGCGAATAGCAACTTATTGAAGCCGATCTTCGCGTGGGCGAAGTTCGTGCCAGTCTTGGGGTTGAATGTGCGGTCACAATCCTTACAGAGATACCGTTGATACTCTCGATAGCTGCCGTGTTTGATCATTGATTCAGACTGGCAGTGCGGGCAGTAGAGACCATTACGCCAGCGAACCTGCTGGAGCTGGTTCGCAGTGCTTGCCTCTGAACGCAGCACTTCGAATGGGAACATATCGGGTGACGCGTAGCGTCACCCGTGCCCGCTACGCTTCTACAGCATCAGCTCTACCCGACCAACAACCTGCTTCCGAAGAGCGTAGTTTATTAAATAATTAACAACGATTGCATTAATCGCTAGGCAATTGAATAGCAACTGGCGCACTTGTCAACCCGTCTATAGCTATGCTAACTTTTATTATTGCGTTTGAGTCTGATAACAACAATCAATAATTGTGTTTGAGAATCAGTACGTAGTCATATCTTTTTTCTATTTTAGGTTTGATACCTGCGTACAATATTTTTTCATAACTACTCTGTGCTTTAGATCGCTCACCAAACTCTGCAGCCACAGAGTAGTCAAAACGGTCTCCGTCAATCAACCGAGTATTGAATTCACTTCGACGTGGGAACTGATTTTCATTTCTAATTGAAGTCGTTGTTTGGATATATTCTGGTTTGCGATCTGGTGTTGAGATCACCCATTCTGTGTAGGGATCACCAGGATCATATGTCTGACCGAACTGGAAATGATCGATTGATTGACCATGGACAAGACCCGCTTGTGGTGGAGAATTTCCAAAAATAGTCATAACTTCATCCGTATCAGCCTCTGTTTTCAACCACTCTGTGGCTTCATCCCGTGGATCATCTGTAAATTGGACCAGTCCAAATCCAGAATATAATACTGTGGTTAACAAGATGCCGACCAAAGCGATTCGTGCAAGATTAGTACGGTCGTGAATATGCTTTGAAAAAGCAATTCCGAGAGAGATCATAAGCAATGGGATACTTGGGAGGACATGGTGTGTTTTAAAATTCGACCAGAATACAAAGAACACAAGTAGATAAGCAATAATCCCTAGTAAAAGAATGAACTCTTCACACTTCCATTCTTTATTTCGGATATATCGGTAGATATTCGACACAGCTCCAGATGCAGTAGCTATCAATAACGGAAGACCAAGACCATTAAGATATGCCAACAATGCACTGTACCCTTGAGGAGTTGAACCTATAGTCGTTTTTTCAACGGTTTGTCCAGACAACCTCACGCCAATAAACCACTCTGGTCCACGCAATAGTAAGTTTGGAATACCAACATAAATAAAAGAGATACCCAGCAAACAGCCATAGAAAAGAATTTTGGGTTGGTAAAATGCCGAAATTGGGTCCGATTTTTCAAGGGCCGTTAGCAGATAGGCAAACCCAAGAAAAATGACGGCGATCCCAGCAGTCAATTTGAACGCGATAGCTAAGCCACCAAGCGCACAACCAATGAGAAAGAACTGAGAGTTGTCAGTCTGCACATATCGAATCGAGAGATACAGAACAACCAGCAATAAGAACATTGCAGGTGTGTCTTCATTGACCTCATGAGCAGTATGAATCACTGCCAACGAGAGTGAGGTGAACAATGCAGCGATTTTCCCAGCCTGTCGGTCAGCGAGAACCGTTCCAATACGATATACCATATAGACAGAACACACTACCAGACATACATTGAGCAATCGGGTCAAAATCAATGCAGTAGTCCAGAACCACTCGGGAACGGTATTCCAGAGTACAATATTAGATTCGGTACTACTAGCCGCAATGAGGGTATCCAGTTGGCCCATGATTACGACAGCAACGAACAGCGGGAAAAGTACGAGTCCATGGAGATACACCGAGGCGTCTTTTCCAATTCCAACATCTGCGGCTTGCTGTACCGTCTCAGGGCTCGGGTTTATAAGATATCGACCAATCTTCATTGATTGACCTATACGATTAAACTCGTCGACTGTTGCGAAGTTTGGGATCCGCCACCAGAACCAGAATCCCGATACGAGCAGTGAGAGCAAGAGAATATATCGGAGCAACGGATCTGAACGGAAGTCATCTTGGACCCGACTTCTTATTACGCGAGTATGAGTAAGAATCCAAGAGTACATACAGATCTGGTTTCGATTCAAGTATATAAACTTAGTGAGACGGTGATATGGTGGTGTTCAGAGAAACTCAGTCAGCCACATCAAATTAGTGGTCATCCCAACGGAGCCTAACGATTCAACAGAGCCTGTTCAGCCGAAAGGCTCTAATTATTCAGACGAGAATTCAGACTAAATGACACACGTCACGGTCATAACGCAACCGGTAGGATCCATCGGGCAGTCACAGATGCGCTCTTTACTAGAAATAATGACTGACGTGGCGGATGTCTCATTAGTTGGCGGGCCACTAGATGATCCGTATCTCCAAGAATATCAGTCTCATCAATACACGGATCAGACGAGCAGCAGTAGTTTAATTAACGATGCAACACGTTTCATCCGAGACCAACTAGCACTGTGTCGTGTTATCGACGACATTGATACAGATATATTCTGGTTCAACGGAATGCAGCTCTATGTGATTCCAATCCTATATGCGAAACGTAGAGATATTCCCGTAGTCGTCCAGCCAAAGGGAGACGTATCTCTCGCACTTTATTTGAACTGGGAGACACACAGGTACATACGTACCCCTATATTTTGGGCACTTCGAGGAATTGAGCGACTCAGCTACACACTAGCAGACTACAACGTCTTTTATTCTTCAAATATGGCCAAGGAATACGGGGTTTCTAATGCTATTACAGATGGTATGCGGTTTATTTCTGATCCATACAGCTATGAGATTCCATTCGACGAGCGCGACTCGCGAATCGGATTCTTAGGACGACACGACGCGGACAAAAATATCGATGTACTCATAGATATTGCCAAGCAGGTCGACAGTGAATTCCATTTTGCTGGGACCGGCCCGCAGCTAGAGTGGGTAAAAGACCAGACAGCAGCCGATGATTCTATCACTGTTCACGGCTGGATAGACAACCCAAGTGAGTTTTTGAATGAGTTGCAGCTGTTGGTGTATCCCTCGACGCCGATCGAAGGGCTACCGACAACAATCATGGAAGCACACACGTGTGGTACACCAACGATCACAACACCGGTTTCGGGTAATCCGGATATCATAATCGATGGCGAGACTGGTTTTTTGATAGATAACGCGTCGTCCGATGATTTCGTCGACAGGATAGAGAATACTAATGAGGAAACCCTTCAAGAGATGAGCCGGAATTGCAGAGAAATGGCCGCAGTAGAGTTTACCAAGGAAGCCGCAGTCAAACGGTACAAATCTATACTTAATACTATCATTAGCGGGAAATGATCATAGATGTATCAAATAGGTACTTGCTTAGAATAATTTGGCTCTGTTGAAATCCTATTGCTCCGATATTTTTCCCACTGAAACAGCCGTTAGGTAGGACCGGGCATTGATCGCCTCAAGACCACGATCGAAAATCTCAAAACCGAACTTGCAGACCGTAACCGAGAGATAGAGAAGACTCAAGAAAAGCAAGCTGAGACAACGTCCGACTGTGATACCGCTTCAGGGACATTGTCTCTGTGAGGACGACTATTCGGATGAGACTCCAAGTAACAGTCGGTGGGGTGATGGTTTCTTCACATGGTCGGCAAGCATCCAATAGCGAAGAGCTATACACGTATATTTATATAAGCCGCTTATGCAAACTCAGTTCGCACCTGATGGTTGGAAATATGCGATACTAACTTTTGTTGCGGGGGTTCTCGCATCGATTATCACCCCACTCGCAGCAGTATTTGGTATCATATTTTCAACCTCAATTTTAGCGTTTTATCGTGATCCGGACCGCCAGATTGCACCAATTGGCGTTGCTTCACCCGCCGATGGGACAGTCTCGGTGGTTAGGGACGAAGGCGGTCAGCTCCGGATAGGGGTATACATGAGCGCAACAAATGTTCATGTTAACCGTGCCCCACTTACTGGTTGCGTAAATGAGATCACACACCGGCCAGGTGCGTATAAACTGGCATTCTCAAAGGAGTCTGAGAACAACGAACAACTGCAAATAGACTTTGAAGACTATAGTGTAATTCTCATCGCAGGGTGGTTTGCACGACGAATACACCCGTACATCGAGGAAGGGGATCGAATTTCAAAGGGAGACCGTATCGGCCACATCTCTTTTGGAAGCCGAGCAGATGTTATTCTCCCACCTCGATTTACGGAAGAAGATCTTGCTGTTGAAGTTGGTGATACCGTGTATGCTGGCCAGACAATGTTAGCATTTGATCCAGATGAAGAAGAATGTGAATAGATGATATGGAGTCCAAACTGTTCCTCCCAATCAACGCACTCCGACAACCCGAGTTCGATGCTGACTATGTGTGGTATATTACACTTTCAGAGTCCCTTGTCAATGTTGTGAGTGAGACAGCCGACGACGAGCTCCCGGAACTGCTTCCACCAGCGTCGTGAGCGGACGAATGCGCCGTATTTCCGTTTAAGACGAGAGTTCACTGTCTCGTTCTGATTACGTTGACCGTAGAGGTCGTGTCCAGCCGAGCGTTCCACGCCTTGTGGAGCGACGAAAATTCTCGATGCTTGATGACCGGACGAACACCATCTTCACGGGCTAACGTGCGAATATTCAGATCATCATATCCCTTGTCACCGAGGAGAATCGTTACGTCACCCGTATTCCGCCTGATTAGCGAAGGCGCGATCTTCGAGTCGTGCTTTCTGGTCGTCGTCACGTGTAAGTCAATGATTGCGTTCACTCTTGTGTCTACGAGAAGTGTGACTTTCAACTGTTGAATCGTCAGCTTCGTTCGTTTCGTGTAGTGCTTCGAGGCGTGACTGCGGTCGAATCCCGAGGCGTCGATCCCCGAGGCGTCGATCCCGACGACACCGTTAGTCGGGAGGAGTGTGATCGAGAGGTTGAGGAGGACACGCCAGACTGCCATATCGAGTCGGTTGAACGCTTTACACAACGTTGAGGGCGACGGGATTTCCTCAAGCTCGATGGCGCTCCGAATGCGAAGCATCTCGATCAGCTCGTCAAGCAGGGTTCGGTACGTTATATTCTTCCGAACCTTGAGACAGAGCAGGACGATGTGCTGGTGGAGTGTGTACCGTCGTTTCGAGAACTTTGAGGAGTAGCGAGCGACAGCTCGACGAGCCAAGTGATACGCCTGCTCAACGAACCGGAGCAACCGTGACTTCGGGACGTCTTCCATCCAGTCAGACTACCGGGCGAACCTGTAACTCTCCGTGGATTTCAACAGAGCCACTTATTCCAATACTTGGGGTACTCGCAGTAGACCTCCCACCAGACGTGTACACATCGTTACTAATGGCTCCGTTTTCTCTCCTCGGAGAATCCTAACACTCCTTTCTCCAGTCTTTGTTTACTTCGACAGGAAGTATCTCAAAGAGCACTCAGAGTGGGTTCCGTCAGGATGGTATTATTGGATGATTCTTCCCCCACAGACTCTTGTACTCCCCATTATCTACGTTTACCAACGACATAAGCAGGTCGACGTTCCATGAGTTCGTGACGATTCAGAGGGCGAGTTCCAGATCGTGAACAACACACTTGAGAACGAGTTTGCGGAACTGCTTCCACCAGACCCGTGAGCGTACGAACGCGCCATATTTCTGCTTGATAGCGGCGTTTACCGTCTCGTTCATATTTCGTTGATGATAGAGGTCAGCGTCCATCCGTTCATTCCACGCCTTGTGGAGTGGTGTGAACTCACAATGCTTGATGAGTGGGCGAACGCTGTGTTCACGGTCGATCCGGCGCAGTTTCTGGTCGTCATATCCCTTGTCGGAGGTCAATACTTTGATGAACTCCGCATTGCGTTTCACCACCCGTGGCGCGATCTGCGTGTCGTGTTTTCGCGTCGTAGTCACGTGAATATCGAGAACCGCGTTAGTTGCAGTATCGACCAATAGCGTTGTCTTCAACTGCTGTATCGTGAGGCTCGTTCGCTTCGTGTAATGAGATGAGGCATGAGCACGATCGAAGCCGGAGGCATCAATACCAGTCACACCATTCAACGGCAGGTCGGAGAGTGAGGCGTTCAGCAGGACGCACCAGACGGCCATCTCCAACCGGTCGAATGCTCTACAGAGCGTTGATGGTGCGGGGATTGTATCAAGGTCAAGAGCGTCACAGATACGCGGCATCTCGATGAGTTCATCAGCAAGGTCGCGGTACGTCGTTGTCTTCTTGATCTTCAGACAGAGCAGAACGACGTGTTATCGGAATGTAAATCGCTTCTGAGAATATCGGGTTGAGAACCGTGCAACAGCATGTCGAGCCAGCACCATAGCACGCTCAACGAATCGGAGAAGATGTAATTTCGGGAGGGAATCCATCTTATCCCCCGGTAATCACTCGTCATGTTTCTCAGCAAGGTTTCAACAAGGCCAACGCGGTAGTTCGTTCGGCGACAGTAGTGCTTGTTGGCGGTTTCGCGGTCGAAGAACGTCGCGTTCATCGCAGCGTGATCGGCGGTGTCGTGCAGCTGCGCCGAGAGGCGCAGCAGCATTCGCCAGATCTTCATCTGCAACCAATCAAACGCCTTTACTAGCGTCGAGTGATGCGGGAGATCTCCCGGTTCAAGGCTGATCTCGGCCAATATTTGTGGCACCTCACTCAGCAGATCAAGCGCCTCGCGATAGGAATTATATAGGTAAATCCGGAGACAGTGGAGCGAAACGACGGCGTAGTCGGCGAAGCTGCCGCCCCAAATAGGGCGGCAGCTTCGCCTCGGCCACCAACAGCATTTTTAGCTAACGACACCGCTTTGATCGTGAAGCGGGAAATCTTCGACATCAAGCATCGCTGATTTCCCGCTTCACTTCCTTTGATTTGATGACCTATTCCGCCGCCTTACAGCGGTTCACCAGAGCCAACGAATCTAATATCGATAGTTCACGACCAGGATAATATGCTCAATAAATTATTGTATTAAATAGAGAAAATAACTAACTCTGGATGTATTCACTCTCCCGGATATAGACAGTCGGTACTTCCCCCAACGTCGCTTCGTGAATTGTACTAAGTCAAAGAGAACAGGAGCAAACGCTGGTGTGGTATCTGAGTGAAGAATGAAAGAGAGTTCACAGACCAACATGAACGGAGTAGAAGCCGATTTACACAGTTCTACTGAGCAAGCAATGCTGACAAGTCGCCCACGACCGACTCAGCAGCTGACTGCCATGTATGGTTGTTCAGAACGTACGTTCTGGCCCGATTGCCCATCGCTGCTCGTTCTGCCTCATCGAGCTGGGAAAGCACCTCGATCGCTTCGGCAATCGATTCAGGCGTCACAGTCGAAACGGTGGATCCGAGGTTCTGTTCGGCAACAAACGCCATTTCCGGCATCTCGTTAACAATCACTGGACGGCCAGCAGCCAGATATTCAAAACATTTTATCGGCGTCGCTGACTCCATTTTCACCGCACCGTAGGTAATGTCACAGGCTGCGATGTAGTCGGGAACCGCATCATGTTCAACTAATCCCGTGAATACAACGTTGTCCTCAAACCCTAGTCCGCTTACAAGTTCCTCGGTGGGTGCTCTATCATCGCCATCACCGATCAAAAGGAGTTTAATCCGCTCGGGATTCCGGACGTGAGTGAGAGCTTCAACCAGCTCGCGCATCGCGTGTATCCGGCGCATAGTACCCACAAAGCCAATCACGAAGTCGTCTTTCTCAAACCCCAACTCGAGAGCTTGTCTCGCAGCCTGCCGTGGCTGTGGTGCGAACAGCTCTGGGTCGACCGCGTTAGCCATGATTTGGGTTGGACTTTGATTTTCGTTTCGGAACTGATCGGAATCTGCTTGGATCTCGTCGGAGGCAGCATACACCTCATCAGCGGTTTGTACGTTAAATCGAAATATCTGCGTCAGAACCCGACTGAATCTGAGCCGCTTATAGCCGCTGCCTCGTGCTAACAGAAAATAGGGTAAATCATAGCGACGTGCATACACTGCCGGGGCCAACAGCGTGAGGTGCATACGTGCAACAATTGCGTCAGGCCGTTTGCCCGTTAGTGCCTTGTGCATACCGGTGAAACCATTGGCGGAAGTCCTGATATGGGTGAGAAGCGTTGATGATTCTGGTTTCTGTGGCATAAATACAATCCGATCAATATCGGCCAACAGCTCAGAGGGAAGGTTTCCGCGTGGTTCGGGAGCGACTAGCGTCATTGATATATCAGGATTTGTTACGAACGCTCGGACGATCTCAAAGGTTGCAATACCGGCCCCCGATCCTTCAGATATATCTTGTGCTGTGACAAATATTATTGAGTAAGACATATTGGGGTGTATTATTGGTAGTTTGGACGCATATACAAATAGAGTGTTGATATAGAGACGATAGAGGTCACGACACTACTGTGTTAGCAATACATCTCTAGAAATGAGCTATTTCACACTTTTTCATCTGAATAGTAGTATTTCAACAGCTCCTCATTAGGTGAAAGACAAGTATTTATTCATCAACTACAACTAGTCTTTTAACTTGCTAGTACAGCCAGTCAAAAAAGAGACATACAAATTCCACGTCGAGTTAACAACCCAACACAAGACCTAATGATACATAGACAACCAACAATCCACTCAAATTATAAATCTCGTCACAGATCGTACCTCCCAGAAACGATATGTATTGGTGAGTTTGATGGTAATAGAGATAGGAGAGAATATGCAACGTGATCAAAAATCAGGCCCCGGTACAATAATTGGTCACTCTTACGGTAGTGATACGTCTCCACCAGTCATCGGTAAAAATGCAACAATTCGTCATGGGTCAATCATCTACGATGATGTAATCATTGGGGATGGTTTCAGTACGGGTCACGACGTGCTACTCCGAGAGTTCACAGAGATTGGCGATGACGTGTTAGTCGGGACGAAAACCGTCATCGATGGGCGAACCGACATTGGATCACACGTGAGTCTCCAGACGGGGGTATACGTCCCCTCACATACGACAATCGGGGATAACGTATTCATCGGCCCTCACGCCGTACTGACCAACGATCCATTTCCTGTGCGGATGGACACCGAGTTGGTTGGACCGACGATTGAAGATGGAGCTTCGATCGGTGCGAATGCGACGCTTCTCCCCGGAGTTACTGTTGGGAAGAGAGCGTTCGTGGCTGCTGGCGCGGTTATAACAGAAGATGTTCCACCGGAGACGCTCGCAATAGGTGTCCCTGCCATCCATCGTCCGCTCCCCGACGAACTACAGGGAAGAAATAACATATGATTCCGATTGCAAACCCCGAATTCGACGACGCTGAAAAGGAAGCTGTCATCAACGTGCTCGACAGCGGAATGGTTGCCGATGGTGAAATAGTCCGGTCTTTCGAAGATGAGTTCAGTGATTACTGTGGGACTGCTCACGGGATCGCAACCGCAAACGGGACGACCGCGCTGCACGCCGCACTCGAAGCACTCGGTATCGGTGCGGGAGATACGGTGCTGACAACACCTTTCTCGTTCATCGCGACCGCAAACGCGATCCGACTCGCGGGTGCTGAACCGGTCTTCGCCGACATCGATCCCGAAACATACAATCTCGATCCGAAGGCTGCAGAAGAAATCGCTCGCAAACGGGATGTGGACGCGATTATGACAGTCCACCTCTACGGACTTGCGAGCGACCTCGACCCACTCGTCGATTTAGCCGATGACCTCGGGATACCGCTCATCGAGGATGCAGCACAGGCACACGGTGCTGAATATGATGGTACTCGTATCGGCTCGTTCGGTGACGTTGCCTGTTTCTCGTTTTATCCGACCAAGAACATGACGACTGGTGAAGGGGGAATGATCACCACAGACCGCGACGACATTGCCGAAAACGTGCGGCAGTATATAAACCACGGTCGTACCGACAGCTACGAACACGCCGAACTCGGCCACAACTATCGGATGACGAACATCGCAGCTGCAATCGGCCGTGAACAGCTTCGAAAACTTCCAGCGTATCTCGATGCTCGACGACGGAACGCAGCACAGCTGTCCGAAGGGTTAGTTGGGGCCGCTGTCGATACGCCAACTGAACCGGACAGCCGAAAGCACGTCTACCACCAGTATACCGTTAGAACTGCTGACCGCGATGAACTCAAAACGCACCTGGCTGACAACGATGTGGGTGCTGGTGTATACTATCCGAAATGCATTCATAACCAGCCCGCCTACGACAGCGTCGACTGTCGTGCTCCCGTTGCTGAATCAGCCGCATCGACGGTTCTATCTCTCCCAGTCCATCCAGAACTGTCGAAGTCGGATGTTACACATATCTGTGAGGTGATTCAGACCTATGAATAACACAAACGGAGCTGATCTTCCGGTCGGTGTTATCGGTGTGGGATCGATGGGGCAAAATCATGCTCGGATATATGATCAGCTATCCAGAACGTCTCTCGTGGGTGTGTTCGATGTCGACGACGAACAGGCCGCGGAGATCGCTGCTGAATATGGAACATCACCGATGGAGATGGATGAGTTGCTCGATGCGGTGTCAGCGGTTTCGATTGCCGTCCCGACGCAGTTCCATTTCGATGTCGCAAAACAGTGTATTGAAGCGGGTGTGGCCACTCTGATTGAGAAGCCGATCGCAGACGATCCATCGGAGGGAACAGAGCTTCAAGAACTCGCTGCGACAGCCGACGTTCCGATACAGGTCGGGCATATCGAACGGTTTAATCCAGCTGTACAGACAGCACAGAAGATCGCCGACGATCTCGAAATTATCGCAGTCAACGCCAAACGGCTCGGACCTCCATTGGATCGAGAAATCAAAGACAGTGCTGTGTTAGACCTGATGATCCACGATATCGATATCGTGCTGTCACTGGTTGATGGCGAGCCGGAATCCGTAACTAGCAATGGGGTACAGCAGAACCAATATGCAACGACGACAATCGAGTTCGACTCAGGACCGCTTGCGACGCTTACTGCGAGTCGACTCACCCAACAGAAGGTTCGAACGCTGGAAATTACAACCGAGGAGTGTGTTATCGAGATCGACTACATCGACCAATCAGTAGAGATTCATCGTCAATCGATGCCGTCCTACATAGAAGAAAAGGAGGGCGTTCGGTACCGTCACGAAAGTGTCGTGGAGCGACCAACCGTTCCAAGTGAGGAGCCGTTGCAGAGCGAACTCGATTCGTTTGTGACCGCGGTGATGACGAACTCAACGCCCGAAGTATCGATAGCCGATGGGGTTCGGGCACTCGAACTTGCTCAGAAGATCGACAGTTTGGCGCGTGAAACGACTGGAGGCGACGAAGATGAGTAACTCGTTAGACGAAACAGTTCATCACCTCTATAACTCGTCTGCCCCAACTGATGTCCAGCGCGACTCGTTTACTTCGGGTGCCGTCCCGGTCGCAGTGTACGGTCTCGGGAAGATGGGACTCCCGCTGGCGTCGGTGTATGCGGAGGTTACAGGGAACGTAACTGGGGCCGATATTGATCCGACCGTTGTCGAAGGAATAAACAACGGCAGATGTCACGTAAAACGGGAACCCGGACTCCCGACGCTCGTTGACAAGCTCGTTGTGGCTGAGTCACTGGAGGCGACGACCAAACCAACGGAGGCTGCCGCTGCGGCATCGGTACACGTTATTATCGTCCCGACACCGATTACCAATAATAAACAGCCAGATATATCAATTCTTGAATCAGTTCTCATAGATATTGGAGCTGAACTGTCCTCGGGAGATATCGTTCTGATCGAGTGTACAGTGCCACCACGGACGACAGCGGAAACGGCAGTGCCGATTCTACAAGAGAGATCGGGACTCGAGGCCGACGAGTTCGGGCTTGCATTTTGTCCTGAACGGACTTCCAGTGGACGGGCTCTCGAAGACATCCGAGGTGCCTATCCCAAGGTCGTTGGTGGTGTCGACGAGGAAAGCACGCGAGTTGCCGAGCTGATTTATACAGAGATTAACAGTAAGGGCGTGATCCGAGTGTCCGACGCGACAACTGCAGAGGCAGTCAAGGTTTTTGAGGGACTCTACCGCGATGTGAACATCGGGCTCGCCAACGAGCTCGCGACGCTAACCGACGAGTTTGGAATCGATGTCAACGAGGCCATCGATGTGGCAAACACACAGCCATACTGTAACATCCACAATCCCGGTCCAGGCGTCGGTGGACACTGCATTCCGTTTTATCCCTACTTCGTTATCGAACCGTTCGAGGGTGAGACACAGCTACTCGAGACGGCGCGTGCTGTCAACGATCGGATGCCAGCGTTCACTGTCGAGAAACTCCGTGAGGAGTTGTCGGCCGAGGGGAATTCGCTCTCGGATGCCTCGGTACTCATTCTGGGGTTGACCTACCGCCCTGGTGTCGAGGAAATCCGTGCGTCACCATCGCTCGATATCGCCTCAGAGTTGACTGCGGCGGGTGCGGACGTGTACGGTGTCGACCCACTGCTCAACGACACTTCCGAATTTGATCTCACACAACTCGACCTTTCGGAGGTATATTCCCAACAGTTTGATGCAGTTATTATGGTAACCCCTCACGATGACTTCGAAGCGATCAACTGGACGGAGCTTAGTCGAACTGATGGGCAACTAATTGTTATTGACGGCCGTAATACACTGGACCTAGTAGAGACAGACCACCGTATCTATACTATCGGCAGTGGTTAACTCGATGTGCCACGGGAAATTCGCCTGACAAGAGAATTATAGCCGAATAATCACAGAATTGCCAATGTCTCTCTGAGCGAACAGCCGGTCCGTAGAGCTAAATGGAGAATAACCAACTAACAGCACTCTGAGAGGACAAACATTGGGAAATAAAATACGATTCCCAGACACCTATAAACAAAATCATATAATCGGTGTTCATCGACATTATTTTCCCAGAAAGTTGCGAGAGAGAAAGTATCCAATCAAAAGACTCAATATATCTCTGAACGGAATCTAAAAAGAAGATATGCAAATAGGATATATGGTTGCGAGCTTTCCAAGTTCTAGTTCTCCTGCTCGGATTAACGAAATCGAAGGAATGATTCAAAGAGGATGTAACGTTCAAATTTACTCAAAACAATGCCCCCCTGAACGCGATACCGCCTCTGTTAGCAAAGAGCTTTCTCAGAGAATAGTATATAATGAAATTCCTCAGAAAAAATTGAGTCGTGTGCTCCGTAGTTTGCCACATTTTAGACGTGTCATCGTCACCAATCCCACAGAGATAGCAAATCTTACCAATCCGGTTCGCTTTGGGCGAGATGCACTCAACCTATATCCAATCTATTGGATGTCTCCAATGATCAATGAATCATTTGATATTCTTCACACGCATCGAGGGAGAGAATCCCGAATTGGAGCTATCCTCAAAGAATCTAACATATGTGATAATCTTATTTCAACATTCCATGGGTACGGTATTCGACAGGCAAGAAAGAATCCTAAACGATACCAACACCTTTTTCAAACAGGAGACTACTTTCTGGGAATTTCAAAACACATTTGTGATGAACTTTCTAAATTGGGTGTCGACAATGATAAAATTATCTGCCACCCTATAGGAATATCAATGGATAAATTTGCATATCGGTGGTCCAACACACCGACATCAACTCCATCTCCTATTAAAATAGTAACTGTTGGAAGTCTTAAGCCAATAAAAGGAATTAAATATGGAATTGAAGCAGTGGCTAAAATACAACAAAACACCGATTTTGAGTTCGAATATCATATTATTGGGGGAGAGTCAAAGCAAGAAACACGTAATGAGTTAGGATCACGAAAAGAAGAACTGAGTAAACAAGCAGATCGTCTTGGTGTTGTTGACAATGTCATATTTCACGGTTATATGCCACGACAAGAAGTGATACAAACACTTGAAGAATCACACATATATATGTTAACAAGTATAGAAGAAGGATTGGCAACAGTACTACTAGAAGCACAGGCCGTCGGTCTCCCGGTCGTAACAACCGACGCAGGAGGGACCGTAGACGCAGTAAGTGAGAGTGCCAGAATAGTCCCACCTCGTGATGTAGATGGGCTGTATGAGAACCTACGAGATCTTATTGAGATTCCAGAACAGTGGCCAGAAATAGGCAAAAAGGGACGGAATTTTGTGGAAGACAATTTTAGTACCGATGCACTTAATGATGATCTCATAGAAATATACAGAAAAGTCATAACAGATAGATAACCATCTATACCATAATATTCAGTATCAATATCAGTTCGAAAGGTCACATGATATCTTGGGGAAGATTTCGAATTAGTACACTACGGAACCTTGTAGATAGAATGTATATCAACGTGAAATAGATGAGACTACCAAGAGATACGAGAGAAAGGAGGAGGACTACATTCTCAACGGACTCTATCTCATTGATTCGAACCATCGTTTTTGCGCTGTAAACACCTACAGCCATGATAATAGCAGATATGATTTGTCTGACTATTTCACCAATGGGTGTGTTGAATTCGACTATCCGGCGCAGTTGTATATATGAGACAAACGTCCCTGCAAACATCGTAAAGGCTGTGGCTACAGCTGCTCCGATCCAGCCAAAAACGTAGACGAGTATAACATTCATCGCGACGTTGATTGATATTAGAACAGCGTTGATTTTGAACGTAATATCGGGTCTGTTGAGTGCATTTATCGCACCCATCATCTGCTGCTGGTAGGTGTAAAAAAGGGTTGCTAAAATAAGAATTCCCAGAACCGATGATCCTCTCACGAATTCATTACCGTATGCCAACATGATGAAGTCTCCAAGGACCACCCCTCCAAACAACCCCGGAATCGCGATCAAACCTATGAAAGCAAGTGAATCGTTTATATAGCCTGCGATCTCATCTTCATCTTCTTTGGGGTCAAGACCACTAATTTCGGGGAAAAGGGTGTTCCTGATAGCCATGCCGAAGAGTTCGAGGAACCTGGCGATGGACCAAGCCACAGCGTAGACACCCACTAGAGACGAAGGCACTAACGCTCCGAGCACCAGTATATCGGTGTCATTGTAGGCCCGATTCTTGACAGATCCAAGCCACGAGAACTTCGCATATTCGAAGAGACTGGAGATCTGCTTCCTCTTCGGCGTCGTTAAACTGGAAGATATGAATCTAGATCCGATTAAGCCAGAAGCTATTTCACCCACTAGGTAACCAACTATCATACCCTCCAGACCAAACCCAAAGTAAACCAGCGTTAATTGTGAGCCGCTACTTATTATGAGGTTTGTAGGGGACAACAAACCGGAGATGTGCACTTTGGCCTCTCCTGTGAGTGCTGATTGTATATATGACGAAAATAACCCAGTAAGTAAGAGCAGAATGACGAAGACCCATACCTCTGTCCCCACATAATCATTTACTATCTGTCGGAATAGGAATACTGCAGCTGTAAATATGGTAGCAAAGAGAGCAATAACTAGCCATCCAGCCGTAAAGAATTCCGACTGTTGCCTTCCCTCACTGATTCGTTTAATAACGGCTGTTGATATCCCAATATTGCCGCCTAGTTTCAGCCAAGCGACCAGAGACATAGTGACCGTATATAAACCAATTACTTCTGCACCTAAGACTCGCGCAAAGAATATTGTCGTTATAAATCCCAAGACGGATGCAAACAGTTGGGATACAAAGATCACTCCCGCTTTCTGTCCTATTTTCATAATACAACCTTTATTTTCATAGTGATATCCATACAGCTAGATATTAATTCGTATAGGATTCCGCACCACTTAGAACATTGAGGGCTTCTTCAAAAATAATCGGACTAGTACTTATTCTCTTCCATTGTTATATACAAATCTCTCGGTTAGAGCTCGTCCGTTGAGAATTAGTGTTCTTCATCAGAGAACAATTTGTTCACCGATCCAGATACGGAATATGTCAAAACCCAACCGAGGTTGCTTTGTGCTTTAGACGTGTCGACACCGAACTCCTCGACCATAGTCTCGGCCGCCCGTGGATTCTCGACGAGCTCTACATCGACCTCGGTTCCGAGTTCGTCCTCAGCAGCCTCACGAACGACCTCTGCAACCGACAGCACGCTCATATCCTCCTCACCCGCGACTTCGTAAGTCTCGGTGCCAGTAACGCCGCTCTCCAACTGCTCTAACAGCCGTTCGGCACTCCGAACGTATACCCGCGCGACATCGATGACGTGAATGAAGTTCCGAGCTTGGGTCCCTGGTGCGTACACGGTCAGTGGCTCGCCAGCCAGCGCGCGGTCGACAAAGAAGTTGATCACTGTGGGCTTCCGAACGGTCGTCCCGTCGACAACGTGCTCGCCATACAGATTCGACTTCAAAAATAGATGCGCCGGAAACGCACCGTCCGCAAACCCTTCGATCGCCCGCTCGCTAATCGCCTTCGTCCGCCCGTACCAGTTGAGCGGGTCCCGCGGCTGGTCGGCGGTAATGGGGAACAATTGGGGATCTCCAAGTACGGCCATACTAAACGGGAACGCCATTGCAGCACCGGTCTTTCGACAGAACCACGCGACGTTATTCGTTCCTTGAACGTTCACCTCATAGGCGAGATCGGCGTTCTGTTCGCAGTCGTCGACCCCACTAATCGCCGCGAGGTGACAGACGGCATCCGCACCCGAAAGCGCCGCTTCCAGCCGGTCGCGGTTCCGAACGTCAACGTGGTCGATTTCGACGTCGCCGACCGAGTCGACCTGCCCGCGGTACTGGTTGTCGATAGCAATCAGCTCCCACTCCGGGTGGGCCTCCTGCATCTCGACGATAACACGACTCCCGATGTAGCCGGCCGCGCCGGTGATCGCGATCGTCGGGTCGTCGATCGGTGCGTCCGTCTCCGTATCAGTATATTCAGTCATACGTTAACAACCTTCTTGCGTTGTAGTTCATCAGCGATATCTCGGATCCCGTCCCGAAGCGTCCATTCGGGCTCGAAGCCAGTTTCGTCGAGTCGATCAAAATTGACGTGATAGGACGGACCGGGGTGTTCGTCTTCGAGGTACGTCACGTTCAGTTCGCGATCGAGTTCCTCGCGGACGATTTCGGCGATCTCCGAGATTCGGTAGTTGGCGTCGTTCGAGCCGATATTATACACCTGCTGTGGCCACTGGTCCGGTTCCAGCGCGGCGTGAGCGTACGCGCGGGCGGCATCACGAACGTGAATAAACGGTCGCCAGTTGCTCCCGTCGCCGTAGACCGTCAGCGGGCGGTTCGTGAGGCCACGGAACACGAAGTGGTTCACGACGAGATTGAACCGAACGCCGGGTGACCAGCCGTAGTTGGTGCTCATCCGGAGTGCGGTACCGTCGAACCCGTACTCGTCGACGGCCTCGCCGAGCAGTTCCTCGGCGGCGACTTTCGACTCCGCGTAGGGGTTGAGGGGGTTCTGCGGCGTTTCCTCGTCGATGTCCGTGCTTGCCGCACGCCCGTAGTTGTTACACGAGGATGCGACGACGACGTTGTCAATACCGAACTTCCCGGCCGCGGTGAGCACGTTTTCGGTTCCATCGCGGTTGACCGCGAACGTCTCCGCACGTCGGTCGTGAGTCGAGGCCGCGCCAGTGATCGCCGCGAGATGGATCACCGCGTCGACATCCCTCGTCGCGCTTTCGACGTCACCGTACTCGCGGACATCTCCACGGCGGAACGTCAGGTCGTCCGTGATGCTGCCAGCGAGGTTTGCCGGCGATCCCGCGACCAGCGAATCGAACACGACGACGTCGTCGACGCGAGAGTCGTCGAGTAGATATGGGACGAGCGAACTCCCGATGTATCCACAGCCACCCGTGACGAGTACCCGAGTGTTACTCATCGGTCAACACGCCGGGGAGGAACCGATCTTCGTGAGCGGCGATCCGATCTTGTTCCTCGACGAGCGTCCCAAGAACATCGCGAATACCTGCTTCCAACTCTTGACGTTGTCCCCCAACGAGTTCGAGAAACCGCTCGTTTTCCATCTTCATTTTGTGCTCTTCGTCCTCGTTGCGTGGGTTCTCGTAGTGTTTCACCTCGGCATCGAGATCGAACTCCGCGCCGACCTCGGCGATCGTCTCGGCGAGTTCAACGATTGCCACAGGACGAGTCACCTGATTGTAGATGTCGATCCCGTCGTCGCCGGAGTGACCTTCCTCAACGAGCCGGACGAGACTCTCGACGGTGTCTTCGAGACTGACCATCGGTTTCCGCTGTTCGCCCTTGCCGTAGACGGTGATCGGGTAGCCAGCAACCGCCTGTGCACAGAAGCGGTTGACGACGGTGCCGAAGTAGTAGTCGAAGTCGAACCGGGTCGGGCTATCGTGGGCGTGGGTTTCGTCGGTTTCCGTCCCGTAGACGATCGCCGTCCGGACCTCACTCATCGGGAACTCGAACTGCGAGTCGGCGAGTCGCATATTGGCGGCATCGAACGACTTCGTCTGGTGGTACCAGCTACCGCCCATCGCCGGGAACGGAACCTCGTCGCCACCGCCCTTGCGGTCGACCGAGAGTCCACCTTCGGGGATCGGGAAGTGAGGCGCTCCGTAAATCCCTGTCGTCGTCGTTTCGATAAAATGCGTCTCGTCGAGCCCACACTCGGCGAGCCCGTGGAGGAGATTGAGATTCATCGAGATGTTGTTGCGCTGGGTGTAGAGCGCGCGCTCGCCGTTGATCGACGAGTAGGGCGCACTCGGCTGTGAGGCCGCATGCAGGACAGTATCGGGCTCGTGTGTTTCGAGCAGCTGAAGGACGAAATCCCGGTCCGCGAGGTCGCCTTCGATGAGACTCAGGTTTTCGACTGATTCGAACCGCTCGCGTGGCTCCTCGATCCGCGTCGCCGAGACGCTGCCGGACTCTTCGACCCACTCACGTCGGGCGAAGTTGTCGACACAGATGACACGTTCGTCGAGTCGGTCTGCCAGCCGAAGTGCAATCGGCCAACCGAGATACCCGTCGGCACCAGTAAGTAGTACTGACATCGTTACTCAGAATTTGAGTAACCGATTATAAATGTATTGTGTTCTATCTCTCAATAATGAAATCCGGCTGGACAGCGAGATTATCATTTCAGACACATAGAAGTAGAAACGACAAACTACGATCAACAGCAGTGAATACGATCGTCCCTATCGAGACGGCGACTCCGTGTTACAGGGGTTTGCTTACACCGGGTCGACGGGTCGGCTCTCGTGGTTCCAGAGGAGATCGAAATACTGCCACAACCCGGCGACGAACGCGGGGTTTTCCGTGACTGCGGCCTGTCGGAGGTGGTTCGGGACCTCCTCCTGCTCAACGAGCAGCAGACCTTGTCCCGTCTCGTAGTGGAGATCTGGGTCGGCAAACGTCCCCCGCCACGGCAGTACTCGATCGGTGACGCGAACAGTTACCGACGGGAACCGGTCGGCGAGCACTGATCGAATCTCCTGTTGCTGGCGGCTGTTTTCCGCAGTGAGGTGTTCCTGTGAAAGCATGAGAATATCGATCGTCACACCCCGGTCGACCGCCTCTCGCATCGCAGGCCCAACGGTTTCGATATACCCGAAGCTCTTGGTGAGCATACAGACATTCTGCTCGGCGTTTCGCAGCAGCCGCCGTGTCTCACGTTCGCTCGGCTCGCCGACGTCGACGACGTGGAACAGGTCTTCGGTCGGACTCAGCTCATCAACCGATCGGTCCTGGACCGGTGTGTAGGAGTCGATGAACGACTCGGCAACGCGGTCGACATCGTGTTTGAACTGTTCGTAGGCGTCTTGTCGGTTCGTAATCGCACGGTCGACGATTTCGCTTGGGTCGTGCGGCTGGTACTGTTTCGGGCGTCCAGGAATCACTTTCACGAATCCGGCTTCCGACAGCGAGTCGAGGACACCGTAGATCCGTGCTTTCGGTATGCCCGTCGCTTCGGCGAGATCGGGGGCAGTCGTTCGACCGAGCAATAATAGTTCTTCGAGTGCCGCTTCTTCGTATTCGGTGAGATCGAGCTTTGAAAAGAACGCGTCGACGGAATCTGACATAGTGGGCCGTCCTCGGGCAACGGATAAGTAGATGGTGTTACGCAAAAGTTTTATATTTCACCCCTGCACAACTTTACTCAGAATATGAGTAACCAAAAAGGCCGAGAACAAACCGAGGAAACATATCTTTCCGAACTGCCGGACGGTGCGGGCTGTACGGAGATCTGGGAACACCTTTCGGAGCAGCGCGACGAATAGAGCAGTACTCGAACCCGCTTCAAACAGAACTTAAATCACCGTAGATACCACTGTCCAAATGCCACATACATCATCTTCATCCGCCAGCCGCCCGCACTCAGCAGTCGTGTTGGCCGCTGGCGAGGGAGTACGGCTTCGCCCCCTGACGGCAAACCGGGCGAAACCGATGCTCCCGGCCGGAACGCGCCCGATTCTCGAACACGTTCTCAATGCGCTCATCGACGCTGGCGTCAACGACATCCACCTCGTCGTCGGCTACCAAGCCAATCGGGTCCGGTCACATTTCGGACCGACCTACCGTGACGTTCCGATCACCTACCATACACAGGACAGCCAACTCGGGAGCGGCCACGCGCTGCTCCAGGCACGCGATGGACCCGACGGCTCGTTCCTACTCGTCAACGGCGACCAGATCATCGACCACCGGATCGTCGAATCGGTCGGTGATGCCCACGAGACCGCCGGGACGCTGGCGGTCGTCGAGGGGCCCGAAGCGGTCGACTACGGTGCAGTCCATCTCGACGGTGACGAGGTGATAGAACTGATCGAACAGCCAGCCAGCGGCGATTTTCGGTTATTCAACGCCGGTGTGTACGCGTTCACCCAACAGATCTTCGAAACGCTCGATACGCTGTCAGTCGAACGTGGTGAACTCCCGCTGACCGCCGCTATCCAGCAGTTGATCGGCGACCGTTACGACATTCGTGCCGTTCGGACCGACCATTTCTGGATGGATGCGACCCATCCATGGGATCTACTGTCACTGTCACGGGAACTGCTTACCCGTGGCTGGGTCGATGCTCCTGCCATCGGTTCGGATATATACGTCGACGACGCCGCACACGTCCATCCCGAGGCAACGTTAGTTGGCCCGGTCGTCGTCGACAGCGACGCCGTGATCGAGGCCGGAGCAGTCGTCGGACCCTACGCCGCCATCGGCGCGAGTTCGACAATCGGCTCGGGATCAGTCCTCCGTGATGTCGTCATCGACACCGACACCACTATCGGTCCCAACACTACCGCAATCGAACTGGTCGCCGGACAGGGCTGTGTGATCGGTGCCGGACTCACCGCCGGGGGGGGCCCGGCCGATGTCGTCCTGGACGACCAAGTCTACAGCGACGTCGACCTCGGCGGTGTGATCGCCGACCGTGTCGACGTCGGTGGCGGTGCGACGCTTGAACAAGGAGCCCTAATCGGCCCCGAAGCAACAGTCGGAACCGGCGTCGTCGTCCGCGGCCGTATCGATGCTGGCAGCGAGGTGGTCCGCTGATGTGTGGGATCGTCGGCTGTATCGGCCGCGGCGACCACACTGTCGATGTCCTGATGGACGGGTTGCGGAGCCTCGAATACCGCGGCTACGATTCGGCCGGGATTGCCCTTGGCCCCTCGATGGACGTGCTCCGCAAATCCGGCGAACTCGACGCACTCGCTGAGGTCGTCGACGCCAACGGCCCGACTGGCACCTACGGAATCGGCCACACCCGCTGGAGCACCCACGGCCCGCCGAACGACCGAAACGCCCACCCACACACCAACGAAACCGGTCGGGTCGCCGTGGTCCACAACGGCATTATCGAGAACTACGCCGAACTCAAAGCCGACCTCCAAGCAACGGGCGTCACCTTCACCAGCGATACCGACACCGAGGTCGTCCCACACCTGATCGCCCAAGCGCTCGATGCCGGTGCCGACCCCGAAAGCGCCTTCCACAACACGGTCGACCGCCTCGAAGGAAGCTACGCCATCGCGGCGATCATCGAGGGCAGCGAGACCGTCTATGCTGCTCGACAGGGCTCGCCACTCGTCGTCGGTGTCGGCGATGGCTGTACCTATCTGGCAAGCGACGTGCCAGCGTTCGTCGAACAGACCCGCGATGTCGTCTTCCTTAAGGACGGCCACCGGGTGATCGCCACAACCGACGGTTACACCGTGCTCGATGAGGATCGCGAGCCGGTCGACGTCGAGATCGAGACTGTCTCCTATACGGCCGAAGCTACCGGGAAGAGTGGTTACGACCACTATATGCTCAAAGAGATCCACGAACAGCCGACCGCACTCCGGCAGTGTTTTTCCGGCCGCAGCGACGCCCTCGAAGGCACAGTGACACTGGAGGAGATCGACGAAATTCCACAACCGAATGCGGTCCAGTTCGTCGCCTGCGGGACCTCGTATCACGCTGCCCTCTACGGCGCGGCGATCCTCCGAGAGATGGGGATTCCGGCCGAAGCATATCTCGCCAGCGAGTACGCGCTGTCGCCGCCGCCCGTCTCGCTGGGGACGCTCGTCGTGGGCATCACCCAGAGCGGCGAAACAGCCGACACACTGGCAGCACTCCGAGATGCCAAAAGTCGCGGTGTCAGCACCCTTGCCCTGACAAACACGGTCAACTCCACGGCCGCCCGTGAGTGTGACCACGCGGTCTACATCCGTGCTGGACCAGAAATCGGGGTCGCCGCGACCAAGACCTTTTCTTCGCAGCTCGTGGGGTGTAATCTACTCGCCGAGGAGCTGGTCGATGGGCCACGGGATCTCCGCCCGCTCATCGAGTCACTCCGAAATCTGCCGGACGATGTCCAGTCGATCCTGGATGCCTCGGCCGCCGAAGAGCTCGTCGAAGAGTACGCCGACAGCGAGGCCTACTTCTTCATCGGCCGCGGGACGAACGTCGCAGTCGCTCTGGAAGGCGCACTCAAGTGCAAGGAGATCAGCTACGAACACGCCGAGGGGTTCCCGGCGGGCGAACTCAAACACGGGCCGCTGGCGCTGGTGACGCCCGAAACGCCGGTATTCGCGGTTGTCACCGGTGACGACGAGCGTGCCCGGAAGACGCTTGGGAATATCAAAGAAGTTCAGGCCCGGGGTGCGCCGGTGATTGCGGTCACCGATGGCGAATCCGATGCTGCCGAGATCGCTGATGAGACGCTCATGATCCCCGAAACCGAGGAGCGCGCCGCCCCCGTGTTAGCGAACGTCCAGCTACAGTTATTCTCGTATTATTTGGCAGATGCACTCGGTCGACCAATCGACAAACCACGGAATCTCGCTAAGAGTGTTACTGTGGAATGACTTCCGTATTAGACTTTAATATTAGTCGAGAGATCATAAGATAACGTTACTCGGCACTGTCTAGTTAGCGACCTCCTCAGCTGGCGTTCGATCATCTAGCGATTGATGCGGTCGCTGGCGGTTATAATAATGTGCGAACTGCGAACACCAGCGACGAACGCTCGACCGACTGCCCACCCACGAATTATGGAAGCGGTCGATCCGAATTTTGAGTGTCTGAAACCACTTTTCAATCAGGTTTCGGTCCGTATAATTGCGCCGACCGCTGAGTCCTAATCGAGCAAGGGCAGTCTGATAGCCGAAGCCATCGACGAGAAACACGGCCTCGGAGAGGTCGTGTTTCTCGGAGAGCCCATGCAGAAACGCAGCAGCTGGATCGGTCC